>JAEIGA010008777.1_pt1 | contig 15292 bp, 9 predicted proteins | sample 9270691 | NCBI WGS metagenome assembly JAEIGA01 (sample SAMN17057246, study PRJNA624740) | gut metagenome | biome: biome; isolation source: fecal sample | host: Bos grunniens | place: China: Xizang | collected 2019
CAAAAAATACAGTGTGCTCATCGTCGCCTCTACCCCATTGCGAGTAAGAGTCACTTGTTCCGATAACATTCCTGCTTCTCGATATTGATTCAACACCCGATATGTTTTTAAGGTTCTGTGCCAACTCATCGAATTTGCCTGCTCTTATGTAGTCAAGTCGTGCAAAGAACACCTGTTCCTTGTCGAAGCCATAATCTGAATTGAAGATATAGCGGCTTTGCATAAACAGAACACCTATATAACTTACCATAAAGAACGACACAACCCACTGGAGCGCAACGAGTATAGTGCGCAACTGTTTGCCTTTGGGCGACAAACCAAACGAACCTTTCAATACTAATGCCGGAGCAAACGAAGTGGCATAGAAGGCAGGATACATGCTTGCGCCCACAGCTGTGATGATGCTTGCTGCCAATGTCAGTAATATAATACCCAGGTTCTCTTTTATTGCGATGTTGCCTTGCATCAGTTCCTTTATCTCTGGCATTTCAGATAATAAATAGATAAGGCCTGTGGCTACGGCAAATGCAAATAGCGAAACAACAATGCTTTCGCAAACAAGTTCCATTCTTTGTGCCCAAAGTCCTTTGCCAAGCACAAGACGTGTGTTGATGCCCTTTATGCGCATAGGACTCTCTGCAAGCGTGAAGTTCAGGAAGTTGATGGCTGCAACCAGCAGCACCAGCAGACAAGCAATCTCAAGAATCATCATCATTCCCTTGTTGCCCTTGTCGAAATAACTTTCTGTGCCAGAGAAGTATGTTTCAGCCATTGGATTCAGACGTACCTTGCGCTTGGCAAATACCTCTTCAAGGTATTCTCTGTTTTCCTCAGTGTCTGCTTCCTGCTTTATTAAGTTTTCAAATAATCTGTATTCAATATCTCTGATTTGCTTCTCCACCTCTGCCACATTGGCATCTTTGCGCAGCTTAATAAAGCAGCCGTAGTTCTGGTTGTTAGGATTTAATTTGTTATCGTCTTGCCAGTGGCTGTACATGATGTTTCGAACAGATGAGTTTTCGGGGAAGTCCTCATATACGCCACGCACCAGCACACTGTCTGTGCCATCATACATATATCTGCCAGCCACCTGCACCTCATCGAAAAACAACATCGCCATAGATGCCGGTATAAGAACGCCGGCACGGTCTTCGTCTGTCCATTCCAATTTGCCGTCAAGGCAACGGGGAGAGAAAGGAGACAGCACCTTGTTGTCTGCTTTTGAAAATAATACCGACAAATCTGCCCCGTTCTTCTTTGCTTCCCAATGGACGGGGTACAATTGATAACAGCTGACTGCCTCTACCTGGGGCAATTCGGCAATGCCTTCTGCATGAGGACGTGAACAACATAGACCGAAACCGAATTGGTCGGGTGCCATAGATGTTAGCTCCAGTCGGTATATTCTTTCATGGTCTTTTATGCCCTTGTTATAACTATTGTTATAGTCCACCTGTGTCATAAACACAAAGAAGGCGGCAAAGGCAATGGTAAGCCCGATAAAATTGAGTATGCTCGCCACCTTAAAGCGACGGAACATGTACCATAGGTTTCTTAGTATTTCCATATTTATAATGCTTAATTTTTAATGCTTAATGCTTAATTGTTTTTTGAGTAGACGAGTTGTTTGGTTTAGTTGATTTGTAGATTTGTCAACGGGGGTGATAACACTGACGGTATCAACTCGTTAACTTGTCAACTCGTCAACTTACTCATTAATTAATCTCCAGTTTCTGATATTTCTCGTATGCTTCATAACCGCTGGTGATAACCTTTTCGCCTGGCTCCAGGCCTGTACTCACCTCATAGAACATTGGGTTCTGACGGTCAATCTTGATGTTTCGTCGGTAGGCAGTCTTGCCGCTCTTGTCGAGAACAAATATCCAGTTGCCGCCGGTGGTTTGGAAGAACGAACCTCGCGGAATGAATACTGACTGTTCTGCCTTTCCAAGTTCAAGATTCACATAGTAGGTCTGTCCGCTTCTAATCTGTTCCGGACGTTCGCCGTCGAACTTGAAATCGGTGCGAAACTTGCCGTCACGAACTTCCGGATATACCTTTCTGACTATCAGGTTATAGTTCTTTTCACCTCTTGTAAACGTTGCCTTTTGTCCGGGCACGACGCGGTCGATATATTGTTCGGGTATTTCTGCCTGAATCTTGAAGTCGGAAAGGTCGTTAATCTGTCCTATCTTATGTCCCGAGGCAATGCTCTGACCGAGCGACACGTCAAGCAGTCCCAGTTCGCCATCGATGCTGCTGCGCACTTCCAGATTGTCTTTTCGCTTATGCACGAGTTCTACATTGCTACGCATATTAGCCAGATTATCTTCCATCTGTTCCATCTGTACGCTGCGGTAAATGCTGTCTTGCTGCAATCTGCTTCCCACGAGTCGGTGTTTCTTCTGCGCCAGCTCATAGTCTTCTTTTGCTTGCAGATAGTTTTCGCGGCTTATCAGTTTATCTTCAAACAGGCGCTTGTTCTGCTCGTAAGTTCGTTTCTTCCTCTGAATGTCCATATCCAGCTGTGCCTGTTCGGTCATATTGCTGAGCAAGTCTTGCTGCATGGCAACCTGAGTGTTGCGCAGAAGATTCTGTTTCTCTGCCAGTTCTGCCTCAGCATTGAGAATCTGAAGGTCGAGTGCAGAACTGGAAAGGCGGACAATGACATCACCTTTCTTCACCATAGCACCCTCCTCTACAACTTTTTCAACAACGGTGCCTCCCTCTTCGGGAGAGATATATACAATCTCAATTGGCATCACCTGACCATTGGTGCGTACATATTCCTTAAACTCACCCTGTCTGACATCGCTGATGCTTATATCCTCGGCGTTGACCTTCAGAGTTGTGTCGTGGTTCCCGAAAGCGAGCCATAACACAATTATAACGAAAAAAACTCCTGCAATGATATATCCCCAATGCTTTTTCAGTTGGAAGCCTTTCTTTTTTTCAATCTTTATATCCATGATAAATTGTTGTTTATGAGTTGATTGATTAGTTAACGATGACGCATTCTCATTTCTCCTTTGTAATATCGAGCCATACGTTCCTTTAGCACTGCCATCAGACGGCTTTGCAAAAGCAATGCTCTGCTGTTTAGAAGTGATGCAGCTGATGTTTGCAGGTCTATTGCTGTTACTAATCCTTCTTCATACTGTCCTCTAACTAATGCATAAGCAAGACTGTCACTTGTAACTTTTTTCTCCATCTGCTCTGACTCCTTCATATATCCATTGCAATCAAGTACGGCTTCAATATACAATTTCTGAAGTTCTAAGCGTTTCTGATTATAGTTTTCACATGCAAGATGATAATTATTTCTTGCTCTGCGAATACTTGACAATGTGCTTAGACGATTAAAAATTGGTATACTGAGTGTTGCACCAATATATTCACCCCCATTATTTCTGAATTGCTGACTGAAAGACTTGACATTATCCACTTGCAACGTTTTATTGTATGACGTGCTTATACCGGCACTAACATACAAGGTTGGCAAAAGCGAAGCACGAGTCAGACGCAGGTTATGAAGGGCTGATTGCTGTGCATTATATGACATCTGTAATTCTGGATTATGCTCCGAGACTTCGTCTGTTATTCTACTATCAGAAGATGTACATAACATGGCATACAATTCGTCTGTTTCGAGTGACACTTGCAGTGTGTCGCACAAAGGATAGTTCATCTCTTTCTTCAAGGCGAGCATAGCTGTTGAGAAACTATTCTGGTTGTGTATCAGCGAATAGTCATCTGCTGAGCACTGAGCCTCCACCTGAGCTAAATCAGCTATACTTTTACGTCCCAATTCTACTAACATTTTTGTTTGTCGAAGCGTCTGTTTGCTTTCATCACATTTTGCCTTTGACATAACAACCATGCCATGATAATAAAGGACATTTATGTAAGCCTGGAATGTAGCAAGAGCTGTCTGGTCACTCTGCTGTTGCACAGCATTTTTTCCCATAAGAAGATCTGCCTTGGCTGCTCGTAAAGCATGCACACGGGCAAAGCCATCGAAAACAGGAAGGCTGGCAGACAAAGCATAATTATTATAGAATGTACTTACGTCTGTATACGTATTTGTTTCTGGGTCAATGGCACGTCCAAAATTATATTGTGCTCCAATTTGGGCTGATACACTGGGGAGAAAACTTCCTATGGCCTCCTGCTTGTTTGCACAGTAAGTGTCATAGTTTATACTTGCTATGCGAACCGCATGATTATGCTCCACGGCATAGTCGACACACTGCCACACTGTCCATGCAGTCTGCGAACAAACCGGAAGCACAACCGCGGTAAATAATATAATACAGATTTTTCTCATTTCGTTATCTTTTGATTTCATCGGCAAAATTAATGCATTGTAATATTTCATGCAATGTTTTGAGTGGTCTCACAATGCTGATTGTCCAAATTATGGACAGTTTTATGTCACATAATTAGACATTACGTTCATACGGCATCTGTTTTCAGAGAAAAAACATTATCTTTGCATGCAAAAGATATCAACATGAATAAATACAATTCAATACTTATAGTCGATGACAATATTGCAATACATACCGCATTGCAATTCTGTCTTGAAACCACATTTAAGAATATCAAATCAATATCTGACCCTAATGATATATTAAAGACATTAGCACAAGAAGAATTTGATATTGTATTGCTTGATATGAACTTCACCCTCGGTACAAATACTGGACAGGACGGAATTATGTGGCTAAGGGCTATAAAAAAGCGACATCCACAACTACCAATCGTGTTACTCACTGCATATGCAAATATCCAACTGGCTGTAAAGGGAATGAAATATGGTGCTGCAGATTTTATAACAAAGCCATGGGATAATGATGAACTGACACGCAAACTGAAAGATGCCATTGACAACAACCTGGCAATAGAGACACTCGACCAAGCGGAAGCCGAACATATAAGGAAGGCTATCAGCCTCTGTCATGGCAATCTGTCAAAGGCTGCAGAGATGCTGAATATTTCAAGACAGACTCTATACAACAAAATAAAGAAATTAGAAGAGTAATATGCACATCTGGGAGATAATATTAATCGCAACTGCCATAGTTGCAATTGCAACACTGATAATAAGACATCAGATATCCTTGAAAAGACGTGCATATCTGATGAGGGAGGCGATAAATAATAGAGACTACAGCTTCAAATTATCTACAAGCGGACTGCTTTTTGGAGACAAAGCAATGCAGCAGGCACTCAATGCCATGGGAGAAATCATTAAGGAGCAATCTAACAGAAGCGAGGTTGACTCATGGAGAAACTTGTCAAGGGTGCTTACGCATGAAATCATGAATACCACTGCACCAATAGCAAGCATCAGTCAGGCATTATTAAATCAGGAAGAAATAAAAGGAACACGCACAGAGAAAGGATTGGAAACAATAAACACCGCTGTACATCATCTGAATGTGTTTATAGAAAGCTATAGAAAAATGTCGCAATTAGACGACCCTAATTGTTCGCTGTTCCCTGCTGATGAGTTCTTTAAGCAAATCACATCTTTATTCACACAGGTTGACTGGAATATAGAGAACAATAATATCAGCAGTATATTCGCTGACCATACTATGCTACATCAGGCCGTTGTAAATATCGTTAAGAATGCTGTTGAAGCGAAGGCCAAAAATATAGGCATCAAAATAGACATGACTACTACTGATGACAAAAAGAAATACACTGATATATATATAAGCAATGACGGCACGACTATTCCTCCTGATATTGCAAAAATAATTTTTATTCCGTTCTTCACCACTAAAAGCTACGGTACAGGCATAGGGCTTGCACTTTGCCGCCAGATTATAGTCACATTAGGTGGAGACATAGAACTCACTGACTCGCCATACGCAAATTACAACACAACATTCCGTGTCCGATTACCATATAAAGGTAAATAGATAAAAACAAGCATCTCTGTCTTTTATTGCACTGGCAATAGTGACGGAGATGCTTGTTTTATATTTTACATTCTACATCTTTGCAGAGTATATCAACAAATAACTTAACTAATCCAATCACCCCCGCTTCTTGGCAAGATTAAAGTTATAGTATGCCTCATCGCCGGTGATATTCTTGACAACCTTCAGGAACGGAGGCATCTTCACATCCGCATGGCATGACATGCCCTTCGTCTCAAGAATGACAAGTCCGCCGTGTGGTTCTGTATATGTGTCGAGTTCGAAATGCTGGCCCTGCCAGATGAAACTGCGGCGAAGCTTGCGTATAGTGGTGCGATATGGGTCGGCCTGCTGCAGGAGCGACTCATACAATTGGTTGCTGACCTGGCGTTCGGTGATCAGCTTCTCCTTCGACGACAGCGTGCGTGTCGTGGTGTGGATATTAAGTGTCTGGCCGTTTAGGCGTCGGCGTCGCAGACGAACCTCACAGTCAGGGTCTGCCACAAGATAGGTCTGCGTTATCTCGCTGTCGATGGTCGGCGGCAGTTCGCCTGTCACCTCTACGATGTATTTGCATTCGTCCTTGATCGGAAGCGGGAGTTCAAGCACCTGTGAAATTTCCTCAAGCACATGATTGAGCTTGCGTTCAAAGTCGTAGTTGTTGTCTATGACACGCAGATGCGGATGGCATGACCATGCGTCGAGCACCTTGCGGTCTAAAGAACGGGCTATGCGCAGGCCTTCTTCGTTAGCCTGTTCATAGCGTTGCGCATTGTTCTCTGTCGTATAGAACTGCTCTGCTCCGTCTGCGGCTGACACAAGATGAAGCACGGCATCGTATCGGTGGAGCAGCTGCTGCATTGTCTGTCCGACACGGTCGGCAAGCTCCTGCCACATCTCCAGCGAGATGTAGGCTGAGATATCCATTGTGCCACGGTCGCAGATGACAACACAGGGCTGCTGCGGCGCTACGGTTTCCGCCATGCGTATGATGCTATCTTCTAACGCCAACTGCATCTGCAGGATGACAAGTTCGCCTTCATAATAGAATGCCTTATTGTCGGTCATGTAGTTCCAGCCCGACTGGGTTATCATGGTCGGCACTTCTGGCACGGTGAACACCTTGTAGCCTATGTTCGAGAAGTATTCTGTAACACGGACAAGCGCCGTAGTCTTACCAGCACACGGACCACCTGTAAGCACTATTTTCTTTATATCTGCCATATTCGTCTACTATTAGCTTTTCCTCTTTTATCTGTTTTCCATTATCTGTTCCTGACGCTTACGTATATAGCGTATCTTAGAACAGAGAACATCAAACTGTGTCTGCAGAGAATCGCGATGTATGCGTTGCAGAGTAAGTGATGTTAATTCCTCGGCAGTTGCCTCGCCTTGAGCCTTGCGCTCCATTACGAATTTTTCGAGCTCAGCAAATCGTTCCTTCTCTATCTCCAAAAGCGAGTCAACACGTGCCAGTGCTTTCTGCGACTGGCGGAGCGATGCGTCCTGATAAAGTATCAGGGCTTCTCTACGCTCTTTGATTGCCTTGGGGAAACGGCTTCTCAAAGTATCTATCTGGGCAAGGCAGGCACTATCATTACCGTTTGTAAAACTGGTGCGAATTTCTGTCATTAACTCAAGGATTTCATGTTCTTTGTTATCCTTGCAACATACAAGCAAACCAGAAATCACAATTAAAGCAATTATACTTCTCTTCATATTATTATTTTTTATGTTTTCGTATTACTTATCAGACTCATGCAAGGCATCATTTCAACTCTATAAAGTGATACCAAGCACATAACATGCACAAAAATACAAAAATTAATTCATATCAATAACTTATTTTGGTATATTTTATAAAAAAATGACATTTTCTTTTGATTTGGATAAATTTTTATTATCTTTGCAAAAGAAAATCTATTTTTATTATATTATAACTAACTTATCAAAATCAAGTAACAACAATGAACTTTACAATTTCAGTAAAGAGACTATGTATGCTGACAATGCTCAGCGTATTCTGTCTCGTGTCGTTCGCTCAAAGTTCTGTCACGGGTATCGTGAAAGACAAAACGGGTGAACCAATTGTTGGTGCCAGCATCCTTATCAAAGGCACATCAACTGGTACAGTTACAGACATCAATGGTAATTTTACCATCCAGAAGGCTAACCCTTCTGATGTCTTAGTTATCTCATCTATCGGCTATGCTAACCAGAATGTAAAGGTTGGAAACCAGACAAAGCTGAATGTCGTGCTTCAGGACGACATGGCAAACCTTGAAGAGGTTGTTGTGATTGGTTACGGCACAATGAAGCGTCGCGACCTCACTGGTTCTGTAGCATCTGTAACAGGTGAAGCGCTGGCTAAGAACCCTGTTTCTAACATTGCAGAAGCTCTTCAGGGACAGCTTCCAGGTGTAAACGTTATCTCACAGGACGGACGCCCTGGTGCATCTATGTCTATCCGCGTTCGCGGTGGCGGTTCTATCACACAGTCTAACGAACCTCTCTACATTGTTGACGGCATGCCTGTTGATCGCATCGACGACATCCCTGCTGACAACATCGAGAGCATTGACGTACTGAAGGACGCTGCGTCAACAGCTATCTATGGTGCACGTGGTGCTAATGGTGTTATCCTTATCACAACAAAGAACGCAAAGCAGGGCAAGGCTATCGTGAAGTATGCTACATACTATCAGTTCCGCCCAGAGCCACAGAAGCTCGACGTACAGAATGCTTATGACCATGTAATGCATAACTGGGGCTACGCTACAGCATATGGTGACTCATATGGTGATGGCGTTGCACGCTACTACGGTCTGGGTTCAAAGTATGGCAACCACATCAACGAGTACAAGGGTGTAGAATCACACAACTACATGGACGACGTGCTCCGTCTTGGAGGCATGTGGAACAATGACCTCACAATCAGTGGTGGTACAGAGCGTACAAAATACATGGCTACAGCAAGCTACATGAACAACAAGGGCAACCTCGTTAACTCCGGTTTCCGTCGTTGGAACATCAACCTCAAGCTGCAGCAGGAACTCACACGCAATCTCACACTCGACCTCAACGCTCGTTATACAGAGATGCAGTTTAAGGGACATCGCTACAACTATGCTACAGAGGCTTTCCGCTATCGTCCTGTTGACAATCCACTCGGATCAGGCGACCCAACAGACTTCGGTATGGGTTCTGCATCTGCAGAAGATAACTACAACCCTGTTAGCATCGTTAACGACGCGGACAACCTACGCGACGTGTATCGTCTGAATCTCACTTCAGGACTTACATGGAATGTAATAAAGGGCCTCACAGCAAAAACTGAACTCACAGTGGCACGCCGCTGGTCTAAATCTCAAAACTGGGATGGCGGTCATTTCGGTGATTCTGGTTACAGCACAGCAGCTCTCTCACTCGGTGACGGCTACAACGTACGCTGGACATCAACACTCACATATGATGTACAAGGACTGGGCGAAAACCATAACCTCAACGTTATGGCTGGTAACGAAGTTCTTGGCAGCAAGACTACAAGCACATCTATTACAGGTTACGGCTATCCTACAGAATGGAATATGGAGCAGGCATTTGGTAACATCCACGTTACAGACAAGTCACTTGCTCGCGATAAGTTCAGCACAAGCTTCGGCGAACCTTCACACACACAGTCTTGGTTCGGTCGTGTTAACTACTCATATCTTGGCCGCTACCTCATCACTGCTACTATGCGTGCTGACGGTTCTTCACGTTTTGCAAAGGGAAATCAGTGGGGTTACTTCCCTGCAGGTGCTGTAGCATGGCGTCTCTCTGACGAGTCATTCATGGAAAGCACACGCTCATGGCTCGACAACTTGAAGCTACGTCTCTCTATCGGTACATCTGGTAACGACGGTATTGACGGCTCTTCATTCTTCACAGCATGGCAGTCAAGCACAGAAACAGTAAACGGTCAGCAGGTGACAATATACAAGCCAGGTTCACTCCTCGGCAACCCAGACCTTAAGTGGGAGACAACTATCTCACGCAACGCTGGTATTGACTACAGCTTCTTCAACGGCAAAATCAACGGTGCTCTTGACTTCTACTGGAACACAACTAAGGACTGTCTCATGCGAGTTCCTTGTGACCCAACATCTGGTTTCAGCTATCAGTATCAGAACGTAGCACAGACTTCAAACAAGGGTATCGAACTTAGCCTCAACTACAATGCAATCCGTACAAAGGACTTTACATTGCGTTTTGGCATGACATACAACTACAACCACAACAATGTTGACAAGCTCGCTGAGAATGCAATTGCAAGTGCTCACACAAACTGGGGTTCTACAATGCGTCTGCCTAACTTCGACTACATTATCCAGGAAGGCAAGCCTGTAGGTGTTATCCAGGGCTTCAAGAGCAAAGGCTTCTACACTGTTGACGACTTCAACGTATCAAACGGTGTATGGACACTTAAGGATGGCGTAGCAGACAATGAAGTAGGTAACTGGTCAGGTGGCAAGTACTACAACATTCCTGCTGGTCAGACAGCGTTCCCTGGTATGACAAAGTTTGAGGACGTTGATGGCAACGGTAAAGTAACTGTTGACGACGTAACTGACCTTGGCTATGCAACAGCAAAGCACACTGGCGGTTTCAACATCTCTGCTAACTACAAGGGTATCGACGTATCTGCAAACTTTAACTATCAGATTGGTGGTAAGGTATACAATGCAAACGTTATGCACAGCATGATGGGTAACAAGGACACAGGCCTTGGTTACAACCGTCTTGCAGAGGTTAGCGAATGCTGGAAGATGTTCAATGTTGACAGCAAGGGCGATATCTACGCAGTTACAGACCCAACAGAGCTTGCAGCACTCAACGCTAACGCTAAGTATGCTCTCCCATACTCAGAGTATGGTATTGTAAACTCAGAGTTCATTGAGGACGCTTCATATCTCCGTCTGCAGACTCTCACAATCGGTTATACATTCCCTAAGAACCTCATCAAGCACATAGGAATTTCAAACGCTCGTATCTACTTTACAGGCGGTAACCTCTTCTGCTTGAAGAGCTATTCAGGACTTGACCCAGACGTAAACGTAAGCCCATCAGCTGACAGCACCTACTCAGGCTTCCCAACACCTAACTACGACTATCAGTCATATCCTAAGAGCCGTACATTCACATTCGGTCTTAACGTAACATTCTAATCACTAATTTAAGGAGAAAATAAAAATGAAAAACAAGATATTAAATATCGCACTTATCGGTGCGGCCCTCATGGCCACAACATCATGCAGCGATTATCTTGAGACAAGTTCAGTTTCAAAGACTGACGGCGACTTCGTGTTCTCCAACATGGTTACTGCTCGTGCTGCTATGGCTGGTGCATATAGCGAATGGCATGGTGCAATCAGCTCGCACGTCTTTGGCGACGGTCTCTTCTATGCATTTGACATCGCTGGTTCTGACATCATGCGTCACCCAGAAGGATATGCTAAACAGCTACCACGTCACCAACCAGAATCATTCTACCTCAATGGTACTGTAGCTGGAGAGTATGACCCTGTGACATACGGCAAAGAGGCACCATCAAGCGCATACGCTGTACTCTACTCTGTTATCGGCAAGGCAAACGCTATCACATCAGCTATTGAAGGCATGGACGACTTTGAGGCTATGCAGGCACAGACAGCTCCTTCTGACCTTTCACAGCTTTATGGTGAGGCAGTTTGTCTGCGTGCAACAGCATATCGTGAGCTTATCAAATATTACGGCGACGTTCCTTACCAGTCTGTTATGGGTCAGGCAGCAGTAGGTCTTGCTCCACGTGATTACATCTATGACGTAGTTATCAAGGACCTCCAGAAAATTGCTCCGCTCATGCGCCCTGTAGGCAATGACAATAAGAACAACTTCTCTAGCACATACGCATATGCACTCATCGGACGTATGGCACTTGAAGCTGCAGGCTACCAGACACGTCGTGGTGATATCAATTATACCGACGGTGAAGGCAATGCTCTTACATTCGAGAAAATCGGAACAGAGAATAACGGCGCAACATACGGCCGTCGTTCTGACTGGCAGGAACTTTACAACATAGCTAAAGAGGCATACAAAAACTGTCTTGCAAACCTTGGCGCATGTGAATTTGGCGCAGATTACACAACATTCTTCGACCAGCTTCATGCTGACGACAATGGCTACGCTACAGAGTCAATCTTTGAGGAGCCATTCAGCCAGGGTGCTTCAGGCAACGACCCACGTTCATACTCTCTCGGACGTCCTTCTGGAGGTGGTTCTAGCAACAACTTCCCATGTAAGGCTTACGGTCAGGGACGTATCAACCCTGCTTTCTACTATGGTATGTTTGATCCAAACGACGTACGCCGTGACATCAGCTGTACTGTAACAGGTTCTGATGGTAAGGGCTATGAGGCTCTTATTCCTTTCACTCCTGGTTCAACAATAAAGGGTGGCGGTATCAGCTGTAACAAGTTCGATGAGAACCGTCAGGCAACAACATGGACTGCTAACCAGCGCCGCTCAGGTATCAACGCTCCTTACCTCCGTATTTCTGAGGTTTATCTCGGCTATGCTGAAGCATGTGCTCTGACAGGCGACGAGGCAACAGCTAAGCAGTATCTCAGCTACATCCGTAACCGTGCATTCAACGGCAATGGTAATGTTGACGCTTTCATACAGAAAGAAGGTTCGCTCTTCAAGGCTATCATCGCTGAACGCGGCTTTGAGTTTGCAGGCGAGGGTGACCGTCGTTGGACTCTCATCCGTACTGGTCTGATTGCAGAGAAGGTTAAGGAAATTAAAGATCTTACAGCTGCTATGATAGCTGGTCTGAAGACTAATGGCTTCTACACATTCGAAAACGGCAACACTATCTCTAATGTTGTATACACAAAGATGGTTGACCCTAAGGCAATGGGCAAGAAGTCTCGTCTCATGGGCGCTTGCACAGATAAGAATGATCCTGTTGCATTCCCAGGATGGCGCGGTCAGAAGGATTGGGAAGGTGTTGAAGGTTTCGGCGGATATGGCAGCAACACTAAAACAAACGTTGCTATCCAGGGCCTCTTCAATAAGCTTTCTGCAACAGAGATTGCTGCACTTGAGGCTGACGGATACAAGGCACAGCCATGGGGAAGCCAGATTGTTGATAATGATGCAGAATATCATGAGTATATGTTCTACATGTACGACTACCAGAAGGCTCCTATCTATCTGTTCCCATTCTCACCAAATGCCCTGACAACTGGTGGATTCACAAACGGATACGGATTCGCAAACAACTAATATGATGTGTCGCTAAATACGACATTACAATAATAAAAGAGGATGTGTCAAAATAGGCACATCCTCTTTTTATTTATATATATACCGAAATCAAATGTCAGCAATTCATATTTCACATACAATGAAAGTGTGTTACAGAAATCTACAGATTATTAATAACTGCGAGAGCCTTAATCTATTGAAAGTATATTATAGAAATATCTCAGAATATTAATAACTGCGAGAGCCATAATCTATTTTGTAGTCAAAGAATATTTGCAACCCCCGACAGAAGTGTAAACTCTATTTCTACTATTCACACTAAGTATCAGTTATCGGCACACTCGTTTAAGCTGTCTGACAATTACAATACGATGTAAGATGACAAATAACGAAGCAAGAACACTGGCAACAATCCACAGCGGAAACATTGAGGCAAGCTGCATATCAGGTGATATGACAGATATAAACGCGAACAAGTCTGGGTAGACAATACTTACCAAACATGCGGACACAAGCCACACAGCAACATCAATTGTTACAACAAGTAATGTGTAAGGCGCTGCAATCTGACTGACAGAGTAGCCCATCGAATGAAGGTTCATGAATTTTTCCTTATTCTTCTCTATCAAAAGCTGTATACTTATCAGTAGCAAGACAAACGCAAGAATAGACACAACGCTGCCAATACCTATCACCACCCATAATATGCCGTGCACAATAGCCTGCAACTTCAGACTTTCTGTATCGCCCTCAATGCTATATCCGTTCTGTTCGAGATAGTCAAGGAAAGACGTATTTCTTCCTTTTGAGTTTGTAGAAACGATTATTCTTGACGGAGGCTCTGACTTTTTGCTTGCGAAAGTTGCATTAGCTTGCTCGAGAAAACTTTCTGGCACAAGAATCGTGTTCAATCGGTCTGTGTATCCCACGATACGTGCTCTATACTCTCTTATCTGCCCATTACCAGCAAGAGTCATAGATATGGGGAATGCGGAAGTCAGTCCCTCACCGAGCTGTGGCAATCCCTTGGTAGAGGCATAGCCATAATTATAAATATTAAGGTATTTTCTTGGTATTATCACCGGTATACAGTCTGTGTTTATGTCTGCCTGCCATATGCTTTTATCGCGAAACTTCACATCAATAAATTTGTCTGGCACAGACTCCATAAACAAGTCTGTAGATATATTCAACTCGCCTAAGGAGAAACTACCTCTTATCTGAAAATTAGCCGTTGTAAAGAGACCAATGTCTGTAACTGCCGGATTCAGCCTCATCTCCTCAATCTCGCTATCCCTGAACACGGGTTTAATTCCGAAGAGACTTTTTAGCGTAGAGAGCCCGCTGATAGGTTTTGTCACGACGACATACCCCTCTGATAGCAGCCCGCTCTCTTTCGCCATGAAACGATTGAAGTCACGGTATGCCTGTGATCCTAATAGTATGATTGATCCGCCTAATAGATTGGCTATGACAAATCCTGTAATTTGCCATCCGCTTATATTCTGTCTGAGTAGCTTGAATAATAATTTTATCTGATTAGTCATAGAAATTCCATTCTAAAAAAGAACATCCTCTTCTATCTTTCTCCCAACTTAAAGTTTGATTATCTCGTCATAATCATACGGCATGCGGTTTCCTATTGATGTCACTATAACACCTGCGCCTTCCCTCTCCTGTTTTTCTTTCAGCATTTCTGACATGATTCTTGCATTGTCCTCATCAAGATGGCTGATCGGCTCATCAAGCAGGAGAAAATCAGCAGGCTGTGCCAATAGTCTGACAAAAGCAACACGCTGCTGCTGTCCGAGTGAGAGTCTGGCACATGGAGTATCAAGCCTGTCCTGCAGCCCTGTTCTTGACAGCATCTGACGTATCTCATGCTCTGTATAGATATTGGTAAGCATGTTTTTAAGCATGACATTCTCTACGGCTGTCAGTTCGGGAAATAATCTATGCTCCTGAAACATGAGCGCAAGCGATGTTTTTCTCATTTCGCATATCGTCCTTTCCCGCAACTCTATCCGTTTCCCATTGGCGTCAGCCAGCTCTATACTTCCCTGATA
>JAEIGA010008778.1_pt1 | contig 15292 bp, 11 predicted proteins | sample 9270691 | NCBI WGS metagenome assembly JAEIGA01 (sample SAMN17057246, study PRJNA624740) | gut metagenome | biome: biome; isolation source: fecal sample | host: Bos grunniens | place: China: Xizang | collected 2019
ATATATAAACTATACTCCTGATAATTATTACGAGCTAAATCTAACGCATCTGTTTGAGGAATTACAGTACTCATTTAATACCTCCTTATAATTAATCAAATAATCCTGCAAATAAGTCTATATGAGCAGGTTTATCTGTTTCAGTTTGCTTGGACTTTTCAGTCTCTATATTTTTTTCTGATTTTTTAGTAGTCTTTTTTACACTTTTTTCAAGCTTTTTAGGAGGCTTCTCTACACTTTTTATAGTTTTATTAGGGTTTATAAAAGTACGTGTTTCATTATTTAAAATGACACCGAGATCTTTTAATAAATTTCCTTTACCCTCTGAGGTACCTAAAATTTTGTTAAACTCATCTATATCTGAAGGATATTCAATCTGCATAACATTTCGGGTATCTTTGTCTACAAGGAAATAGTACAACTGGTCATCGTTCATTTCACCTAAACCTTTAAATCTATGTACATCTTTTGCTGATTCAGGGATATCTTCAACTTTATTGCACCAACCATAATCTTTTGCTGATTTACCCCAACAATAAAGAGGGGGAAGTGAAACATATACACGTCCCTGCTTTACCATATCAGGAAATAGATTTATGAACACAGCTAAAACCAAACAGTTAATTTGAAGACCGTCAGGGTCGGCATCAGCAGAGATAATTACTCTTTCATAACGTGATTTAGATGCATCACACTGCGCACCAATACCGCAACCGATACTATTAGCAATGTCACAAATTTCTTTATTTTGAATAACCTCTTTAAGGTCTTTATATGTAGTATTAAGGATTTTACCTCGAATTGGAAGTACAGCCTGAGTTGCTTTATCTCTTACATATAAGTAAGGACCCATAGCAGAATCACCTTCTACGATAAATAACTCAGTATCATCTCTTTTCCTTGATGTACATTCTACTAGTTTAGAAACTACAGAACGACGACGAATATTATCACCAGAATCCTCATTAATTTTAATTAATGATGAAATTTCTTTACGGGATAATAAAGCATTTTGTGCAATACGATATTCTTCAAATCGTTTTAAAAGCTGCTGAGCTACATCTATATTAGCAGTAAGGTATTTTATCAAACTCTTGCTAAAAGCTTCCATTAGGTTATCAAAATAAGCTTTATTTACAACTAATTTCTCCTTTGTCTGAGAGGAAAACTCTGGATGTGAAATAAACACTGCACAAATGCCTCGTAAGCCTACCAAAAAATCTGAAGGTTTTAAGTCTACAGTAGGTCTTAAGTTTTTATGTTTATTTAATAAAGTTTCCCAAGTATTAGTCACTGTCTTAGATAAGCACTGAATATGAGTACCTCCAAGATAGTTTGCAAGAAGATTAGTATAACCAAAATATCTATCTTTTGTATCAGAAGTATAACGAAGTGCTACTTTCATAGACTCTCCAGCATCATTTTTAACTTCAATAGTGGGAATATCTACATAAGTAGAAATTTTGCTATCTTCTTCTTTGATCAAGTCATAAATAGTACAATTTGTATTTTGTTCTTCATTATCTATAACGCATCTAGCTCGAAAGCCGAGGGCTGATGCAATTTTACAACGACTAAGAATGAACTCGTGTGGAATTTTAGCAGAATGGAAGTACTTTTTATTAGGAATGAAAGAAGCTAATGTGCCAGAATGCTCTGTAGTTTTACCTCGTTTTAATTCAACATCAGCTGAACCCTTAGTAGTAGCCTCTACAAACTTACCACTTCGTCTTGTTTTTATGGTGAAGGTCTCAGAAAGTGCATTTGTAACAGTCATACCAACACCATTAAGACCAGCAGAATAATTATATGAATTATTGTCAAACTTACCTCCTGAGTTTGCAACAGTCATAAGAATTTCTACTACCTCTTTATCTTCACCATTTTCAAGCTTTTTTTTACCATGTGGAATACCACGACCAAAATCCTGCACTGTATATCTATTTTCTTCAGTATCCACGTAAACGACAAGTTCCGTAGAATACCCAGCAGAAACCTCATCCATAGCATTATCAAACATTTCAGAAAAAAGTGCTCTTGGATCATTGGCTTCACCGATATACATACCGCTTCTAAGCTGAATATGTTCAATATCATTTAAAACTTTTATATTATCAGAGGTATATTGTTTTGCCATCATAGTCTCCTTTTTATTATTTTACTTTATATTATACGGTATAATTTAGAAAAATAAAAGAAGCACATTAAAAATGTGCTTCTTACTTTATTATAATTTTAAATTTGTCTTGACTTATAAAGTTCTTCTAAGCGTTTTAAATCAGTCATAGATATAACTTCTAGCCTATTCATATCTGGAATAACCACACTATGTACATAGTCATTACCATTAAGATCTTCATAATCTTTAACTAGCTCAAAAAATGAATGGTGTTCCATCTCACTCCAAGCCTGCTTAGGATTTTTTTCTTTATTTGTAAAAAGCCTATGATCTGCCAAAATTTTAGCTCTTAAAGCATTTTTTTCACGTTTCTCAAGACGGTCTAAACGTTGATTTAGTATTTTTTGATTAACCAAAACACTCTCTTGAATCTTATTACAAGTTTCTAAAATCGTTTTATCAGTCTCTTGCAATTCAGTTCTAATTTTTATACTCTGTTGATGGAATATTGGTAGATCCGTTTCAATAGCCGTAATTTTTTTATCTCTAATTAAATTTTCCTGTCTTAGCTGCTCTTTCTCAGCTTCAGCCACTTTTTTCTGTTTTTTAATTTCTTTAGGTAAACCTATTGTTTTATTAAAAATTAAAGTAACTGTTAAAGATACTAAAATAGAACCTATTGTACCAAGTACTCCTATTAACCACTCCGGCATAAATATTCTCCTCAAATAATACTTCTCTAGTGAGGCTTTATGCCAACACACTTCATCATTTAATTTAGCCAATTATTATTAGCCAATTATTAAATTAATAATTGGCTAATAATAGAGTTAGCTGCTTATGGATTAGTCGGTTGTTCTATTAAAGCTGGACGATTTATCAATACCGGAGTAGACCCCGGTAACTTAGTATAGAAGGTAAGACGCTTTCTAGTATGGGCGGTATTATCTTCATCAGTCCTATTAATACCATCCGCAGCTTCCATAGTAACAAGACCCATTATTTTATTTGTGCCATGTACTCTAGAAATATCTCCAGTAACTTGAACATCACTAGCTATCAGATTCTTGGTGTCAATAGTATTAGCAACTTCTAAATAGCGATCTACCGTTACATCATAAAACTTAGCAAGTTTATTTGTAGAGTTTGCTGTTATATTGCCGCTAATTAAAGCATCATTATCTACAGTTATGTTATAAAAATGGGCTAATTTGTTTTTCCAATTGGCTTTAATATTACCTTCAACTGTTAGGTCACCATCAAGATACTCGTCTCCTTCTACATAAATATGAGTAACTTCTATCTGGTCAGCCAGAGCTCCATGTCTTATATTTGGAAGCAATGAAGGTTGGTAGATAAGCCACTTATCTTGGTCACTATCATATTCAAGCATACAAAGAGAGATTACCACCTGCTCATTACGATTTTCTTCATCACTATAAAATTTGACACCGTAAGTTTGAATATCATCTTTATTGTAGATAGTTTTAGTAGACTCGAAGTCTGCTATTGGAGTAGCTGTAAAAGAAAGCCCTGAAAAATAATAATTAGCTGTAGCTTCAGATTCGTCTTTTTTGCTGTTCGGTGTAGCTGTATTAATTAAACGATCAAGACTAGGCTCAGCTTGCACAGTGTCTGACTGGTTTCTTAAAATCCAGGTACTAACATCTATACTTAAAGCATTTAAGCTGCTATATAACGGAACTTTTTCAAGTCTAATATTAGCATAAATTTTATTACTTTTGTTAATATTAGGAATATTCTTAGCGTCTGTATTTTTATATACATCGTTAAATATAAAATTTTTAAAAGCTTTACCAAAATCGTCTGGACTTGTACACTCTGGAATTCTAAAACTATATCCGCCTAAAACTATCTCTAAATTTGCTCGCTCAGCGCTTGTTTCAGGGCCGCTATCTTCAAAAGTTCGCCAGTTTTTTATAAAAGTATGCGTAAAGCCATTTATGCCAGTAATATGTCTATTATTATATTCTGTATTAAGTCGAGCTTCAGGGTCAAATGGATAATAATAGTCATCTAAACGTGTATTGGGATTTTGTTCAATTATAGTGCTATTTCGTCTACCGCAGGGATAAACTGATATATCCAGACTTTTAACAAAACAAAGCTGCAGGATTTCATTTTCACTGATTTTTAAAGGATTATTTTTACAAAAAAGTGTATTTTTAAGTGAGCTCATTAAGTATTACCTCCTGAAGTATCTTTCACTTTCATAATTTTATTTGATATTGTTAATTCCCAGTCAATAAGTAAAACAGATGAAAGCGTCCAAGCTGTATATGAGCCTATACCTAAATCTTCAACACCAGAAAGGTCGCAATAGGCGGAATATTCATAGTATTGAGTATCTGTTGCAAACTGAGGATATAATGCGATTCGATTAAATCCGATTGATTCAATCATAGTTCTTGGAATCATAAAACTTAATTTAACAGTTTCACCATCAATCTCAGGTTTATAAATTCTTTCAGGAGGTGACCTTAAGAATACATAGCCCGAACTTGGTTCAACATCAAGCTCTTCTCCTGAAATAGCATCAATATTGGCTTTAAGTAGTCGTACTTTAGTAGGCAAATAAAGCGAAGCTTCCTCGAATTCTCCCATTAAGCAATAAGCAAGAAAAGTAAATAAATTGCTAGTACCAGAATTATCTATTTCTTGTGATTGTAAGGTTATACCTTCATCTTGAAGCTTTAATTTCACTTTACCCGAATAATTAACATTATTCATTGCAATATTTTTCATTTTAATTTTATTCCTCACTTTCTGGCTCATTAGAATTTAATTCTTTTTCAGACTTAGAATATAGGTACTTAATATCTTCTTCGCTTACAATTCCATTTTGTATATCCTCTAATGTTAATACTGGAATTATATTATTATGCATGAGACCAATATTAGGTCTATATGGATCATCAGGATTAGTATGTAAGCCTGTTCCTAAAATATTATGGAAATCAGGTTCTGTATTTATATTAACTGGATAAAGTTTAGATATTTCATAATCTTTTACAAGAGTTGCTTTAAGTACGGATTCATAACCGGTTTCTGTATTTATGTTACTCTGTTGAATATTACGTTTAATTATTTTACAACTCATACCGGCAGGTAAGATATATGGCAATAAATCTATAAATAAAGTAGTATCAACCTGGTCTTTTGGAAGAATTATCTCTAAAACATTATCTTTAACTGAGCTTAAAAAAGTACCAGCAGTCCCAGTAGACTTTATTAAAGCTCTACCTACTAAATCTATAGCTGTTTGAGTGCCTTTATACTTTAGAATAGTAGGTAAGATGCTTACTAGCGCAGCGAGCTGTGCTTTATCATAGTTACGTCTAATCTTGAAACCTAAAGTAAAAGCAAGCAGCTCCGTTAATTCTATGTTATCGGGACAATTTGGAATACTATAAATTCCATCGATGTTGTACTTAACACCGTTAAGTACAACATCAATTAGTCTGCTAAGATACTGAAAGTCTCTAGAGGCATTTAAATATACTTGAGGAACTTGTTCGTACATCTTAATCATATAAATATGCCTCCTTTAATTAAGTCTAGATGATCTAGCAATTTGTATTCCCGCATCTAAGTAGTCAATATCAAGCTTAGATATAACAAATGTATTATTAACATTATTTAAATCATAATAAATATTTGGATTCATTAAAGTATCATAAGTTGTCCTAGTCTCATTAAACTCTATAGCTAAACTTTTTTCAACAGGTGCGTTGTAATAAAATTCACGGTCTATATCAATTTTTCTTATCGCAGCAAGTAGTTGATTTTCTGTTAATATTATTTTAGGAGCATTTGTAAGAGCTTCTTCACTACCTGTGTACAAGTAATCTAATTGACTAAGATTTAACCCTTGTGTTTTTTGTTCGTTTCCACCATTAGTATGCAAAGTTTTTGTATTAACTAATCTAAGTGCATCAAAGAAAAATTCACCTTGGGATGACCTTGAGGTTTTAATAAAAAGTTCACAAGACTTATTTATTTTTATGCAGTTTAAACCTTTATTTAATAATAACTTATTAGTTTGTCCTGATTTCCACTTTCTATCTGCAACTGCAGGAGCATCGAAATTCCATTGGTTATTTGCATTAATTAATGAAATATTGGTTTCATCAATTTCTGCCGGCACTTCTAGCCAAGTTGACATTTGAGCTTCTGTTGACGTATAATTAACATAAAATGAAGCAACGCCATAAGTGTTGTCTACCAGTAAGACTGGAAGCTTTAATGCTTTATCTGTTCGAGCACCTTCAACGCCTTCTTTAATTCTATCTAGACTAACTCTTGACCAGATATCGTTATATTCTCGATCATCAACGGGGTCGCCATCCCAAACAGAAATATCATGACCTAGTTCACAAATCATTTCTTCTAAAAGTTTTTGAAGGTTATTTAAATCATTATATAGGTCTTCAATAGTCTCAACAGTGATTTCAGCACCTGACAGTGGACTATTAGAGCCTTCCTCGTCAGCTTTTATTAAGTATTTTAAGTGATTTAAAAAGGCTGATAGCTCAGTTACAAATAAAGAATTTAGTTCTTTTACCAGCAAAAGAGTATTATTAATATTATTTTCTCTAGACTCCGTTAAATAGCTATTTAAAGTTAGAAGTAAATTACGGCTATTTGGACTGATTGAATCTTCTATAGTATCTTTAAATAAAGGCTGTTTAACTTCAACATCTTTTAAAGAATTTACAGCTGTTTTTAAATTATGAATTAAATCTATTATAGCGTTTATATAAGTACTACGGTTTTTAGCATCTTCAAATTCTGGGTCCATTACTAGCGGGACTATATAAGGTGCAGCTTTGCCATGTTCGGTCGTCACAATTAGAGGTTCTGTTTTGGCAAATGTCTTAATTGTGAAGCCTCCCAGGCCTACAGCCTTCGCACTTGTTGGATTTAAAGTATTCTTATCAGCAATATTACCAACAGCTTGACAAACTAAGTTAGTTTTAAAAGATAGTGGATTTTTACCAATAGGTTTTAAAGTTTCCGACTTTGGTAAAGCTCCTCCTGAAGAGGTTTTTAGATATTCCAATTCAGTGCTTAAATTAGATGTATTTCTCAGTGTTTGCACATTATTAGGAGAAACATTGAGTTCAAGCATGCTACAAACTTCCCAACCATTACCTGATGTCATTAAACCATCTTTTGGGTCTGTGGTTCGAACTGCAGGTAATTTTATAGTAGTCTCATTATTTTTATCAGTTGACGCATAATAGGCTATCTCACCTTTACAAGGTTTCCATTCTTTTGAAAGTTCTATATTTTCAACATCATCTGTCAAAGTTAAACTTTTTAATTTATCACCAGCACCCAATGTTACATATTGATACTCGGTAAATTTAATCTCTCTGCTACCGCTTAGATTTACCAAAGACCATGGAACTTCTTGAAGCCCTGAATCTAAGATAGTCCCGATATCAATTACTTCAGACCTTGGAATAGTTACTCCTCGTAAGGTAACCAAAGTACCATTAGTAAAATAGGCTGTGTCTGCCTTGTTTCGGTCAGTATAGAAAATATACTCACCCTCTTTTAATGTATATTGCTTTACACGACGATAAATATCTGCAGTATTATCATAATACTCAGTAGTGCCTTCTAACTCAGGACAATCGAAGTTTTTATAAACATACATAATTGAACTGTCTTTTAAAGTATCTTTTGATAAAATTACTTCAGCAAAGTCTCTTATTTCAATTTGTTCATTTGAACCTAAACTGTGTAAATTAACAATTCGGTTCCCTTCGTTGGTATCAAATTTGCCTTGCTTTACCCAAGAGGCCCCCTGTCCAGCTTTAACTTCAGAGTCAATAAGTCCCATTTCAAAGCCACTTGGACGAATAATATCACCAGCAGAATAAACTCTATTCACAGGTTCTACCGTAGTAGAAGTACTATTTTCAGAAGCTGAAGAAGGCGTGTAATTAATATATAAGAATTCTCCTTCTGTTAGCTGATATTCAGTACCATTTTTAATACTTTTTGGAATTTCATCTTGACCTAAATCTGTCAAAACATAAATATTAGGTAAGCTTTCAGCCAATGGCAGTAAACTAAAAGAATTAATATTAAAGGGTAAGAACTTAGCACCCTCACTATTTATATACTTACCTTTAGCATAAGCGTGCCCTGTATAAAGCCTATAGAATATATTACCATTTCCAGTGTTTTCTTCAATAATCTCAAAATTTTCTGTTGGTAAGCTAGAAAATTGAGCTGCCGGAGCATTACTTCGTTTGCAGTATGTTTTTATAAATTCATTCCACACGGACAAAGAATTTACTACTAATGGGATATATTCAAAAGAAAGTGTTAATTTCCAAGGACATATTGTAGGCAATATATAAGTACCATCATCCCATTTCTTATTTTTTAATGCTATTATTTGGTCATTTATAGTGGTTTTTAGTGTTTCAATATCAGCTATATTTGTAATAAAAGGTGTATTATTTCCAGGCATACTAATATAAAAATTAGAAAGCTTATTAAGCTGATCAGACGCTTCTATCTCGTCTTTTTTATTTTTATAATCTTCACTACCGGTATCCCAAGAAAGACTTGCTTTTATGCCACCAAAAGCTTTTCCACTTTCTGCATCAATCTGCATGGGAAAATGGTTTAGAGCTTTAAGACAGCCGCTTTTTCTTAATAAGCTATCTACTCCTTCTTCGGTATCCGCCTGTGCTGTTGCAGGTATTGAAATAACAATTTTATCGGTATCTAAAATAATACTACCGTCATCCTCTTCGACTTCATTAGAATCAGCAGGGACGAAAGCAGAAACGCCTAATGTTAAATTTCTAGTTTTTACTAAACCTTTCCCAACAGCATTAGGGTCTGTTTTAAAATAATTAAACGCCTTTTCCCAGTTTGTAATATAAGATTTTTTATCTAGAGCGTCTTCATATTTACCTAGATCTCGATCTAAAATTTCTTTTAATGAAAAACCTTTTGCTTCTCGAGAGGCAATTTCAACACCATTCTTTAAAGCCAAATGATAGTTTATATATGCTGGGTAAGTTGTGGTAGTAACAAAATTAGGAGCTCTAAATTTTATAGTTTCACCTTCAGCCAGCTCTATATCTGAAACTGTGCGTTTATTTTCATCACCTTTGATAACACAGGAAGTTGTAAGCCTATCTATTGGAAGCTCTTTAGTCCCTTCAATGAGTGTATCATAAGGTGCATAAGTTCTAGTATAATAATTTACGTTACCAATAATTTTTTGAGCTGTATAAACTACATCTGTCTCTAAATCCTCATCAAAAATTGGAGCTAGTTTTATAAAAGGCTTCTTTTCAGATACTCTTAGCTTTTTCATAATTTCAGGCTTGATTAAACTAGGCTCTATAGGCTCATTAACTAAATAGACACTTTCAGTAAAATCGGTAGTAAAAGTATTATTATAATTAAATAAAGGTACGCGACCCGCTAAAACATTTCGTAAAACCAGTTTATTATAAACTTGTTTAGCTTCATCCGTATTAAACAAAAAGTGATTTTCTAAAATAGTTTCAGGTTCACTAGGTTTAGCTGTAGTGTAAATATACTTTTTATCTTCAGTAACCTTAGGAAGAAGATAAAAAATCTTAGCTTTATCAGCATCTAGACTTGTCTGATTAATAAATAATTTATAAGGACCTGCCACATTATCAGGGTCAGTCTTGATCTTGGATAAAAAGTTACTAATATCCTCTTCATCTATAAGTTCATATTCAGGTAAGTCCGAAACTAAGCATAAGTTAACTGGATATTCAGCGGTATTTTTAGGATAAACTAAATCTCCAGCTTCAGTATTGCTATTAGCATCTGTTATATCATTATCAATACCTAATCTCTCTGCTCTAGAGATTGAAACAATAGTATTAGAGCCATATGCACCTAAAAAATATTTTTTATTTAAATTAGAATTATTAGCATGTTCAAAAGTAGTAGTCCAAGTACCTTTTTTACCATCGGCATAAGTTTCATAAGTCCAAACAAAACTTTTATTTAAGTCGCTATTCTCATTCTTACTCACAGTCTCCGGATTAAAGTCTTCAAAGCTAATAAAAGCATCCTGGTCTCTGGATGAGTCAGTTTGAGATGCACACAGATACTTATCAATACCGTCTATTTTAGTATAAATATAATAACCATCATTATTTTCACTAGTCTTTCTTAAATAGAAATTAGCACTATTAAGCTCAACTGGTATATTATCTTCATAAAGTTTATTTATTTTTTTTGCTTCTTCGTCTAAAAGCCATTGAGAAGCTACAGCATATTCAACTGTTTGTGGTATGTTTCTCTTGTAACCCTTTAAAACTGAAAAAGTTGTATAGAGTGTCGGCTCATTAAGTGATGCTACTTTTATACGAGGGTCTGCGGCCTCAATTACGCTTAAAATTCGCTCAAAAGGAATCTCTTCGCCAAAGTCTAACTCATGCATATTAAAAGCATTAGCTAAGGCTATTTTAATTTTGTCGATAATAAAAGTTCCTTCTTCAACAGTAATTTTTTGAGTAGTAGCAATAAAAGTATTTAATCGTAAGTAATTATTAATGCTTAATATATCGCCAATTTTAGGTTTAGTTATATTATGAGCAATTGTTTTATTTTCAGCTAAACGTGCTTTAATGACATCTAAATGTGTTTCAGAATATTTAAATGAACCATCATAAAGAGCCTCAATATCTTTTACATTGCTAGTAATTTGATTATAGGTTTTAAAAGGATAAAAAACTAAATCAAAGTGGTCTATTAAGCTCTCAGAAGTCTCTAAAGTACTTAAAGTAGTTGTGAAGGATTTATCGCCCTGAGTAATTACCCAAGTTCCCTCTGGGCCTGCAGTTACAAGTCCTGGTGAATTTAACCCAAATTTATTTTGTTTGTTTTCTTTTATATAAACATTTTTATTATCTTCATTAATTACTATAGGACTTTCCACAGAGCCGATATGCCATTGATTAATATTAAAAATAGGTTTATAGTAGCTAGAAGGAATTCTATCAACTAAGGGTTTTTCTCTGTAGCAGATACCAGAATCGTCACAGCTACAGATTGTTATTGCTCTATTAATGTCATTGCGAATGTCAGTAACAAGAATATTTGAAACATATGGTCTATTTTCAGAAGATACCATAGTGTAAATTTTATTCATGTAGTCTCTACAAGTAACCAAAGTCTCAAAAGTACCTATAGTCTTTTTAAAATTATTATAAGCCTGATCAATAGTCTCAGTATCTGAACCAGTATTAGCTGCTAAAGTATTTTCTACAATAAAACTTTCAGTAGCAACATTTTTCCAAATTTCGGTATTGGGGATCTCTAGCTGTGTTAGGGTTCTTGGGGAAATATTTCCGTTAACACCACTAGTTCTAGTATAATAAATAAAAAGACCTTCTCCAATTAGCTCGCTGGCATCTTCTGGAAATTCTATATATGGACGACCTTCATAAGAATCGTAACCAAATTTAAAAACATAAGAAAGTCGACTTTGTGTATTTAAATTATCTACACGTTTCCAAGCCTTACCATCTATTAAGTTATTAAAAGTATCAGAAGCAACGTTATATATAAATATACCATTTTCAGCAACTTGTACTTCAGGAAGATAATATCTGTTATGATCTGTAAGCTGATTGTAGGTTATAACATTATTGTCATTTAAACTTTCACACTTTACTATTTGGCCTTCGATACACTCGACAGTAACCTCTGGTGTCGTTTTAGAAATTAATATATCTACAGGATTTGTAGTAAAGTAGCTAATACTATTATCAGCAGAAGTAACAGTTGTAAATTTTGGTATAGGTAAACCTATTGCAATTGCTTCTGCTTCTTCATCTGAAGGATTAGGATTACTATATCTAATTGTAACATTAGTTACAGCAGAGTGTAAATATTTCATATTATAACCCATCATCTCGCACAGTTTGCGCATTGACTCTTCCTGTGCGGCAGTAGGCATAAAAGCTTCTAAAATATTTTTATCTATATTATAATTTAACCTGTCAGCAATACCTGTTAAAGCTTTTAAAATTACAATTCCAGGGTCACTTTCATTAGTACTAGTGGGGTCCCATCTTTCAGAAAGCTTTCCAGCAACATCGAGTAGCTCTCCCCAAATTTGTACAAAGTCTTTTTTTGTAGGTGATAAATTTAGTGTCGATATCTCATTTTTTGTAATCATTGTTTATCTCCTTTTGTAATTTTTATACATTATTTTCATCAAAAAGCAGTAAATTAAAAGTATTATGTGTATAGTCAATTTGGCTAATACCTGAAAATTGACAATATAATCTACCTTTCAAGTTATCTGAAATTATCTTAATTGAGTTACGTGAAATTTTAACTTGAGGTAAAAATATTGCTATTTGATTATAAATAGTATCAATCAAAATATCTTTTAAAATATAGCTATTCTGGTTAAATAAATAATGCTTTAATAAAATACCGAAATATGGGTCACAAATAAGCTCGCCACGCTCAGATTGCAAAAGTAGAAGTACATTTTGTCTAGTGGCTTTTCCATATTCAGTGGTATTCCAAATTTCAGATGTATTAGATTTAAACATATTAGGAAATTTATAAGAACGCATATAGTTTCCTCCTTAGACTTATTTTGTTTTATAAGTAGATTTATTACCTGTTTGAGCATTTAATTTTTCTTCTCGTTGAATATTAGAGCCTCTTTCAGGTGATAATTTCAACGGCCAACCATTTTCAACTTCTTTATTAACTGGCCACGGCCATAGAGAAGGTAATATAGGTACAGGACTATAAAGAGCTGGTATATCTAAAGTTAAATCTTTATTTGGCAATACTTTTTTACTAACTGTATCTATGTCTACACCATCATCTAAGTCACCGTCATCTATCTCTAAGTTCCAGGGCTGAAGAAACAAACGAATTTGCTCAACATCTTGCTCGTGATGCATAGAAAGCAAATTTATTAAATCAGTATTTTCTCGAATCTTGTCAGCAAGTTTTTTTGGTGTATTGTAGTCCTTATAAATTTCATATTCTTCTTTAGGATACACAAACTCAGTAGTAGATGGTAATTTAGCAGAAGTAAATACTTGAAGCTGGTCAAAATTGCCACTACCTCCTCTGGCATTAGACTCAAAAACTGCACCTCGATAAAGTTTGCCTAGTATAATAGGTTTTTCAATGGCATTTTCTTCAAAGCCAACAAAAACAATATCTCCTGGATATAAGTTATTATAAATGCCTGGTGGTATATTTATAAGAGCAGTTATAAGCACTTTTGACTTACTAGAAGCAGTCTCAAATAAAGGCACTCTCACTAAACACGTATTACTTTCATAATGCACATTTTGAACTATTGCTTTTGTAATCAATCTTTTTGCTCCTTTTTTAAAAACTTTATCATCTAATTTAGCAAATAGATTTATTAAAAATAAAAGTTAAAGTTATATAATACTATACAACTTTAACTTTTAAATTAGTTTTTTATTGTTGTGTACTCTTGAAAAGCGGGTTCTTGAAAATCATTAAAACGTCTAATTTCTATAGGTTTTAAATCATAGCGCTCCAAACAAACACAAACATAGTTATTTGTACTATTAGCATAATCAACAGAAGAGTGTACATGTCCGAAAATATTACAAAAAAGATTTGTTGTACTGAAGTTAAAAGGGTCATGACTTAGTATAAAGTGTTTTTTTAACACTACTGGATACTTTGATACAAGTTTAAATCCAGCATCAAGATAAATTTTATCAGGATATACATCATGATTTCCTTTAATTAAGCTTATAAAACCATTAAGTTTACTTTTATACTTTACTATATCAGCTCGTTTACCCAAACAAAAGTCACCTAAACACCAAACAACGTCATTTTTACCCACAGTATTATTCCAGTTTTCAATTATAAGCTCATCATGTTGTACTAATATCCTCTGCAATACTTCAGTATCTTTTATTTCAAAAGCTTTTAAAGTCATCTCATCAAAAGTTTTAAAAGTCATTTGTTCTTTATAGTATCTTTCCCAAATAAGCTGACGTCTGATAACTTCATATTTTATAATATTTAAATGACCTAAATGTAAGTCACTACAAAAAAATATTTTAGATATAATAATCAGCTCCTATTATTTGTTTTCTTTTTCTTTCTTTCAGTGGCAGCATCAATGGTAATTCTATGGACAGAATTAACTTTTTTTAAAGCACCTGATTCCATAATATTTTTCAAACTTACGGGAGTATAATTTAAATGCTCGGCACAACAATTAAAACCATTTTCTTTTTTTAACTTTGAGTGGTGATGACCATGAATGTTAAAAAAATACGGAATATCTAGATATTCATGTGACAAAATTACTTTTTCATGAATAATAATAGGGCCTTCATAAACTTCATCAAAAAGTTTGTTGTCTTCTACCATATAAACTTTGCCGTCGGCATTAAGCGAGTAAGCTTTTTTTCTGATATAATTAGTAACCCCGGTATCATGATTTCCTTGAATGAGTACTTTATAGCCTCTTATCTGGCTGATAAAGGAGGTATCCCCAATATCTCCTAAAAAAATAATTAAATCTTTTTTACCTACTTTAGAATTAATGCGCTTTACTTGCTCCTCATCACCCGGATAAGCTATTCTAAAAAACTTTGAGTCTAGGTCATTGAAATGTGGATCACTATATACCCAAATATTATTAAACTGTTTCCAATGATTAAAACAAGAATAAAGATTTATGTTCATAATACTCTCCCTAAATTAAAAATCATACTATATAATACAATAATTTTTAATTTAATAACTATATTTTAGTAAAAAAATAATGCTGTCAGACTATTTACAATAGTTTAACAGCATTAGTTAGTGTTTTTCTTTTCTATTTTTAATTTCAGCTTCAATCTGCTCAAGTTTGTCTTCATAGTATTTAATCCACATTCTTTGATACATACAATAAATCTGTGAATCCGTAATATTAAGATAATATTTGTGTTCTTTAAGTTTTTCAGTATAATTTTCTCTGAGCTCTTTTAAAGCTTCAAGTGTCTTGTTCTCTAATTTCATTCGTAGTTTCATCTCCTTTCATCTGCTCTTCTAAATTTTTATAATATTTTTCTGATTTTCTATGTAAATTGTCTTGAACGATTAAAGTAACAA
>JAEIGA010008779.1_pt1 | contig 15292 bp, 37 predicted proteins | sample 9270691 | NCBI WGS metagenome assembly JAEIGA01 (sample SAMN17057246, study PRJNA624740) | gut metagenome | biome: biome; isolation source: fecal sample | host: Bos grunniens | place: China: Xizang | collected 2019
ACGATGAAGATTACACAAATAAATTTGTGATTGGAATACGTGAGTGGGAGGAAGATTAACATGGAAAATAACACAGTATTTAGCAAATATAAACTGTTAGCAATAGATATATATGAGTGGTGCAAGAAGCACGACTTGTGGGGAGATAACATCATCTACTTTGACGGTAAGGCGTGGTCCAACAGAGAGACATGGGGCGGAGTAATAGGCAAGAAGATTGCAGAGAATTTGTATGAGTACGAAGAAAAAGACCCTTGTGATTACTTTGAGTATGGCAATCCTGATACTTTGAGTATGAGTTTTGAGGGAAGTCTGAACCATGTATTAAATGGTTACACTCGTGGTTGGGTAAAACTTGAAGAGCAGTTCGGAAAGTTGTTCGAGAAATATGGATTGTATTATGAGATGGGGTATGCGTGGAGCTTATCCGCTTATGAAATTTAAGGAGGGTTAATATGAAATTTACAACAGACTTCACAACTATCAGTGCAAAAAGTCGCATTGCCATTATGGAAACGATTAGAAATGATCTCAATGCAGATACGGTGTTTATCTGCAAGTATAGCAATCACCCAGAGGATGATTACTTGTACTTGTATATCGCACAGTCAAAGTTAGATGAGTATATCGCAGGACTTGCAAATACGAGTCGTAATGGCTATGTTGGTCTTTACGAAAATCACTACAATTGTTCATTCAAGCAAGCAATGGAAATCACAATGGACAAAATTAAAGATTGTAACAAGGAGGAGATGTAAATGTTGAATAAGCAAGAAATCGCAACATTCATCAAAGAATCTGTTGAATGGTTGCAGAAAGAGCAAATGGGATGTTGCCGTTATAAGCTCGATGACCACTTGGCAATCTTCGTAGGTTGGTCCGCAGGTTATGGTGATGAAGAACGAGATGATGTCATTCAAGCAAAAGAGTATCCTGATTACGGCATTAACGCTGGTATCAAGGTTTGGACAAGCGACGATATGTGGACAGACTTTGATTGGCTTAATTTCCCGTATTATGAGAACGGAGATGTGTTGGATATGGATTGCGCTATATCTCCACAGGAAGATTGGGAGCGTGTTACAGATTATCTTCTCAAGATGTATTACGAAGTAAGCCATCTTAAACTTGCTAATGATGGTATGATTTTGAGGGACAAGATGTGGGTGTGCGAGCACTGTTTGATGGCAATTGAGAGTCGTGAGGGCAACCAAGCAACAATGAGACATTATGTGGATGAAGATGATGAGGTAGAGTCTGAGTGCGATTGGTGCGGAGAGGATGGATTTGACACATTATATGAATTAGTTTAAGGAGGTAAAGATGAAAACAAGATATTATATATATGGACTTGGTTATGACAAAAATAATAATATAATTGACTTCGAACAATACCTTGGAGATTTTGATAGTTACGAGGAAGCGTATGAGGAGTTTGTAAGGCTTCAGTGCAGAAATGTGGGCTGGTTTTTTAGAGAGTCGCTCAATGTTTATCAACTGCTTATTCAGTTGGAAGAATGTAAAGAAGATGATGGGCACATCGAGTGCGTTGATGTAAGAAATGAGTGGTGGATTATTAATCCAAATTTTAAGGAGGAAGATAATTATGGGATGGACTAGTTATCATGCAACACATTATAAATGGATAGGTAAAGGAACCAAGCGCAGCTATGTTGTTGACAGAAAGGCAGAATGTGACGCTTACTTTATGGAAGGATTAAACAGAGGGCATTATAATGTGCTCAAATCTTCTATGGTAGGCAGCACTTATTATGCAGCAGTGCAAGGAATTAAGAGATGTCTCGGCAAAAATGAAAACGGAGAATGGCAGTATGAAGACGTGCCGGAGAATGAGAGAACAACATTTGGAGTTGTTTTCTTAACTTCAACAGATGTGAGAGATTATCACAACTTTTCATATAAAGATATGGTTGAAAGTTGTGGACCATATTCACACGATTGTCCAAAGGGAATTCTTGACCTGCTTTCTCCAACAGATAGTGAGTATGCAAACGAATGGAGAAGATTGTGTTATGAAAACATTGCCAAGAAGAATAATCCGAACGGGTTGAACAAACTTCCGGTTGGCACTATCATTAAGGTAACAATGCCATTCAATACAAAATATTTTACTGAGGGGTCTGAAGTAAAATTAGAGAAGCGTAAGAATTGGAGCGATACAAGAACGGCGTGGTACGCTGTCGGCTATTCAATTAAGTTTACAGCAAGCTTGATGAAATGTTTAGAAGATCATTGTGAAATAATTAAGAAAGGTGATGCATAATGGCAAAATCAAAAGGCGACATTCATTGGATGGTGTCTGGTAAAAAGAAACCAATTGCTTATAGCACAAAAGCAACTAGTGATTTGATTGTTATTTTAGCAGAAACAAATGAAACGATTGTTGACGTATACAATGCAATCAACTACGACCAAGATGCAAAGGATATATTGCAAAAATATATTGATCTTGGTTATGGAAATGAAACGGCCAGAGAATGGTTTAGATAGAAGGGGGTATTAGCATGCACAAAATTACAAGACAAATGATAGAGGATGGATATAGAGAAGAGATTATCTTCCTTATCAACAATCCGAACGATGGCTGTATCGCTGCGCAGATAGGTGAGAATTGGTTTTATTTTGCCGGCAGCGAAAACGAAGATATGACGGTTGACGAATATGAAAATGAATATACATTTGATGAAATAGTAGACTATATTTTTCATGTATTAGATGGCGACTTTGAAAGAGAGTTTCCCGACGAGTATTGGTATTATTACTACTATCTTAAGGAAAATGGAATTATGCAGGAGGTATAAATTATGAAAATTTTTAGAGACGGCAAAGAGTATGAACTTACTTTTAGTGAAATGATTCAGGCACACGAAGAATGGGAACTTGATTGTATGGTTTCAGACGTAAAGACACTTCTTGAAAGACGAGAAAAGGTAAAACTTTCAGAAGAGGAAATTGGTGCGGTAGCTAGTTTTGCATTACACAATCTTGGCAAAAACGATGCCTACTATGAAGCATACTGGATGTCCGTAGAATATACACTTGATAATTATGTCAACAATTTGCCAGTTGATGAAGAGGAGGATAATGAATAATGACAAACGTAGAATTTCAGAAAAAGCTGGACGAAATGTTTGCGAAACACCCTATGATTGCACGAAGTAATCCTAAATCACTTAATGAGTTGATATACGTACTGAGAATGGAGGGAGACAGAGATTATAGCGTCAGTACAAACGATGGCAGTTGTATTCCGTCTGTGAGAGAAACGTTTGTGCCTACGAGAAGTTTAGCAAAGAAAGTTGCGTCTATCGAATGGGAAGAGTTTGAAGATGAAGAATTTGGCACGATTGGTGCAATTATCGTAGATTTGGAGGATTAAATAATGAATAACGAAATTAAAGTAATTGTAGAATTGGTTCTTAAAAGCGTAATGGGCAAAAAGAAAGATAAAATTGCAAAAATCATGGAGAGCATAGATGACCGCGAGAGTGGAATTTTGGTTTATCTGTCTCACGGAGCAACGCTTGGAGAGGCGGAGGAAATTCAGGAGGTAATTAAGAGTACTGGGTTGAAGATTCCGGAACAAATGGGAAACGCTTTAATATATGTTACTAAATAAGGAGGGCCAATCAATGAAAGTAAGATGTAATGACTGTATGAGCGTATTTGACGAAGAATATATAGATGATATAAGTGACGACGAAAGTTGTCCTGTATGTGGGAGAATTGGGGCATTAATGGATGTACCGCAAGAAGAATTTCCACAGTATTATAATCACGCACCTATTAAAAGTACAAACAATACAAAATGATTTAAAGGAGAAAATTATTATGACACAGAGAAATATTGACACGATGGATATGATTGTTGGCCTGCTCGCACAACACAAGAAGATTTCTAAGGCGCTGAAGTATGTATATGATAAGCGCCACTTGATTATTCCTCACAATGAAAAATGGTATCAGATTCATGTAACAGATCTGGGTATGACAAAGCGAACGACTAATGCGTTGATGAGAGCCCATCTTACAACAGTACAGGATGTTATTGATTATTGTCAAGAATCAACTATTAAGGATATTAAGACATTTGGTCAGTCATCTGGCGTAGAATTGCTCGAAACAATTCTCGATATCTGTTGGGATAACATGACCGAACAACAAAGAGTAAATTTTCTGATTGATACAGTAGAGCGCAATGAGCATCATTTGCGCAAAGAAATTCATATTTAATAAAAAACAAACCGAGCCGGGGCGGTCAAACCCCGGCAGAAAGTGAGTGTATATTATGAATAATTATGCAGAAAGCAAGAAAAAGATTGAGGCAATCCGCAATAAGTGCGGCGAAATTATGTTCCGAATGGCAATTAGTCACTTGATGGATGTTGGTATTCGTCACCTGACAGAAGAAAATGTTGAGGAAACTTGCAAGGAAATTATGAAGAAAGACGATTCGAAGGCATTTATGACTAATGAATTTTCTTGTGGTCTTGTAAGAATGGCTTATGAGTTGGCACAGGTTCCGCATACAGATTTGTTGGTATACATTCAAAGAGAGGTCGTTTATGATGTCTTTGATGGCGGATTGTCTTATGAAAGAGCAGTACAGCTTCTTAAGAAGTGCCTTGATTGGATCGAAGAGGATCATTTGGAGACTCTTGACACCTTTGAATATCTTGGACTCGAAGAAGATGAGATTGAGTCGCTTGGGTATGGTTATTTGATTGCGAGCGAGGACGAAGAAGATGACGATTAAAGAGCTTAACGAGCTGAAAAAGAGATATTGTATCTACGATGATACAGCAGAGGTGCTTGATTTTGTATCAGAATTGCTTTACAGACGAGCAAGAGAGATTGAAAAAGAAGAACCTTATGCAACGAGAACCATAGATTTTCTAGATAAAGCAGCACATGAAGTCTGGGAATTGATTGATTATGTAAGTGAATTGGAGGAAGATTGATATGAAGAGATGTCCGAAATGCGGTTGTGAAACCTTTTATGTAACGGCGCACGTTACACAGGACTGGAAGGTTAATAAGTTTGGAGATTTCGTAGAGATAATGGATGATTGCATTGAGGTTACTCATTATCCTGATGATATAGATATTTGGAGTTGCGCTAATTGCAACTATGAAGATCGTGGTAGTGCATTTAATGTAAAGGAGAGTAATTAACGTGAAATATAGAGATTTAAACCTAAAGAAAATCCGCGAGGATAATGACCTTGATTTTGCACACTTCACATATCAAAAAGGTATGTGTAGTTGTTGTTATGGTCCTAAAAACTTACCGAAGAGGTATTGGAAAAACAATACGATTCTTGATAGCGACAATTACACATACATTCTGTTTAAAAATGCAGATAATGGTAGTGGGATTGTAAAGAGAGACGATGAAATATGTGGCAGTACATACGAGTGTATTGGCTGGGACTTTCCTATCGAGAAACTCGAAAACGTTTGCAAAGATTTGCAGACTCAGGTAGGGGACGAATATGTGGTGTTCATGCCCAAAAGTCATAGACGTTGTATTCTGATTTGTAAAAAAGGAACAATATATGCGGAAAAGCATCTTCAAGATGATGACTATACGACAGTACAAAATGATTAAAATATGATATAATAAAGGAGAAATGTAAAATGGGAAAACAGTATGTAAATGTATCAAACACAAATAGTAAATTAGGTGCGGCAATTCTGAGTATTAATCTTCCGGCAGGTAAGACTTGTGCGGCAGACGTACCGTGTAGAAAGGGTTGTTATGCTTTGAAAGGCAATTGGTTGTATCCGAATGTGAAGAATTCCCTTGAGGAGAATTTGGAGGCATATGTGAACGATCCGAAGTTGTATTTTGAAAGTGTGGCAATGCAGACGGCACTTGCAAGATTTGTAAGATGGCATTCTTCTGGAGATATAGTTAACATGGAGTATCTTGAGGGTATGTGTAAGGTTGCAAGAAAGAATAAGGGAACGAACTATCTTTGCTTTACTAAAAAGTTCAAAATTGTAAACGAGTTCTTGGCAAAAGGTAAGAGGATTCCGAAGAACTTGAGTATTGTATATAGTGCATGGAGTGATTGGATGCCCGAAAATCCGCATAATCTTCCTATGACTTATGTATATGGTAAGGATTTTGCGAATGATCTTATTCCGAAAGATAGTATTCCTTGTACGGGTAAGTGCTATGAGTGTCAGGCCTGTTGGCAGTTGAAGAAGGGGCAAAATGTGTATTTCACGAAGCACTAATACAAAACAAAATGATTGATTGATGGAGGTTATTTATGTTATTTCAATTAACTAGAACATCGTTGTGGGGAGATACCAAACCATTATATAGTTGTATTCCGATAAAATTAAAATACGTAGACACTAGAACTTTGCGCAGTCCGGAAGAGTTTGACGAGCGTCTTGCTAAACACGAAGGAAAATGGTTGAGTGTTGGTACAAATCATAGAATTAATAAAGACGGTTACATTACAAGGGATATGGGGTTTGTCGAAAAATGGGGTATAGAAATAAACTCCATAGAAGAACTTATGGACTTTAAGGAAAAGATTGGACACGATTTAGTTTTAACAACTTCATATATTGACAAAGAAACACCGGAAATTGAAATATATGATGATTATAGAGAATAATGAAATGATGATTTGATTACGGAGGGTTTAGAATGGCAAAGACGGTTGGAGAGTTGAAAAAAGAATTAGAGCAGTTTGACGATGACATATTATTGGATTTATATGCTTGTTGCTATGATAGAAATAATTATACCAGTATCAAAAGAGATAGATGGAGGATAGGCGATAATGAACCGTTGGAGATTTGCGTATTTCTTGACAATGGTAGATTGAAAATTGAAAACAACAGAACGGACGATATGGAGTTGGGCGATTAAGAAAATCAAATGACGATTTTATGAGGAGATAATATTATGTCGGCGGAAGAAAAAATAAATAGAATTAAAGAAATTTTGAGAGAAAAGAATGGTGTTGCAGATAATCAAGAATTCGGATTGCGTTATGGAGAACTTATGTATTATCTTGACTTAATTGAAGAAGTAATAACCACATAAAATAGTGATTTTAAAATGAAAGGATGATATAAATGTTAAATGCACATGAAACACAATTAGCAATGGAACACTTCTTTAAGGATTGTTTGAATTTTTGGAGAAGAAATACGAACGATGAGAGAGTAGCTTTTGCGAAGGCTCTTAATGATGCGAGAGGAATTACAACAGATCCGTTCTCTCCTTGTGGAAAGAAGTTGGACGTGGAAACAAAAGAAAAGTTTATCAAGTACCGTGAAATAGACTTGGGGATTGTGAGGGCATAAGATGGATAGATATTTTTATTCAGTAGAGACAGATGAGAATGGTAAGAAATACATTCACATGTCTGGAAATATATATTATAACGATGACAGCAATGAAGCGGATTGCTTTAGGATTGCTGAGTGGACATTTCTGTATATTACATTAGAAGAGTTGGCGGAGTTGCTTAATGATATTGATGTCTTTTGGGAATATTTGAATGAAAGGGTTGCGTATCTTGGTAATTTGACAGAAGATGAGGCCGTTGATATGTGTCAGGTGTATTTCAACGGCGAGCCCGGAAAGTGGTTGAACATTAAGCATGTAAATGAAGATACGCCGTGTGGCGATTATTGGTTTGAGTAAGGAGGTTAATATGAAAAAGTATTCAAGTGCAGTAGAAGATTATTTTCAGAATGTTATCAAGAAATCATGGACCTGGAGTAGATTGACGGAAGAAGAGCGAAAAAGATTTATTGATATGGATGTATTTGACAGAATAAAAGGCAACGACAAAACAAGAATTGAATGGTTGAATACCATATATGGCTCTTTCTTGTTTGCATTAGGATATGAGCCTATTGGATGGAGAGAAACAGAAGAAGAAAAAGAAATGCCAAGGTTTTAATGGAGGTTAATATGAATGAATATTGGAAAGATCCCCGGCTAGACGATGAGGGCACGTATGATTATCTAGTAGAAGAGCTTCCGAGTGATACGGCAAAATGGCAATGGTATTATCAGAAGTGCGATTCTTGTGGTAAGTATCACAGATTGAATTTTGATAGTACACATTACTTCTATTGTTGGGACGGTTGGGACTCTATGAGTTATGCAGAGTGTTGGAGATGTAAGCTGAGAGGCAAGATTTCTGGCATCAAGGCAAGAATTAAAAAGAAGATTAAACAGCACAGGGAGTATCGCAAAATGATTAAGATGTTTAAGGGAAAGAATATTCCAATCACAAAAGAATTAAAAGAAACGACGAAGCAGATTTGTCGATAAGGAGGAAATTATGAGAACAACAGAATTAATAACTGGAAATAGATGTAACGCACCGGATGTGGTTAATAAAAAATATAGTTTTACAAAGACACTTACTTATGATGACGACGACATTGTAGATGTAATAAGTTCAGCAATTTACGATATTGGATATTGGGCCTGTATTGATAACGATACAGAAGTATGGCATAAGACGAGTGACGCTATGGATGACGATCATACGTTTGAAGATGTATTCTTTGAGATTTTGAAGAGCGGTAATGCCGTTGAGTTGATTGACGTTGAGGGCAATGAAGAGGTTTGGAAATTGACCTTGGATAAGCTGATCCACGGTATGCAGATGGCAGTAGAGCAGAACTATTGGGGCGGCGATATTGATAGTTTGGACGGCGAGGCTGGAGATATTATTTTCCAGTTTGCATTGTTCGATGAGATTGTATTTGGATAAGGAGGAGTAAATATGGAGCTAGAAAGAGCATGGTGTCGTGAAACAGCGCATCCATCATATCGAGATAGATGGTCCGAAGATAATCCGTCGGTAGGTCAGTGCCTTGTTACTGCGTTGATTATTCAGGAAAGATATGGTGGAGACATTTATTCTTGTAAAGTTGGTAACAATAGTCATTTCGTTAACATTATTGATGAAAGAATTATTGACAGAACAGCAGAACAGTTTGGAGGCACAGACAAGATCAAATATATTAATGGTAGTTTTAGATGTAGAACGAGAGTATCTCTGCTGAAAAATAAAGATGTTAAAGCAAGATATGAACTGCTTAAAGCAAGAATGGAGGAGTATTAATATGGAAGACACAAGTATTCAATTAACATTATCAGAAGAGGAAATAAAGAGTTTAGAAAAAGCAGTAGGCTGGGCAATCGAGGACAAGGAAGGTTTGTATCAGGCTGTAATTATGACAATTCAAAAATATATTGCGGATTGCAAATAGAAAGGTTAGTATTGAATAAAAAGGAGATGTTTGTAATGAGTAAAGTACATGGATATTGTAGGTTGGCGCGAGCCGAAAACACAGAAGAACAAAGCGAATTAGTTGATTTAGTTAAAAACAAACGATGTGAGGTTATAGAAAAAGCGAGCAACATAGGATGTTGGTACGTTATGTGTGCATTTAAGTCTCCTGTTAGTAAGGAAGTTGAATTTAGAATCGCCTATTTTGAAGAAAGACACGACGCAGAGTGCTTTATTGTTACGCTTATGGATAGATATAAGACATTAGTGGTGCCGTATTATATTGTGAGTAATGCTATGGATAATCATATTGGCGCTATCGCAGATTTAATAAATTAAGAAAGGAAAATAAGGTCGTGAAAATTGCGAAGGGTTACAAATTGTTCGAAATGAGAGATGATGGAAAACTATTTCCTCTCTTTATCGGCAAGAACGAAGAAACCGTTATGAACGAATGGGTTATGGCAGAGATTATTATGGAGCACAAGGGATTCGCACACAGACCGGGATGGCATATTGGGGCAGAGATGCCGAGTGCACCTTGGTTGATGTCGGCAGACGGCACATATAAGTCTCAGCGCGGTAAGAGATTTAGGAGAGTTTGGTGCGAAGTAGAGTATGTAGCAGATATTGATTACACCGAGGAGGTTCTCCGGCAACCCAAGAAGTGTTTTACAGACAGATTGCCTGATGGAGGTTTCTATAATTTCAGAGAGTCTGGTAATCGTCTATGGATTATTGCCGATAGAATTAAGGTAACAAAGGTTATCAGTGAGGCAGAAAGGATGGATATATTGAGCAAGATGAACTATAATGAACAAGAAGCATTTGAGCCTTATAGACAAGCTATGGCTAAGAGAATGAGGGTTGGTTAATTGTAAAAATTTTGTAAACTTATCAGTAAAGTATTGACAAACACCGAAAAATAATGTATAATTCAAATACTAAATTAAAGGGAGAAGATTATTATGAACAAAGCAAGACGTCAACAGTTAAAAAAATGGTTGAAGGAGATTGAAGAAATTAAAAGTGAATTGGAGTCAATATGTTCTGACGAAGAAGAAGCGTTCAACAATATGCCAGAGGGAGTTCAGGGTAGTGCAAACGGAATGAATAGTGAAGAAGCCATTGATAAAATGAATGACGCGGTTGCCGCTATTGAGGAAGCGGTTGAATTGGTTGAAGAAATTGTGTAATGATTACACAAAATTAAAACAAAACAAAATGATTGACAAAACAAGGAGATTGTGGTATAATGGAAATAAATAATGTAGAAGTTTTGCCGGGACTTTATGGCTCGGAAATTAGCAGGAAGAAGGCAGTTGGATACTGCCGTTTCCACAAGGCTGCACTGACAACCAAGACACTGAAAGGGCATGGGTGTCTTGGCAAACAGTGTGATGCTCTGCAGAAGTATGAGGAGCACGATTTCTGGAGACAGCACGAGCAGAAGAAGGAGCTTAGAAAGGCTCGAAAGCAGGTTCTCGCAACCTTTTATGGTTAAGGAGGGCGATCTATGCCGACAATGAAAGAGATGCGTGAATATAAAGAGAAGTATAAAAAAGAACGAGAAGAATTTAATAAACATTTGGAAGAGTTGCGGTTTAAAGAGTTAGAAGAAAAAGGGCTGAAACCATTTGATGAGAGTCAAGTACCAAAGAAATATTGCGACCATCCGAATACCATAGAGAATAGCACAGCAACGTTTTTCTATATCATTGTGATGTTGGTGGGGTCGATATTCAGGGGTAACTGGGTTATTTGGATTATTGCGACAGTTGTTTGGGCAAAGTTTATTACAAGACACAATAAGTGAGGAGATATATTATGAATAACGTAGCGGGAAGGCTCGAAAAAGAAACTCAGTTCTATGAAAAAATGAAGGTTAAATTACAGGGGATGCCAAAAATTTTTAGTGAGTATTGCACTTCAATGAGAGCAAACAGAAAGGCTTATACAACGGTTGGCGTATATATTAATAACGTATTACACTTTGCTAATTTTGTCTATGACGGCAATATTCCAGAGGACTTTTATAAGAACATTACTCCTGGAGACGTGGAGAGTTATATGATTTCTTTGGAAACAAGAGAAACTAAGAGTGGAACCAAGAGAACCGGAGATGACATTCTTCAGGCTAGGTGGTCTTCGTTGAATACGTTTTTTGAGTGGTTGATACAAAGAGGATATATTGAGAAGAACCCGATTAAGGTTGTTGATAGACCTAAGAATAACACGGAGCATAAGGTTAGTTATCTAACGAAAACAGAAATTAACAAACTGTTTAGGGCAATAGACAGAGAACACAATAAGGTTGCCGCCATGCGTGACAAAACGGTTATCAGTCTGGCACTGGCTACTGGACTCCGTGTGAGTGCTATATCTAATATTAACATTGATGATATTGACTTTGAGAATAGTGTTATTAATGTTATTGAAAAAAGACAGAAGATACGTGGCATCGACATTGGGGACAATATGAAGCATATGCTGAGAGATTGGATTGAGGTGCGCAATGAGGAGTTCGCATATGTAAACTCTCCTGCGCTGTTCATATCTCAGAAGAATACTAGATTGTCTGGAGATGCTATTAGTGATGCACTTACTAAGTATTGTAATGAGGCAGGCATTAAAAGAATTACGCCTCATAAACTTAGAGCATCCGCAGCATGTGCTTTGGCTAAAGCAGGCGTGCCTGTAAAGGCTATTGCAAAGCAGCTAGGGCATTCGAACACTCAAGTTACGATGCGCTATATCGACGTGTTTGAAGAGGATAGTGAAAAGGCAAAGGGTATACTTGATAATCTTTTCTAACATCCGGTATACCACAAAATGATTGCATTAATCATTTTGTTATGTTATAATGTCAAACGAAATAAAAAATAAGGAGTCGATATATGTGTATACTAGTGAAAAGGACATTGAGGTCTTCGTAGCGGAGTACAAACGTAGTAAAGTAATAATCGAAACGACAACAAGAGCAATTCTAAATAGGGCAATAGAATTTGAAGAGAGATTTGGGAAACCGTTTTATGAATTTACAGCAGACGAGGCGTTGGAGATGTATAAGAGCGCTCACGCCATTTCTGTTGTATCATTACAGAATATGAATCTGTTGTTAAAGAATGCGTCTAGGTGGTTTGCATATAAGCACGGCAAAACATTCGGTAGCGTGTATGAGAATATCACAAAGGATATCTTGCTAAACGTTATTGACGTAGAGAAGCAAAAGAGCATGATGCTGAGCAGAGAAGATGTTGATGGCATCAAAGCAAATCTGCTAAACTACACAGACCAGGCTATCATCGAAGCTTTGTTTCTTGGATTTGGATCTCTTTGGCTGAGAGAACTTTCGTTCTTTGAGATGTCCCAAGTGGACACAAACGACTATGTTGTATATTTCAAGACCGGAAAGAACATACCAATTGACAAGGAAATTTACGAGTTGTTTAAGAATGCCTGCGAGGAAGATGAATTAATGTCGTTTGGCTCGACGGCCAGGGTGGCAAAGGTTGCTTCTTGTGGGATTTACAAAATGAGGGCGAACGCTTTGTCAAGTAATTCAGACTGGAGTAATGATGGAGACGCAGAAAGAAGATATCGCTTCCTATTGAGAAGATTAACTTTAATATCACAAGATCTTGGTGTGAAATTATCTCCTACGGGACTTCAATCTAGCGGTTTATTGTGGCGTCTTCAACAAGGTGTAAAAGAAACAGAATTAACATTTAGGGAATTTGTGAAAACCAGTTATGCAGGAGAATTGGCTAAAAGATATGACATTTTTTCAGAATATTATAGTCAAATACTTTTAGAGAAATTTGAACGATACTTTGATTAGAGGATTGATTTCCTCTTTTCTGCCAACAATACAAAATGATTGAGAAAGACCAATAGTGTTCTTGCTTATGTCGAAGTATAAAGGAGATGGACAACATGAATATTGTTGACATTGCAAGAGAAATCGAGCTTAAAGAAATGCAAATTCCTACAGTTGGTGTCAATCCATTTCGTTGGAGACCAGTTGAGTGCAAGGAATACATTTTGCCAGAGCTGAAGATCCCAGAAGTAAGAAGCAAGGCATCTACAAAAAAGAAGCTTGGAAAGGTATTGGCGTTCATTGATATGGTCAAACATAAAAGGTTGGCACACGGTTGTACAGTAATGCCTATTGCTACTACAAATAAGAAGTTTGTAAGTATTTGTGGGAGTCAACAAAATGCATCCAACTTGGTAAAGTATATGATTAATATAGGCCTCTTAGGGGAGGAAGACACAATATATCAGTATAATGCGGCACGAGAAGGATATAACAAAGCAAAGACTTATAGATATTACTATGACAATGAAATGAAAGCAAAGGATTATTGCAAGGAGAATAATATCAATAAGTATGTTGTGCTTAACAATAAACAACTACGTAGTAGTACAGTAGTACAAAAGTTGAAAATTGAGAACTTTGACAACGATAGAGTGCGCTTTAGCAGCCAGCTACATCTGCTTAAACCAGATAACTATTCTACTGCGCAGTTTGAGAGACATATTGAAGCAGTGCTTTATCGGAATTATCCCTACCTTTCGTATTATCAGGATTTAGCAGACACCATTAATGAAACATATTATGCGGATAATCCAGAACTGTCGATTAGTTTCACGCCTAACTATACGTGGAATAAGGGTAATAAAGCGATAACTAAAATAGGTATCAGAGCAACCAACGAATTAGTGTCAGCTAAGAGAGAAAAAGATGGTAATGAAAACTTCTATGGATCTTATAAGGAAGATGTGCTAGATAGGTATGGTTTAAATCTAGAGAAGGATGTTACATCATCTATTCCAAGAATCACTTTGTCGTTAAATGTAGGACGATGGATATCGGAAGACATAGATATATATGAACTGATATATAATGAGTATGTAATTAATCATACAGTAGTACAAAAGTTCGAAGAAATACGTCCGGCTATCAAAAAACTACACATGAGAGGTTATTTCGACAGACCAAGTACATTGGGCGTTCATACAAGAAGAGTTATGGCAAACGTCCGAGATAAAGAAGCCGTTGACACCGAGATGCAAATTTATCAGAACGCTATTATTGCCGCTGAAGGCGGTGCTCTGTATGGCAGTGAGATATTCTATCACGAGAGTTGTATCTACATGGATGTGTTAAAGGAGTTGTTAGATAACGGCTATAAAGTGTGGCAATGTTATGATGCATTCTATGCTTCTAAGAAGGGAGTGACACAAGAGGGGTTTGTAAAGTATGTAACAGAGGTAATAGAAGAGAAAGCAAATCTATATATAGATACAGTAGTACAAAAGTTTAATATGGTAGTAAATCAATAATAAAAGGAGGTTAGTGCAAAATGATTAACGAGAAAGAAACGGACCATAAAATAGAAAGAGTAGTCTGTCCAAATTGCGGAAAAGAAAATGCCAAGAGATACAATTTGATGAGCGGCGCCAGAGAATGGGGAAAGTCATTACAACGATTAGCGGACGAATTGAATTTTTGTGATGTGTCCTGTGTAATAGAATTCGCAATGAAAAATGGATTATTGCCGATTAAGGAGGACAATGATGAAATGGGAAAAACATAGTTGGAAAATTGTGTTGGTTATTTTAGTAGTAATCCCACTTATATTGATAATTTTGGCGAATACTGCCTAAATTTACCAAATTTTATGGGTTGCACCGAATGGGTGTTCGGTGTATAATTATACATGAGAATTTTATTTATCGACGAAAGGGAAAGACAGATGAGAAAATATGACGAATGGGATCAGTTACAAGGACTACGTGGAAAGGTGACATTAAAACATTTACTGTTTGGGGAGCAGCAATATGGGTGTGATGAGCTCCAGGTGGTAAACGATGACGAGAAGATTGGAATTGTAGTGAAGGGAACTGAATTGTTCGTATACAAGCAGAAGGTAGTCGAGTTCTGCACTAGTGGGAATATGTTTGTGGTGGGAGATGAT
>JAEIGA010008780.1_pt1 | contig 15292 bp, 15 predicted proteins | sample 9270691 | NCBI WGS metagenome assembly JAEIGA01 (sample SAMN17057246, study PRJNA624740) | gut metagenome | biome: biome; isolation source: fecal sample | host: Bos grunniens | place: China: Xizang | collected 2019
AACACAAATTAGTGTAAGTTTTAGGTTTTTTTCTTTGCAAAATAGGTCATCCTAATACCACCGGTTTTCTTTAATATTTCATTTGCGGAAATTATTATTTAAATTAAAGAAAAAATTTGACTTTTACACTTTGTCGTGCTAAAATACTAAAGTGAAAACCACTACAGGGGTAATTTATATGAAAATTAAAGCTAAAAGTGATTATTTGAATTTTTTCAAAGCGGTTTTAACGCTTAAAACCATTGAAGAGTGCGAAGATTTTTTTGACGACGTTTGTACTATTCAAGAACTTGAATCTCTTGCTCAACGTATGGACGTTGCTATTAAACTTAAACAAGGCAAGAGTTATTTAGATATTAACAAACAAACGGGGGCTAGTACTGCTACTATTTCTAGGGTTGGAAAATGTCTTAATTACGGCTCTGGCGGTTACGATTTGGCTATAGAGAGGATGAACAATGATTGATACTAGCATTTTAAGTTTTTCTGAAAAAGCCGTTTTTGAAATGCGTAATTTATTTCTAAAAAATGGTTATCGCCAATTTAAAATGAGTAAATTTGAAGAATATGATTTTTACTCAAAAAACAAGGATTTTTTAGTAGCAGACGGCGTTATCACCTTTAACGACACCAATGGTAAACTTTTGGCTCTTAAACCAGACGTTACTTTATCAATTATTAAAAACTGTAAAGATTTTACAAATGGTGTTGAAAAATATTTTTATAACGAAAACGTTTATAGAATTTCTGAAACTTCACACGATTATAAAGAAATTATGCAAACGGGGTTGGAATGCATTGGTGAAATTAACAAAAAGGAAGTAAAAGAAGTTGTTAGCCTTGCTATGCAAAGTCTTAAGACTTTATCAAACAATTTCGTTATTAAATTTTCTCACATTGGTTTGACTTCTTCGTTACTTTTTGACTACGAGGTTGAAGAAAACAAAAAACAAGACGTTATTAAAGCGCTTGCTCAAAAAAACGCAGGGGCATTAAAGGAACTTTTAACAGACGTTCAGTTTGCAAGCCTCAAAAAATTAGTACACAACTATGCTTCTATTGAAGAAACTCTTAAAGAAATAAAGTCCATTTGTATTTCTAATCAATCTAAAGAGGTGTTTAATCAATTTGCAAGCGTTGTTAGTGATTTGGGTGAAAACGCGGTGATTGATTTTTCTATAACAAGCCCAGATGGATATTATAGTGGTATAGTTTTCAACGGCTTTGTTTATGGAATAGCAACGCGTGTGCTTTCGGGCGGTCAATATGATAATCTTATGCAAAAAATGGGCAGAAAAAGTAGTGCGATAGGTTTTGCCGTTTATCTTGACACCCTAGAACGTGTTGAAGAAGTTGCAGATGATGATGGTTTTATAAACGTTGCGCTTCCTAAAGGTAGACTTGGTGAAAAAGTTTACGATATGTTTGAAAAAGCTGGATTTGATTGTCCATCTATTAAAGAAAACAATAGAAAACTTATATTTGAAAATAAAGAGAAAAAATTAAGATTTTTTTGGGTAAAACCATCTGACGTAACCATTTACGTTGAAAGGGGTAGTGCAGATATTGGTGTTGCAGGCAAAGATATTTTACTTGAATACCGTCCAGACGTTTACGAACTTTTAGACCTTAATATTGGCAAGTGTCGTATGGCGGTTGCTTCTAAAAAAGATTTTGTAGACGACCAAACTAAAACCTTGCGTGTGGCTACTAAGTTCTCTAATATTGCCAAAGATTATTATGCAAGCAAGTGTCGAGAAATTGATATTATTCACCTTAATGGCTCTATCGAGATTGCGCCTATTTTAGGGCTTTCAGACGTTATTGTTGATATTGTTGAAACGGGAAAGACACTTATTGAAAACGACCTAATTCCTTTTGAAACTATCGTTTCTATAAGCGCAAGGCTTATAGCCAACAAAAGTTTGTATGGTTTTAAGGCGGAAAAAATTAGACAAATAAAAAATTCACTTCTATCTCAGGTAAAACACGATGATTAAAATCTTAGATTATAAAGCATTGGGCGAGCAAATTTTTGCTCGTGAGGAAGAAACCAATCAAGTTGAATCAATAGTTAGCGAAATTATTGCAAACGTCAGAGAAAACGGCGATAAGGCTTTATTTGAATATGCTAAAAAATTTGACAAGGCAGACCTTGAAAGTTTAATCGTTACAGAAGAAGAATTTAACCAAGCGTTTAATTTGGTAGAACCAAGGTTTATTGAAATTCTTAACAAAGCGGCTAAAAACATTAAAGCATATCACGTTAACCAACTTAGAAAGGGGTTTGAGTTAGAATTAGAAGACGGCGTGGTATTAGGACAAAAAATTACGCCGATAGAAAGGGCAGGATTATACGTTCCAGGAGGAACGGCGGCCTATCCTTCTACCGTTTTAATGGATAGTATTCCTGCAAAACTAGCCGGGGTTAAGCAGGTATGTATAACTACGCCACCAAACGCACTTGGCAAGGTTAGTCCAGTAATTTTAGTTGCGGCTAAAATTGCGGGGGTTGACAAGGTTTATAAAGTTGGTGGGGCGCAAGCAATTGCGGCGCTTACCTTTGGTACGGAAACGATTAAGCCTGTTGATAAAATTGTAGGACCAGGCAATGCGTTTGTTGCTGAAGCAAAAAGGCAAGTTTATGGAAAGGTGTCTATAGATATGATTGCGGGCCCAAGCGAAATTTTAGTTATAGCAGATGGCAAAAGCAATCCAAAACACGTGGCAAGCGACTTATTGTCGCAAGCAGAGCACGATAAAATGGCAAGCGCGGTACTTGTTACAGATAGTTTAGATTTTGCCAAACGCGTTCAGCTAGAAATTGAAAAGCAACTTGAATTATTGCCAAGAAAAGATATTGCAAGAGTTTCGATAGATAACAACGGAAAGATTATTGTTGCAGAGGACTTTAACAAGGTTATAGAGGTTAGCAATAAAATTGCGCCTGAGCATTTAGAACTTATTGTTGACAATCCGTTTGATTACGTAGATAAGATTACAAATGCGGGCAGTATTTTTATGGGTAGGTATTGTCCTGAGGCGCTTGGCGATTACTTTGCGGGGCCAAACCATACGTTGCCAACAAGCGGTACGGCAAGATTTTTTAGTCCGCTTTCAGTTGACGATTTTATTAAAAAAACACAATACACTTATTATACGAAACAAGCATTAAGTGCGGTATATAAAGACGTTGCTTATTTTGCAGAAAAGGAAGGATTAACGGCACACGCAAAAAGTGCAACCGTTAGATTTGAAGATTAATATGAGCAGGTATTTAACTAATAAATTGCTAGGCTTAAAAGCCTACGTTCCTGGTGAACAACCACAGGACAAACAATATATAAAACTTAACACCAACGAATCTCCGTTTGCGACGAGTGACGGGGTGGTTAAAGCGGTGAACGAGCAAAAAATTCGCAATTTAAGGCTTTATTGCGACCCAGAATGTAAGGCTTTAAAAACGGAACTTGCAAGGGTTTACAAAACCACAACCGATAGGATTTTTGTAAGCAACGGTTCTGACGAGATATTGAATTTTGCGTTTATGGCGTATGGTCAAAACGGCGTTGCGTTTGCGGATATCACCTATGGTTTTTATTCTGTATTTGCCAATCTTTATAATTTGCAAACAGAAATAATACCCTTAAGTGAAGATTTTTCCTTAAACGTAGAAGGATTTTTTGGCAAAAACAAACTTATAGTTATTGCTAACCCAAACGCACCGACAGGCAAAGAAATATCTCTTGAAGATATTGAAAAAATAGTGGTTTCAAACCCTAACAATATTGTTGTTATTGATGAAGCATACGTAGATTTTGGTGGAACGTCTTGCTCAAAACTTACTGAAAAATACGATAATTTATTATGTGTGCAAACTTTTTCTAAATCTAGAAGCATGGCGGGCGCAAGGCTAGGTTTTGCAATAGCAAACGCTAAAATTATTGAGGATTTAGATAAAATAAAATATTCTACAAATCCGTATAACGTTAATAGTCTAACGCAAGTTGCAGGTGCTTTTGCGCTTATCGACAACGACTATTATATGCAAAATGCAAAACGTATAGTGGAAAACAGAAACTACACGGCTCTAGAACTAAAAAAATTAAACTTTAACGTTTTAGATTCAAAAGCCAACTTTATTTTTGCTAAGACCGATAAAATTAGCGGTAGAAACTTATATCTTAAACTTAAAGACGAAGGCATTTTAGTTCGCCACTTCGACAAGGAAAGAATTAAAGATTTCATCCGCATTACAATCGGTAGCAAAGAGGAAATGCAAATTTTCATCCAAAAAATTAAGGAGATTTTAAAAAATTAAAATGAGAAAAGTAGAAATTGATAGAAAAACCAAAGAAACTAATATAAGTTTAGCCCTTGACCTTGATGGGAAAGGTGTTTCTGAAATTGATACAGGCTGTGGATTTTTTGACCATATGTTAGACCTTTTTGCTCGTCACGGACGTTTTGATTTAAGGGTAAAATGTTTAGGTGATATTAACGTTGATTATCACCACACCGTTGAAGACGTTGGTATAGTACTAGGTCAAGCATTCAAAAAGGCACTTAAAGATATGCGTGGCATTATTCGTTATGGAACTACTATTCTTCCTATGGATGAATCTCTTATCTTAACGGCTTTGGATATTTCGGGTAGAAGCTATTTAAAATTAGACCTTCCTATGCGCGCAACAAAAATAGGTGATTTTCCCGTAGAACTTGTTGAAGAATTCTTTTTAGCCTTTGTTCGCCACGCAGGTATTACCTTGCACGTGAATAAACTTGCAGGCACAAATGCTCACCACATTGTAGAAGGAACGTTCAAGTCGTTTGCTCGTTCTATGAAAGAGGCGGTAAAAATTGATAGCGCTTTTGCTAATGAAATACCATCAACTAAAGGAGTGCTTTAATGATTTGCATTATCGACTATGGCGTTGGCAATCTTTTTTCGCTAAAAAGTTCGTTTAACGCTATCGGCGCAGAAACGATTGTTTCTGGTGATGAAAAAGTAATACGCAAGGCAGACAAACTTGTTTTGCCAGGCGTTGGGGCTTTTGGAGACGCGTCTAAAAAACTTTTCGAAACCGGTCTTGATAAAGTTATTAAACAACAAGTAGAAAAGGGCGTACCACTTCTAGGCGTTTGCCTTGGTATGCAAATGCTTTTCGAAAAAAGTTTAGAATATGGAGAACATAAAGGGCTAGGTTTAATCAAGGGTAGAGTGGAAAAAATTGATTTGCCTAAGGAATATAAAATTCCGCATATAGGTTGGAATGCTTTGCACTTTGTAAAAAATAGTCCTTTGCTTAAATACGTTAAAAATAATGATTGTGTGTATTTTGTTCACTCGTACTGCGCCGTTGACCTTAAAGATAGCCTTATTGCGACTACTGAATATGGTAAAGAAATAACCGCTATAGTTGGACAAGGCAACGTTTATGGTTGTCAATTTCATCCGGAAAAAAGTGGAAACGTGGGGCTTAATATACTTAAAGCCTTTGCGCAATTAGGAGAATAAAATGTTACTTTTCCCTGCAATAGATTTATACGGTGGCAAAGCCGTAAGATTATACAAGGGCGATTACGCCCAAATGACAGTTTATAGTGAAAACCCTCTTTCTGTTGCTAAAGATTTTGAAAATTTAGGCGCAACTTGTGTGCATTTAGTTGACCTTGAAGGGGCGTTAGACGGCACTACGCCTAATCTTAACGTAGTTAAAAGTATTGTTGAAAATACTAACCTTTTTGTGGAAATTGGAGGGGGTATTCGCAATATGGAGACGGTTAAAAAATACTTAGATATAGGTGTAAACCGTGTAATACTTGGCACTGCGGCGGTAAACAATCAAGAGTTTTTGAAAAGCGCCGTTGATAAGTTTGGTGATAAAATTTCCGTTGGGGTAGACGTTAAAGACGGGTTTGTTGCAATTAAAGGTTGGGTGGAAAAATCCAAATACAACTGCTTCGATTTTTGTGAACTTATGCAAGGTTACGGCGTAGAACACATAATTTGCACAGACGTTAGTAAAGATGGCGCTATGCAAGGCACAAATAGAGAACTATACAAAAAATTAAGCGAAAAATTTAGCCTAAAAATTACTGCTTCTGGTGGTGTGTCCACGTTAGACGATATTATTGCGTTAAACGCCTTAAATCTATATGGTGCAATTATCGGAAAGGCATATTACGTTAAAAGCATTGATTTAAAAGAAGCGTTGGAGAAAATAAAATGATTACAAAAAGAATAATTCCCTGTTTAGACGTAAAGGACGGAAGAGTTGTAAAGGGTGTTAACTTTAATAACTTAAACGACGTTTCTTCGCCCGTTGAACTTGGCAAATATTATAGTGAATGTGGCGCAGATGAATTAGTTTTTTACGATATTACAGCAAGTAGTGACGGAAGAAAATTGTTTACTGAAATTTTAACAGAAGTTGCTAAAAACATATTTATTCCACTAACCGTTGGTGGCGGAATTAATTCGATAGAAGACTTTGATAGGGTACTTAAATGCGGTGCGGATAAAGTTAGTGTCAATTCTGGCGCAATTAAAAATCCAGACCTTATAAAACAAGGCGCATTAAAGTATGGCAATCAATGTGTAGTAATTTCGGCAGACGTAAAAAGAGTTGATGGAAAGTTTACTATTTTTAGCAAAGGCGGTAGAGAAAATACCGGCATAGAAGCAATAAGTTGGATAAAACGTTGCGTTTCTTTAGGAGCAGGTGAAGTTGTCGTTAATTCTATCGATACAGACGGCGTAAAAAAGGGGTTCGATATAGAACTCTTAAAAGAAGTATGTGGCGCTGTCAACGTGCCTGTAATTGCTTCTGGTGGCGCAGGTTCTATTAAAGATTTTGTAGAACTATTTAAGAAAGTTCCTACTATAGACGCAGGTCTTGCAGCGTCAATATTCCATTTTGGAGAAGTAAAAATAAGTGATTTAAAAAACCAATTAAAAAAAGAAGGAATTATAATTCGTTAGGAGATAATTATGTTAGAAATTAAAGACTTGAAATTTGATGAAAAAGGTTTGATTCCAGCAATCGTTATAGATGCACTTAACAAAAAAGTGTTAACTCTTGCTTATATGAATAAACAAAGCCTTGAAAAAACTTTTGAAACGGGTTTGGCTTGCTTTTGGTCAAGAAGCCGTAACGAATTATGGCTTAAAGGCGAAACAAGTGGAAACTATCAACACGTTGTTTCTATCACCGCAGATTGCGATAGAGATGCGCTAGTTGTTATGGTTGAAAAAGATGGACCTGCTTGTCACCTAGGCACAGAATCTTGTTTTAACGACAAGTTATTTATAGCGGAGGGAAAGTCAGAATTTTCTTTTGATGGCTTATACGAACTATTACAAGGCAGAAAAGAAAATATGCCAGAAGGCTCTTATACAACTTATTTATTCCAAAAAGGTATAGATAAAATTCTTAAAAAAGTTGGAGAAGAGTGCACGGAAGTTATTATTGGTGGTAAAGCAGGAGATAAAAACGAAACCATTTACGAACTTGCCGACCTTGCTTATCACGCAATGGTTTTAATGGTTGAAATGGGAATTTCTGTTGACGACGTTAGAAAAGAACTTGCGTCTCGCCATATAATAGACCATAAGGTTAAACAAGAAAAAATGACTAAATAAAAGGATTTTTGATATGATAAAATCTTGTTTTCACGTTCATACGAATTGGTGTGACGGCAAAAGCACTATAGAGGAAATGATTGAAAGTGCAATTAAAAAAGGGTTTACGCATTTGGGTTTTTCCGGGCATAGTTTTCTTGAAAATGCAGAAAAATATTCGCTTACACCCGACAGACTTGATAAATACGTTAAAGAAGTTGAAACTGCAAAAGTAAAATATGCAGACAAGCTTAAAATCTTTTTAGGTATTGAACAAGATTATTTTTCTAAGCCAGCATCTTATCCGTTTGAATTTTGTATAGGTTCCGTGCACAATATCGAGAAAAACGGCAAACTTTTATTTTTTGATATAGGCAAAGAGGAAACGGAAAGAATTATTAGAGAAGTTTATGATGGGAAATACGTTTTGTTTGCAAAAGACTATTTTGAAACGATAGCTAACGTTGTTGACGTGACTGGGGCTGATATTATTGGACATATAGATTTATGCTGTAAATATAACGAAAAATTAGGCAATAGTCAAACAGAAGAGTATCTAGAATATGCCGAAAAAGCGGTAGATAAACTTGTTAAAACGGGTGCAATTTTTGAAATAAATACAGGGGCAATGGCTCGTGGGCATAAAACTTCGCCATATCCATCTGTTGAAATATTAAAAATGATTTATTCACGTGGTGGCAAAATTATGATTAATAGCGATTGCCACAATCACGAGCAATTAGACTTTGCTTTTCCTGAAGCGCAAGCGATTGCTAAAAAAGTTGGGTTTACAAAACATTATATTTTTAACGGTCAAAATTTCACTTCTATAAATTTTGAAGAATAAAGCAACAAGATATGGATTTACATTAAACGCAACAAAAGCATATTTAAGCTTCGCATCAAACTCTAATAAACGACGATTTGCTTATAGATTTGCCTGCAGACACCTATCTTTACGCATTTCTCTGAAAGAGAAAAGGGCGAATGGCTTGGATATTTAAGAAGAGACGGCCGTCCTACCGAACCACCAGTAAGATGGCGCACGTATAAAGGCGCTTTCCACGTTATGAGAATGCTTATTAAATGTATAGATATTTTCAATAAAATGAGTTAAATAAAAAGTTCTTCGCTAAAAGCAAGGCGAAGAACTTTTTTAATATATTTATTTTATTTTTTATTAAAACTTGTATTTATTGACTTAAAGTGAAGAATATCGTTATAAACAGGTTTATAGTTTTCTAAATAATCTATAATCTCTTTAGGGCTAGTAAACGTTTTATAAAGGTCTAAGGTTGCTTCGGTCATAAAATGTCCATCAGCGGTGTTTTGCATAAACGCAGAAAAACTATCCCAGTATCCATCTACGTCTAAAAAGGCAATTGCTTTGTTATGTCTGCCAAGTTGTTTTAAGGTTAGAATTTCGAAAAGCTCGTCAAAAGTTCCTATGCCACCCGGAGTGATAATAAAAGCATCTGCATAATCTTCTAAAAGTTTTTTTCTTTCTCTCATGGTATCGGTGTAAATAAACTTCGTGCAGTTTTCAAACAAAAGCCCGTCTACGTTAAAAAAACTTGGAGCAATTCCTAAAATTGATTTAGCGCCCTTTCTAAAAGCGCCACGGGCAACCGCCCCCATAGCACCAGAAGCACCGCCGCCAAAAACAAGCCCGTGTCCACGGCTTGCAAGGATTTCGCCCAGTTCTTCTATTTTTTCTATATATTTTTTATCTATTTTATTGCTAGACGCACCATATACGCAAATATTCATAAAAACCCCCTACATAATTAATATGTGCAAAAATTAAAATTTTGTAAACTTTTTGAAAAAAGGTTTTCTGTTCGAAAACCTTTTTGCCTATTTTATAATTTCTTGTCCACCCATAAATGGTCTTAAAACTTCTGGAATTGTTACAGAGCCATCTGCATTTTGATATTGTTCTATAAGAGCAGGGAATATTCTGCTTGTTGCAAGACCAGAGCCGTTTAGCGTATGAACAAATTGTGGCTTGCCAGTTTTCGAATCTCTAAACTTTGTATTATTTCTTCTTGCTTGATAATCGTTAGCATTAGAAACCGAACTAACTTCCTTGTATATTTGCATTGAAGGAATCCAAACTTCAATATCATAAGTTCTAGCCATAGAAGCAGAGCAATCCCCAGCGGCAAGTTTAGAAACTCTAAAATGAAGTCCTAATTTTTCTACAAGAGAAGCCGCCTTGTTTACAAGTTCTTCAAAAGCGATATGGCTTTTTTCTGGGTGAGCATACTGAACCATTTCTATTTTATTGAATTGGTGACCTCTAATCATGCCCCTTTCTTCAGCCCTATAAGAACCTGCTTCTTTTCTATAACAAGGAGTGTATGCAAAAAACTTCATAGGAAGTTTGCTTTCGTCAATAATTTCGCCTGCGTACATATTAACAAGTGCAGTTTCTGCAGTTGGAAGCATAAATCTGTTTTTCTTTCTGTCCTCGTCGCAGTCTAGCCAGTAAACTTCATCAGAAAACTTTGGAAATTGTCCTGCACCAAAACCACAATTATATCCTAATTGATGAGGTGGAAGAATAAATTCGTATCCATCTTTTAGGTGTTCTGAAACGAAGAAATTAAGAAGTGCCCATTCAAGTCTTGCACCGTCACCTCTATATAACCAGTAGCCACCGCCAGAGAGTTTAGTTCCCCTTGTATAGTCTATAATTCCAAGTTTTGTGCAAATATCCACGTGGTTTTGTGGTTTAAAATCAAAATTAGGTTTGCTTCCTACTTCTTTAATAACTTTATTATTTTCTTTTTCACCAGGCAATAAATCTTCGTCTGGAATATTTGGCATACAAGCAATGAGTCCCGTAACTTTTGCATCAAGCTCGCTGGCAATTGCATCTTTTTTTGAAATTTCCTCGCCCAAAGCCCTCATATCTGCAAAAATACTATCAACAGGCTTGCCTTCTTTTTTAAGTTTAGGAATTTCCGCAGAAACTTTGTTTCTTTGCGCTTTAAGAGATTCAACTTCACCAATAGCCTTTCTTCTTTCTTCATCAAGGCTAATAATAGTATCTAAGTCGGCTTTATATCCCTTTCTAGAAAGCAATTCTTCAATCTTTTCTTTTTCGCTTATAATTCTTTTTAAGTCTAACATATTTACTCCAAAAATAATATTAACTACATTATAACCTTAAAACAAAGAAAAATCAATAAATTTTATAAACTTAATTTGAATTATTATATTTACAAAAAATTATGACCTATATTAAAAAAATTATTATAAAATAGTTGCAAAAATTTGTAAAATATTGCATAATAAAATTGATTAAACTTAGTATAAAAAACAGAAAATTAAGGGTACAAGGAGCATATATGACAATAACCGTTTTTCTTAAAAAAGGGCAAGTAGATTTTAGGGTTTTGAAGGATGGGATTAAAATTTTTGGCGGATATTTGGGCGAAATGAAGATAAAAGAAAGCCCTCTTTTTTCAGTAAGACTTAAAAACGTTGATTCGCTTGAAGAAAAAATTATAGATTCTTCTTGCAAATGGGAAAAGGTAAACGCTAAACAAGACGCATCTGTTTTTACTTTTCAAAATCCAGACAAAATTAACGGCTTAACTATTGAGTTTAATCTTATCAAAACAAATGATTATATAAGTTGGGTTGGCAAGGTTATAAACGAAAATAAACAATGGTCGGTTATGGATATAGATTATCCTACGCCAACGCTTTATGCAGAGGATTTTACTTTATTCGTTCCGCACGCTAGCGGTATTGCATTTAAAAATGCAGGCAAGCGTGGATATGAATACGATTATTTTTATCCTTCATCAAAAGCGTGTATGCAATACTTTGCAACCTACACAAATAAAAACGGCGTATACGTAGCCGTAGAGGATGGCAAAGCGGCTATTAAAAATTTCAAAGTTGTTGCAAAAGACGACGTTTGTACGTATAAACTTACTTTAATTGCACCAGATGCAAGTCTTGCAGAAAATTCTTTTCAATTTTTTGGCGAATGTAAATGGCAGGTTTTTGATGGAGACTGGTTTGATGCTACAATGATTTATTCTAAATTTGTTGCTGAAAAGGCAAATTGGCTTCCTGAAATTGATGAAAACGGAAGAAAGGATTTAAGCGACAAATACAAAGACGTTGCTTTTTGGATAGCAGATTGTATGCCAAATTCTACGTATCATAGAGATAACGTTCCTACGTCTTTGGTAATAGGTACAAGCGGATATACAAACACTTATTGGAAAGATGCGCCAATACTATTAAGAAAGGAACTTGGCGTTCCTATTGCTTATCACGTATACCTTTGGCATGAAATACCATTCAATATAGAATACCCTCATTTCTTACCTGCAAGAAAAGATTTTATAGAGGGTGCTAAACAATTACGAGAAAACGGAATTTACGTTGTACCATATATAAACGGCGTAAGTTGGGAAACGCGCGACGGGGTGGCTAATCACGAAGTCAACTTTGACAACACCGGAATAGATGGCGCGGTTATTAATGAAAATGGTGAAATTTCTGTTGAGAAATATCCGCAAACCACTATTAAAGGAGATGAGGCGGACCTTGCCCCAATATGTCCTACGTTTAATAAATGGAGAGAAATTATTAAAGGCGTTTCCGAACAAATGCACAAAACCTTGCCAATAGACGGCATATATTTTGATGAAATTGCAGCACATAGGGCGCGTCGTTGTTATAATAAAAAACATAACCATACTAAAGGTGGTGGAACTTATTGGGCAGATGGTTATAATAAGCTTATGGAAGAAATTAAAGAAATAAAGCCAAAAGATAATTTCTATTTTACCGAATGTAATGCAGAGCCATATATGAAAGGTTTTGATGGATTCTTGTCGTGGTATTGGATGGCAGACGAACAGGTCCCAGCGTTTTCGGCTTTATATGGTGGATACGTTCAATTTATCGGCAGATATATGCTTGGCAAAAAGAAAAACGATTTAGAATTTTTCAAATATAATATTGCTCAGTCGCTACTTTATGGCCAACAACTTGGTTGGCACAAGGCAGACGTAGTTTATAACGAACACGCTATGAAATTCTTAAAACCTGTAGTTCAAATGAGGCACAAGTATAATTTCTTCTTTGCAAACGCTAAAATGTTGCGTCCGCCTGTTATAACTTGTAATCTTGCGGAAAAAATTACTACGCCGGCGCTTCATCATACAGAAATGGTTCATATGGAACAAGTTTTAGGTGGATTATGGCAATCTAGAAAAGACGGAAAAATTGTTTTATTTGTAGTTAATATTTCCGAAGAAAGCGCAAAAGCAAAAATTAAATTCAAATTAGAAGATAAATCTAGGGCTGTTCCGTTTGAAATGAAAGGCGGAGAATACGTTGCAGATTTAGAGTTAGAGCCTTATGCGGTTAAAGCCTTTGAATTTTAGAGCAAAAAGGAAATTTTATGATAAAAGAAAATAAAATTGTATATTATCTAGGTATAGACGGTGGGGCTACAAAAACGGAATTCGTATTGTTTGACGCTACTGGAAACGTTGCTAAAAACTTTGTTATGCCATCTACCAATCCTAATGATATTGGATTAGAAGAATCAATAAAAATAGTTTCCGAGGGAGTAAATACTTGCCTTAAAGAAGGGTTTACGGTAAAAGGGGTATTTGCTGGTATTTCTGGTATAAGTGTGGGCGATTACAAATCTGTTTTTGTTTCCAAACTTAAAAACCAGTTTGAAGAAATCGAGTTTTTTGCAGATTCAGACATAGTAAACGTTTTTAGTTGTAATAAAAAATGTTCGCTTGCCCTTATTTGCGGTACAGGTTCAGTAGTTTTTATTAAAAACGAAAAAAAGATAGACCGCATTGGAGGATGGGGATATTTATTTGATGAATCTGGTAGTGCCTATGATATAGGCAAAGATGCCATTAGGGTAACTCTAGCGGCGGCTGACGGGTTATATAAATCATCTTTAGTTTCTGAGATGGTAACGGCTAAAATAGATGGTAATATTTTTACTAAACTTGGAGAGATATACAAAAAGGGCAAGACTTATATTGCATCTTTTTCTAGGCTTGTAACAGAGGCCTATACATTGGGCGACGAAACAGCAAAGGAAATTCTAGAAAAAAATATGAAACGACTTGCGTTTATTCTAGAAACTGCTATAAAAAAAGCGGGAGACGTAAACGTGCTAGTAGGTGGCGGAGTTATTGAAAATTGCAGGGAAATTTTAGTTCCTATGCTTCAAAAACACACCAGTGCAAACTTTGTATTTAACGAGTTTCCGCCAATTTATGGCGCTTGTGTTTGTTGCTTAGATAAACTGGGTATTAACGTAAATGAAAATTTTTATAACAACTTTAAATTGAGTTATAGGAGGCAAAATGCTTAACACGGAAAAAAGAAATGAAAAAAGTATGAACATTGACAAAATGAGCACAGAGGAAATGGTTAAATTAGTAGTTGCAGAAAACTACGTTGCAGTTAAAGCGGCGGAAGACGCTACAGAAAGCATTTCTCGTGCGGTAGACGTAGTTGCAGAAGCTATTAAAAATGGCAATAAGGTTTATTATATTGGTGCAGGTACTTCAGGAAGGCTTGGCATAATAGATGCAACAGAGTGTCCTCCTACGTATGGGGTTTCAGCAGATACTTTTGTTGGGATAATAGCAGGTGGCCCAGAATGTGTATTCCACGCAAGTGAAAACGAAGAAGATTCCTTAGAAGCGGGCAAAAAGGACGTTATAAATAATGGCGTTAAAGAAGGAGACGTATTAATAGGTATTTCTGTTGCGGGCAACGCTGAATACGTTTATGGTGCTCTTATAAAAGCCAAAGAGTTAGGCGCACACACAGTAGGTCTTACCTGTAATAACGACACTTTAGTTTATAACAATTCAGATATTGCAATATGGACGGATACCGGAGCAGAAGTTGTAACCGGTTCTACTAGATTAAAAGCGGGCACGGCGCATAAAATCGTATTAAATGCGATTTCTACTTGTGCGATGATAAAACTTGGTAAAGTTTATCAAAATTTAATGATAAATTTACATGCTAAAAACAAAAAACTTGAACAAAGAATGATAAATATGGTTTGCGATATTTTAGGTTGTTCAAGAGAAAAGGCAAACGAACTTTTAGTTAAACACGACTGGAACGTTAGAGATGCGGTAGAAAAGCAGTAAAAATTAATTAAACAAGCGCGCTTAAGATTCACTTAATGCGCGTTTTTATTTTACTTTTTTTAGTTTTTACTTTACAAAAGTATTATATAGAGTGTAAAATATATTAAGAACAAATAAAAACTTAGGTGAATTATGTTTAAGAAGTTACGCGCGGATATAAATGCCGCAAAGCAAAACGACCCTGCCGCAAGGTCTAAATTTGAAATTTGGCTTACGTACTCGGGTGTTCGTGCGCTTTGTTGGCACAGATGGGCTAATTTTTTATATAGAATTCATTTGAAACTTCTAGCAAGAATAACTAGTCAGTTTGCAAAGTTTTTAACGGGAATTGAAATTCACCCAGCGGCAAAAATAGCCCCAGGCGTGTTTATCGACCACGGAACTGGCGTGGTTATCGGTGAAACGGCGGAAATTGAAGAGGGAGTTGTTATCTATCAAGGCGTAACTCTTGGCGGTACGGGCAAGGAAAAGGGAAAGCGTCACCCAACCA
>JAEIGA010008781.1_pt1 | contig 15290 bp, 14 predicted proteins | sample 9270691 | NCBI WGS metagenome assembly JAEIGA01 (sample SAMN17057246, study PRJNA624740) | gut metagenome | biome: biome; isolation source: fecal sample | host: Bos grunniens | place: China: Xizang | collected 2019
GTCTCAAGGACATGGGTATCCGCCGCCTTATGGGCTTCCTCGGCGAGATGACTCCATCCGTAGCAGACGCTCCAAAACCATTGACAGTCAATGCAGAAGAAGTGGCTCCCGTAGCTACTGCTCCTACATCTGCATTCATCTTCAAGACATCAGTTGAGCCACACATCGGTGAGGTAAACTACTTCAAGGTGATGCAAGGTACCCTCAAGCCAGGTGATGACGTATTGAACGTTGATCGCGGTACCAAAGAGCGTATTTCTCAACTCTATTCTGTAGCTGGTAACATCCGCGTTCCTGTAGAAGAGGTTTCTGCTGGTGATATCGCTGCTACTGTGAAACTCAAAGATACTCGCACGGGTAACACCCTCAATGCAAAAGATTGCGAGAACCAATATCCTGCTATCTCTTATCCAGATCCTAAATATCGTCGTGCTATTAAGCCTGTTAATGAGGCTGATTCTGAGAAGCTTGCAGCTCTCCTCACTCGTATGCACGAAGAGGACGCAACTTGGGTTGTTGAGCAATCTAAGGAGTTGAAACAAGTGATCGTTTCTGGTCAAGGAGAATTCCACCTCCGCACCTTGAAATGGCGTCTTGAGCATAATGACAAGATGATGGTTACCTTCGAGGAGCCTAAGATTCCTTATCGCGAGACTATCACCAAGTCTGCTCGCGCAGATTATCGTCACAAGAAACAATCAGGTGGTTCTGGTCAATTTGGCGAGGTACACCTCATTGTAGAGCCTTACGTAGAGGGCGAGCCAGTTAAGGAAGTTTACAAGTTTGGTAACCAAGAGTACCGCATCTCTGTTCGTGATACACAAGAGATTCCACTCGATTGGGGCGGCAAACTTGTGCTTATCAACTCTATTGTAGGTGGTGCTATCGACGCTCGTTTCATCCCTGCTATCCTCAAGGGTTTGATGGATCGTATTGAGCAAGGTCCTTTGACTGGTTCATACGCTCGCGACGTGCGCGTTATTATCTATGACGGAAAGATGCACCCAGTAGATTCCAACGAAATTTCCTTCCGCCTTGCAGGTCGCAACGCTTTTGCAGATGCGTTCCGCAATGCAAATCCAAAACTATTGGAGCCTGTTTATGAGGTTGAGGTATTCACTCCAAGCGATATCATGGGTGATGTAATGTCTGACATCAACGGTCGCCGCGGTATGGTGCTCGGTATGGAGACAGAGAAGAACTTCACTACATTGAAGGCGTTGGTTCCTTTGAAAGAGATGTCTTCTTACTCTACTACCTTGTCTTCTCTCACAGGTGGTCGTGCGACCTTCACCATGAAGTTTAAGAGCTACGAACTCGTTCCTGGCGATGTACAAGACAAACTCATCAAAGAGTACGAAGCTACTCAAAAAGACGAGGATTAAAAACACATCAACAAAAAACAGCGATCTCAAAACGAGGTCGCTGTTTTTTTATCATTTATTTGGTAGATTATCCTAACGAAGCAAGGTATTTCTCTGCTTCCATAGCAGCTTTGCAACCGCTAGCAGCAGCCACAATAGCTTGACGATAATGTGGATCGGCACAGTCGCCTGCAGCAAAGATACCTGCTACATTAGTGCATGGGCTGTGACCTGCCACCTTGATATATCCCTCTGCATCGCGCTCAAGATACTCAGCAAAGAGGTCGGTATTTGGTTTATGACCGATAGCAAGGAAGAAACCATCAATAGCAATGTGACGAATTTCCTCTTCTGGTGTACCTTTCTTATATACAAGGTCAGCACCTTCCACCTTTACCTCACCCGTAAGATTCAGGGTATTGTGCTCAAAGAGAATCTCAATCTTTGGATTGTCTTTCACACGTTGTTGCATAATCTCAGAAGCACGCAGATAAGGTTTGCGCACAATCATATACACCTTCTCGCAAAGTCCAGCAAGATAGTTCGCCTCCTCGCAAGCAGTATCACCACCACCTACTACAGCCACAGTTTTCTTACGATAGAAGAAGCCATCGCAAGTAGCACATGCACTGACGCCACGACCTTTATAATCCTCTTCAGATTGGATTCCAAGGAATTTTGCACTTGCGCCTGTAGCAATGATCACAGCGTCTGCTTCATAGAGTTGGTCGTCCTCTACCCACACTTTCTTAGGTGAGCAAGAGAAGTCCACCTTGGTAACCATACCTGATACAAATTGGGTACCAAAACGTTCTGCTTGACGACGCATATCGTCCATCATTTGATAAGGTTCTACACCATCAGGATAACCTGGGAAGTTTTCCACTTCGGTAGTAATCATAAGTTGTCCACCCACTTGCATACCCTCAATGAGTACAGGTTGGAGATTAGCGCGCGAAGCGTAGATTGCTGCGGTATAACCCGCTGGGCCAGAGCCAATAATCAGACATTTCATGTATTCAGAGCATATTATTTGTTTGCGGTTGCAAAGGTACGATTTTTTTTGCATATACGCAAAACATCAACGTATTTTTACTATTTTTACTGAGAAGGTTTATTTTTTCTTTAAGACAATCCACAAGATAATCGGTGCACCGAAGAGGGCACTCATTGTAGAAATAGGCAACGAATAGGTGCTCAGGTTACAGAGGATATCGCAAATGAGCAGGATATTGGCTCCGATGAGTGCAGTGGCTGGAAGTGTCAAGCGGTGATTGCTAGTTGCAAATACGCCACGTGCGATATGAGGAACTGCTACTCCAATAAAAGCGATGGGACCACAGAATGCCGTAATGCTGCCCGCCAATAAACACGAAGATAATACCATTAGCCAACGAGTACGCTCAACGTTGATACCCAAGCTACGAGCATAGTCCTCGCCCAATAGCAGGCCATTGAGCGGTTTGATAAGCATAAGCACAAGGATAGAGGCTATAGCAATGCCGATAGCGAGCGTTGGAAGCTCATTCCATCCTACATTATTAAGCGACCCTAAAGTCCAAACAATAAAGAGTTTAAGCGAATCTGGATTGGCAAAATTCTGAATCATATTCACCAATGCACCTGCTATATTGCCGACCATCATACCCACAATCAGCAAGGTGACATTACTGCGTATGCGCTTGGCAATAAGCAAGACCAAAAGCATCACCAAAATGCTGCCAACGATGGCGGCTGAGGCTGTGAGTTGAGAATTGAGAGCTGAAAGTTGAAAATTGAAAGTCAAAAAAGTGCCACACATCGTTACTAAGGCTACGCCGAGACTGGCGCCCGAGGAGACACCTAAGATATAAGGACCTGCCAATGGATTACGAAAGAGCGTTTGCATCATCAACCCCGCTACAGAGAGCGAGGCACCCGCGAGGATGGCAGTAAGCATCTTAGGCAGGCGAAGATGGAGTAGGATCTGCTCCTGCATAGGTGATAAGGCAAGCAGGCGAAAAGGCGATATCCAAATGGAACCACTGCATGTATCCAACAATGCCAAAACGAGTAATAGCAGGGATAAAGCGATAAATATATAGGTATTCTTACGCATTAGAGCGCAAAAGTACAAAAATATTTGCACATACGCAAAAAAAGCAGTAATTTTGCAGCCGAAAAAATAAAAAACAACACTATACAATATACCCTACACTACATAGCTATGTCAGTACAAGTTCAAAATAGTCGTATGACGACCACGCGATTGCGCAAGATGAAACAAGCAGGCGAAAAAATCGCTATGCTTACCAGTTATGATTTTACCCTTACTCGTCTGCTAGATGAGGCAGGAATTGAGATGATCTTGGTGGGCGATAGCGCATCAAATATCGTGTGCGGAAATAAATATACCTTGCCTATCACTGTAGATGAGATGATATTCCTGACCAAAGGTGTAGTACGTGCTGCGGAGCATGCATTGGTGGTGATTGATATGCCTTTTGGCAGTTATCAAGTCAGTGAAGAGCAAGCAGTTACCAATGCTCTGAAGATGATGAAAGAGTCTGGTGCTGATGCCGTGAAATTGGAAGGTGGCGAAGAGATTTTGCCTGCTATTCGCCATATGATAAAGGCCGGTGTGCCTGTAATGGGACATTTGGGATTGACCCCACAGAGCGTAAATCAACTAGGAGGATATGGCCTTCGTGCGAAGGAAGATGCAGAAGCAGAAAAACTACTAAATGACGCTCGTTTGCTGGACGAGGCAGGTTGTTTTGCTATTGTATTGGAGAAGATACCTGCCGCTTTGGCGAAACGTGTGACAGAAGCCGTAAGTTGCCCAACAATTGGTATTGGTGCAGGCAATGTGACCGATGGTCAGGTGCTGGTTCTTCATGATATGCTCGGGTTGAACGAAGGCTTCAAGCCTAAGTTCTTGCGACAATTTGCACAGTTGGGCGAAGCCATAAAAACAGCAGTAAAGGACTATATAGTAGCCGTAAAGGATTGCAATTTTCCTAATCAAGAAGAAAGTTATTGATTGGAAAGAAGAGAACAATAAGAAAGCGTCAGGATTCGATCCCGACGCTTTCTTTGTGTATAGCTTCCATCACTTCGCTCACCATCGTTTCGCTTAGCCCGTATTTCTCGGCTACCGCTTGGCAATGCTGCATGACTTGTTGCCAACGTTTAGGTTGTACAACTTGCTCTCCATGCTGACGTTTCCAATCGCCTATTTGGCGAACTACATCCGCACGTTTGCCAATAATCTCCCACAACTGTTCATCCAGTTGGTCGATCTCAGAGCGAAGAGAAGCCAATTCAAAATTCATAATTCTTAATTCAACATTATCCTAATGCAGCGATGGCTTCTTTCAAAGTTGCGATACGCTTCTCAGCATCAGCTTTCTTCTTGCGCTCGAGCTCAACCACCTCTGGTTTAGCATTTTGCACAAAGCGCTCGTTGCCGAGCTTACCCATTACACCGCGGAGGAAACCCTCTTGGTGAGCTAATTCAGCTTGCAACTTCTTGAGCTCTTCGTCCACATTGATGAACTTCTCCAATGGTACGCTATACTCGGTAGTACCGATGATGAAAGATGCGCTACCTGCGCTCTTCTCAGCACCTACTGCCAACTCTACGTTTGCCAATTTTACTACCACTGCAGGCAAGGTCTCTGGAGAAACAAGGGTCAATACCTCCTTAAGAGAGATATTCTTCTGTGCACGGATATTACGGATAGAAGAAATAATTTCAAATAATCCCTCAGCCTCTGAAACTTTAGAACTTTGGAACTCTTTAACTCCCTCAAGTGGGGTCACCATGAGGCTTGCACCCTCACCGCGCTCTTGAAGCGCTTGCCACAATTCCTCTGTGATAAATGGCATAAATGGATGGAGGAGCTTGAGCATGGTGTCAAGGAAACCAAGAGTCTTCTCGTATGTCTCTTTGTCAATAGGTTGACCGTATGCAGGCTTGATAATCTCGAGGTACCAGCCAGAGAACTCATCGCAGTAGAGTTTGTAGATTGCCATCAAAGCTTCGCTGAGACGGTATTTGCTGAAGAGGTCTGCGATCTCTACTTGTGCTTTAGCAAGAACAGCTTCGAACCACTCTACGCCCCATTTATTGGTTTCTGGCATAGCAGCATCGGCTACTTCCCATCCTTTAACAAGACGGAAACAGTTCCAAATCTTATTGCAGAAATTACGTCCTTGCTCGCAGAGACTATCGTCGAAGAGGATGTCGTTGCCTGCTGGAGCGCAGAGCATCATACCCATACGCACGCCATCGGCTCCGTAACGCGCAATTAAATCTAATGGATCAGGGCTGTTACCCAATGATTTGGACATCTTACGTCCGAGTTTATCGCGCACGATACCGGTGAAATATACATGACGGAATGGCATCTTGCCAATATACTCATAACCTGCCATGATCATACGTGCTACCCAGAAGAAGATGATATCTGGACCAGTCACAAGGTCAGCGGTTGGATAATAGTAGTTGATTTCCTCATTGCCTGGGTTCTCGATGCCGTCAAAGAGGCTGATAGGCCAGAGCCAAGAAGAGAACCAAGTATCAAGTGCTCCCTCATCTTGAAGCAAAGCATCTACACTCAAACCAGATTTCTCAGCAGCAGCTTCTATAGTAGGAGCTACGATGATCTTATCCTCTGGATAGTTCTCGGCACCTGTTTCTGCGAGAAGTGCTTTCTCGTAGAAGGCAGGAATACGGTGTCCCCACCAGAGTTGGCGAGAGATACACCAGTCTTTGATATTCTCAAGCCAGTTGCGGTAGGTGTTCTTGTATTTGGTTGGATAGAACACAATATCATCGTCCATTACTGGAGGAAGCGCGATATCTGCAAAGTGTTGCATGCGGATGAACCATTGCAAGCTGAGACGTGGCTCGATAGGCACATTGGTACGCTCGGAGTAACCCACCTTGTTGGTATAGTCCTCAGTCTTGTCGAGGAGCCCCTCATCTAGCAGATCAGCTGCGATTTGCTTACGGCAGTCGAAGCGGTCCATACCTTGGTATGCAGCCACATTCTGGTACATCTCTGGCTCGAGTCCTTCTACGTTGACGTGTGCGTCAGCGGTGAATATATCGTAGGTGGTGAGGTCGTATTTTTGTCCCAAAGCGTAGTCGTTGACATCGTGTGCAGGAGTCACTTTCAAGCAACCTGTACCGAACTCAATTTCTACGTAGCGGTCCTCGATAACAGGGATCACGCGGCCTACCTTAGGCACAATCACGTGCTTGCCTTTCAACCATTGGTTTTTAGGATCTTTCGGATTGATACACATTGCCACATCACCCATGATGGTCTCTGGACGGGTGGTAGCTACTACTGCGTAGTAACCTTTCTCATCTTTGTGAACCACATTGCCTTCGGCATTAGCTTCTTCGCCCATTGGCTCAACCACATAGTACTTGAGGTAATAGAGCTTGCTATGCTCCTCTTGATAGATCACCTCCTCGTCGCTGAGAGCAGTTTGACGCTCTGGATCCCAGTTCACCATGCGGAGTCCGCGGTAGATGAGACCTTTGTTGTAGAGGTCGCAGAATACGTCGATGACAGCTTTTGAGCGTGTCTCGTCCATGGTGAAAGCAGTACGATCCCAATCGCAAGAGCAACCGAGGGTACGCAATTGCTTAAGGATGATACCTCCGTGCTCCTCTGTCCAATCCCAAGCGTGCTTGAGGAACTCCTCGCGAGTGAGATCACTTTTGTTGATACCTTGCTCTTTGAGGCGCTTGATAACCTTGGCTTCGGTAGCAATAGATGCGTGGTCAGTACCAGGCACCCAGCAAGCGTTCTTACCCTCGAGGCGAGCGCGACGAACCAAGATATCTTGGATAGTATTATTGAGTACGTGACCCATATGTAGCACACCTGTCACGTTTGGTGGTGGGATAACTACAGTATAAGGTTCACGACCGTCTGGAGTACTGTGAAAGAGTTTTTGATCTTGCCAATATTGATACCATTTGGCTTCGATGTCTGTTGGATTGTATTTTGCGTCCATATATGTATAATTATTTCGTTATTCTTGTTTTATATTACCACTTTGCCACCGTATCGTTATATATTTGATCGGCAATCTCAGTGATCATAGTACTGCATAATTCGTCTTGTACATCAACCAACATTTGCGACGAGTCAAACGTTTGGTAAGCGGTGTATGTCTTCTCGAAACTCTCTTCGGGGGCCACGTTGTTGGTAAAACGGACTTTCACTGTGATAGTCAGTTTGGTCTCCGAAGCATAACTATCCGCAGCAACTGCCATTGGAGTGAGTGTATAACCTATTATTTCGCCTTCCAGTTCCAAATTTCCTCCCCTGCGCACTTGTTCGAGGCGCGTTTGACGCTGGAAGATGTCGCGAATTCCATCGGAAAGGTTGTTGGACAAAGGAGGGTGCACCAAGGCCGCCATGTTTGGGAAGTCAGCGATGGAGATAGTCTTCGTAGTTGAATAATCTATAGAAGCACCATTAAACTTATACGAAATAGTACATGCGTTCAATAGGACCACACACAGCAATAATATCCCTTTTCTCATAATCCGTACTCCTTTATTTTTCGATACAATGTTCGTTCGCTCAAACCTAATTCTGCAGCTGTAGCTTTGCGGTTACCGCTATTGTTGATAAGGGCTTTGCGTATTGTTTCGCGCTCCAAGTCCGTCAGTTTCCATTCTTTAGGTGAATCTTCTATCACTTCGGGTACAACTTCGGATACCACAGATAGATTAGGACTCAACACTTTCTCTTGCTCCCATTCTACGATCTCATCTTCCATCTTGGTATGGATATCGTGTTTGTGCAGTTGTCCCACTTCCGTCTTCAGCAAATCAATCTCGCGCTTCATCATGCCTATCATGTTGTACAACATTTTCAATTCCTCCACAGGCATGCTTTGTTGTGCTTGTCCTGTGAGCGCTAATCCGCGATGCATCTGATGAGCAGGGAGATAATGTGCTAAGGTGTCGGACGTTATCTCGCGGCGCTCCTCAATGAGGCTTATCTGTTGAGCTACGTTCTTCAATTGACGCACATTACCTTGCCAATAATAAGACTTCAACAGCTCTGTGGCATCATCCGTTAGACGAATAGCAGGCATACGATATTTATCCGCAAAGTCCACTACAAACTTCCTGAATAGCAATGGTATATCATCTTTGCGCTCGCGCAGAGCAGGCACCTTAATCTCTATGGTGTTCAGTCGATAATATAAATCTTCTCGGAAACGACCTGCCTCTATCGCACGAGGGATATCTAAGTTGGTGGCTGCCACCACGCGAACATTGGTCTTTTGTACCTCCGAACTACCCATACGAATAAACTCACCTGTCTCCAATACACGGAGAAGGCGCGCTTGTGTAGAGAGCGGCAACTCGCCCACTTCATCCAAGAACAGTGTTCCGCCATCTGCTATCTCAAAATAACCTTTGCGTTCGCTTTTGGCATCGGTAAAAGCACCTTTCGTGTGTCCAAAAAGTTCAGCATCAATTGTTCCCTCAGGGATTGCACCACAGTTAATGGCAAAATATGGTCCATGTTTTCGGGCGGAATGCTGATGAATAATCTTTGGGAAATGCTCTTTACCTACACCACTTTCGCCCGTGATGAGAACACTCAAATCGGTCAATGCAACTTGTACCGCCACTTCTATCCCACGATTAAGCGCAGCATTATTGCCTATAATGCCAAAACGTTGTTTTATTGCTTGTAAATCTACTCCTTGCATAGCTCTATTTCGCAAACTGCCAAAATGGCAGGCAAAGGTACTACATTTTTTTTATTCCTGCAAGAGATGGGGGATTTTTTTGAGAGCAGAGTTCTCTTTTCTAGTCATTTCGGCCTTCGTTTCTGGGGTTTTGTCCCCTTGCCCTGTCAAATGGAGCAAACCATGAATAATAATACGATGCAATTCTTGAATGAACGTAACGCCCTCCTGATCAGCATTGGACTGCACCGTATCCAGAGAGATGAAGATATCGCCATTGACACGCGTACGCGTTGTATAGTCAAAAGTGATGATATCGGTAAAGTAGTCGTGCTGAAGAAACTCCTGATTGACGGCAAGAATCTTATCGTCGTTGCAAAAGATATAGTTCAATTCGCCTACAGAAAAACCATGATCCGCTGCTACCGAGCGAATCCAGCGCTCCACTTGAGGGAGGTTGATGGATGGCATTAGGACATTATCTGGAGTAAAAGAGATCATATCTGTAATATCGTATTGGGTAGTACTAGTAGTTGGCTAACCGAAGAATATGTTTGCCACGGCAAAAGCTGCTATCACGCCGATAAGGTCGGCAATCAGGCAACACACAACGGCATGACGCGTGTTCTTGATACCTACGCTGCCAAAATAAACGGCTAAAACGTAGAACGTAGTGTCTGTCGTACCTTGTAAGATACAACATAGACGACCTACCAACGAGTCTGCTCCGTGGGTGGTCATCGCTTCTATCATCAGACCACGTGCACCACTACCCGACAAAGGTTTCATAATAGCAGTAGGCACAGCTGCCGACAGATCTGGGTTTATACCTACATGCGAAAAGATATGAGCCAAAGCTTGTTCCAACAAGCCCATCGCACCGCTCGCACGGAACATACCAACAGCCACCAAAATAGCGATCAGATAAGGGATGATACCTATGGCGGTCTTGAAACCATCTTTCGCACCATCGATAAAAGCATCATACACATTCACTTTCTTCACTGTGGCTTGTATTACGAACCAACAGATTACTGCAAGCAATATAATAGCCGCTATCAAGGCTGAAAGCCTTGTCAAGGTTTCCTCGGGCAGTCGCTGCGCCAAAAACAAAAGAAGTACCACCAAGGCAGTCAAGGCAAAGAGAACGCCAAGCACCACCTTATCCCATATCTTGATCTTCTGGGCAGCACAACAAGCAAGTAAACCACCCAACGTGGCAAAATAAGTAGCTATTAAAAGGGGCAAAAAGACATCAGCAGGGTTAGCCGCACCCAACTGTGCACGGTAAGCCATGATGGTCGTTGGGATAATAGTCAAACCACTGGCACCCAAAACCACGAACATGATCATAGCATTCGAAGCCTTGGACTTGTCAGTATTGAGTTCCTGCAACTCGCTCATCGCCTTCAGCCCCATCGGAGTTGCTGCGTTATCCAAACCAAGCATATTGGCAGCGAAGTTCATAAACATAGTCCCATAAACAGGATGACGATTCGGAATCTCGGGAAAGATACGACGGAAAAAAGGTGCCACGCCGCGAGAAAGTGTGTTCACCACACCACCAGCTTGCCCAATATTCAGTATTCCCATCCACAAAGCAAGAACACCAGTAAGACCCAAAGAGATTTCAAAACCATTCTTCGCCGAAGCAAAAGTAGAGTTGAGTATCTCAGTGAAGATATCACTCTCACCGAAACAAAAGAACTGCACGCAGCCCATACCGACCGCCAACAGAATAAGTGCTATCCAAATGTAATTAAGTACCATTATGCCTGCAAAGGTACAGAAAATTTGCGAGATGTGCAAATTTTGTTTAGAGTTTAAAGTTTATAGTGTAGATAAATTAAGTATAAATGGCTTAATCATTAACTAATAACTAATTAATCACTAACTAAAACATGGTATTGAACCAGAAAATAAACGGCAAAAAATAGGTACATATTGCATATCTCAAAAAAAAGCAGTACATTTGCAGGCTCAAATTGCGAATTAATACATAATCTAAGGAATATGATATACAAAATAACCTTTTCTTGCGACGATGTAGATGATTTTCGTCGCGTGTTTGAAGCCGATAGCGAAGCTACTTTTTTAGAGTTGCACCAAGCAATCTTGAAAAGCGCAGGTTATCCAGATGATCAAATGACGTCGTTCTATATGTGCAACGACTATTGGGAAAAAGGTCAAGAAGTGACCCTGATGGAGATGGGTAGCAACTTCGAATATGATAATATGACCATGGAGTCCACTCGTCTGAGCGACTTATTGGAAGACCGCGGTCAGCGTATGATCTACGTGTTTGATCCTATGTATGAGCGTTGCTTCTTTGGTAGTTTGAGCGAGATTTTGCCAGGTTATTGCGATGGCGTAACTTGCACAGAATCACGCGGTAACGCACCTAAACAATTGCAAACAGAAGAAGCGGCTGAAGCTGCTCGTGCTAAAGATGCGAAAGATTGGGGCTTGGACGACGACCTATTTGGCGACAGCCAATTTGATATAGAGGACTTGGATGCAGAAGGCTTCCAGGATCTGAGCTTCGACGACGGTTCGATGTTCTGATGCCTACATTGGTTGTCATATTGGGCCCCACTGGAGTGGGAAAAACTGAACTCAGTTTGCATTTGGCGGAGGAGTACGGTTGTCCCATCGTGAGTGCCGATTCACGACAAGTATATCGCGAATTACCCATTGGCACCGCTGCCCCTACGGCGGAGGAGCAGGCTCGTGTAAAGCACTATTTTATTGGTTGTAAGGAACTTACAGAATCCTACAATGCCGGACAATATGCACGCGATTGTAAAGAGTTGCTTGCTGAGCTATTCAAGACACACGAACGTGTGGTAATGGTCGGGGGTAGCATGATGTATATCGATGCCGTATGTAAGGGTTTGGATGATATTCCGGATGTGTCTGAGGAAGTTCGTTGTGCCGTTCGTGAAGAGTATGCAGAGAAAGGTTTAGCATGGCTTCAAAGGGAAGTAGAACGCTTGGATCCTACTTATTGGCAGGAGGTTGATCGTCAGAATCCACAACGGTTGATGCATTGCGTGGAAGTATGCCGTGTGAGTGGAAAAACGTATTCGGAGTATCGGGTGTCGGGTATTGGGAATCGAGTGTCAAAGAATGGATTTGACGTGGAATATCGCATGGTAGAGCGTCCAAGAGAGGAATTGTACGAGCGAATTAATCTGCGCGTACATAAGATGATTGAGGCGGGACTCTTGGAGGAAGCAAAGAAAGCCTTCGATAGTTTTGGACTCTTAGGTGATGGCGCAAAAGGCGAACTACCAAACAGTCTTAACACAGTGGGTTATAAGGAGTTATTACCTTATTTTAGAGGAGAATATACGCTCGATAGAGCCATAGAATTAATACAACAAAACAGCCGACATTATGCAAAAAGACAAATGACATGGTGGCGGAGGCAGTTTAAGAATTGAGAATTTTGATTTATGAATATGAAACAATTTATATTGTTGGCAGTGTCGGTCTTGATGCTCATTGGATGTAAAAAAGTGACAGTGGACTTTACTTATTCTCCTGCAGAACCCAAAGCGGGAGAAACGGTCAGTTTTACCAATCTCAGTAGCGCAGGCGAGAATTGGGTGTGGACCTTTGGCGACAACGCAACCAGTTTGAGTAAGAGTCCGAATAAGATTTACAAGAAACCTGGCGAGTACGTTGTCACATTGATGGTGGATAGTGCTAAGAATCAAACACATAGCAAATCCATCACGATATACGACACAGTGCCTACATTTACTTGTTTGTCAGAAGATATATCACATTATCAGGATGTGACCTTCAAGGCAAACATTTACAATCCTTTCAATTACGCATTGAAATTCAATTGGACATTGCCTGAGAATTGTGTGATTGCCGCTGGCGACACTTGCAGCTCTACTATCGTCGTGTACTTTACTTCTCCAGGAGAAGCAAGCATACAATTGACTATAAACCAGAAAGATAAGGAGTTTAATATTCGAAAAGAATACACTGTTCTTGAAACCCAAGCACCCGCTATTGTGATGTGCTGTACGGATAAATCGGTAGTTCGTCAGCGTATGATTAATAACCGAATAGAAAGCGTGGTCGAAGCAACGAGCAAGGATGTATATTGCATAGAACAAGCCACCGACACCGTAGTTGAGTTCAACGATAAAACATTCTATGCTAGTAACTTAGCAGATTCCGTGGAAGGTTTTAAAGGTCTGAATATCAATCGTATACAACTAGATGTTTATGCACAAAAGTGGTATATCACTACTGATAAAGGACTATTTATTGCTAATTTTAAGGGCGGTAATATCGTAGCCATCGACTCCACTGCAACAGGAGCCATTTATGTGGATGCAGAGCGCAATCGCCTCTATTGGGCAACAGAAGTAGGATTGAAAGCTATGCCATTGATTAAAAGCAAATACAATCAATTTTCAACCGTTCCTGATCTGTATAACAATCTCAGTAACATCGACTTAATCACAGTCAATAACGACATTCAATAATTCATATATGCAACCTGAATATATTTTCGAAACCAGTTGGGAGGTTTGCAATCGTGTAGGCGGTATCTATGCCGTTCTCTCTACACGTGCTGCTTCTATGCAAAAAGAACATAAAGATAAAGTAGTATTTTTCGGTCCCGATTTTGGAGAACATTCTAATTTAACCTTTAAAGAGAGCAAGACTGTTCTTAAGGGTTGGCGCCCACAAGGTGTCCGCGTAGGTCGTTGGCAAGTGCCTGGCAAACCTATCGCAGTACTTCTCAAGTGGGATGAGATTTGGGCAGAGAAAGATGCTATCTATGGTCACGCCTGGGAGAAATATGGTGTACAGAGCCATGCTGCATATGGTGACTATGACGAGAGCAATATGTTTGCTTATGCCGTAGGAAAGTTGGCAGAGAGCCTCTATAACCACCTTGGGCAACCTATTACAGCCATGCATTGCAATGAGTGGCAGACGGCGTTCACCATCTTCTATCTCAAGGAGCATTGTCCTAAGATTGCCACCCTTTTCACTACGCATGCTACAGGCATTGGTCGCTCTATTGCTGGTAACTACAAACCGCTATATGACTGCTTCCACGCCTACAACGGCGACCAAATGGCAGGCGAACTCAATATGGTCAGCAAGCACTCAGTTGAGAAAAACGCAGCGCACCAAGCCGATTGTTTCACTACTGTCAGCGATATCACCGCACGCGAGTGCAAGCAGCTCCTTGATAAACCCGTAGATATCGTGACTCCTAATGGCTTTGAGCAAGGTTTCGTTCCTAAAGGCGAGGCATTTGACAATGCTCGCAAAAAAGCACGCAAGGCACTTATCCAACACGCCAAGAACCTCGGCTTTAATGTCAAATCTACCGACCTTCTTGTGGGTACAGCTGGGCGCTACGAGTGGAAAAATAAAGGTATTGATGTCTTCCTTGATGCGATGAGACAATTAGGAAATGAGACGAGTGGAACGAAGGAAATTGTAGCCTTTGTAATGATACCTTATTTGGAGCAGGCCAACTTCAGTGTGGGTAATGTGCATGTGATCTTCGTGCCAACCTATCTCAATGGAAATGATGGCGTACTCAATATACCATACTACGATCTGCTTATTGGTCTTGACCTCACGGTTTTCCCAAGCTACTATGAGCCCTGGGGGTACACTCCACTAGAGAGTATGGCATTTCATGTACCAACTATCACCACCAGTTTGAGTGGCTATGGTGTATGGTGCGAGGAGCAGGGCTGTACTACTATTGATAAAGGCGTAACTGTTATCCCACGCAACGATAGCAACTACCATGAGGTAGTCCACGGAATTGTAGAGACTATCAAGACTTACCTTGCAATGAAGCCTAAACAAATAACAGCCACCCGTGAGGCTGCTGCTCATTTAGCTCAGTTGGCAGATTGGAAACATTTCTTCTGCTTCTACCGTGAGGCATATAAAATAGCCCTACAAAAATCGCTTGCTCGTTAAGAACAAGCGATTTTTTATATAAAATTTATCTTACAATGTCTCCAATACGCGTTGGAGCCATTGCCAACATTTGCCTGTTGAAGCAATACTCAAGCGCTCTTGTGGAGAGTGAACACCAAACATTTGAGGACCGATGGACACCATATCCAAATATGGATACTTCTCCAAGAACAAACCACACTCCAAGCCTGCATGGATAGCCAATACCTTTGGCTCCGCAGCAAA
>JAEIGA010008782.1_pt1 | contig 15289 bp, 19 predicted proteins | sample 9270691 | NCBI WGS metagenome assembly JAEIGA01 (sample SAMN17057246, study PRJNA624740) | gut metagenome | biome: biome; isolation source: fecal sample | host: Bos grunniens | place: China: Xizang | collected 2019
AAATGAGCAAGAACAAAGCTTTTAGTAATGGGGTAAATTTGTGGGGAAATTGCAGAAGTCCTTTATTTATAAGGGGTTTAGGGTAATATTGTAATCCTCTGACTCCGTCATTCGGGTGTTCGAATCACTTATCCCCAGCCAAAACGGCTATTTTTTAACGATTTTCGGTAAAAAATGGCTATTTTTTTTGCCTAAAAATAAATGAAATAGGATTTGCTATTAAAAAATGGGGTAAAAAATGGGGGAATTAGTTTAACGTGTACGAAAATAAAGATATTTCTTTAATTTGGTATTCTTCGTTCTGTTCTAAATGCGTATAAACGGTAGACGTTATAGAAGTATCGGGCGCGTGTCCAGCCCAAAGTGAAACAATTTCCCGCTTAATTCCACACTCTTGCGCGCGTGTGATGAACGTATGCCGTAAATCGTGGCAATGGTGCGACGGTAGATAGTCTTTAATATGCTTTGTAAGCATTCCGGGCGAAATTTTTTTAATCACTTTCAAATCGATTTTTTCGAAATGCCTTTTAAGCATCGGACAAATAGGGATTCGCCGTATTTTCGGTTTTACGCCTAAACGTTGTTTGCCGGTAACGACGGAAATCCACCCGTTTGAAACTTCCACGCTGGCAAGCTCCCCGCGCCGTATGCCCGTATAGAGCATAAAGACGTAGGCTTGCGCGTATTCGTTTGGCTCGTTCTCGAAAGCGGAAATCAAAATTTTTTCCTCAGCTCTTGTGAGCGCTTGTCCGTGTTCTTCCTCGTATCGTGCGACGATAACGCGTTTCATCGGCGAACGTGGAATAATTCCGTCGTCGACGGCGTATTCGAGAACAGCGGATAATAAAAGCGCGATTTTCTCGGCGCTACGGTTTTTGCCCGCGTGAACGAACTCGTTTATAAATTCTTGCAGTTCAAATTGCGTTAAACTTTTAATTGCTCGCTTTTCAAAGCGGGGAAGAATATAAGCGTTCAGCATTTGCGTGTACATTTTGTAGGTGTTCTCTTTAACGAACGGCTTTTTTACCGTTTCCAGCCATTGCGATATGTAGGGGATTAGTAAAATTTCCGTTTTTCGCTTTGGCAAACCGCCCTTTTTATTAACTTCTTTCAGCTTTTTGAGGAAACGTTCTTTTGCGGTTTCGAGTAGCTTTGCGGTAGCGGTAATACGGTAGCCGTTGATTTGTATGCGAATCTCAAAATAACCGTTTTTCCGCCTAACGTGAGCTGTGTGCTTGTCTACTTTGAATATTTTTCTAAATTGTTGAGGCATTTGTTGTATCTCCTTGTCTGTAAATTCAACAAAGCTCTGTTCTTGCCCTCCCGACGTCCCCACGTCGGGGTTTTCTCTTTTATACTCGCTAAGCTTTTTTTCACCTCCGTTGTCGCTTAGAACGGTGGCTTGCCGTTCTACTGTTGGAAATAGTAATACTTTACCCCTCGGCTCGTCGTCAACAAAGCGAAGTTTTGGCTTTGTCGCCTCGCGGGCGTCCTCGTAGCCTTCGATGCGGTGCAGTAAGTCGTGAATTTGAGCAATAAGCTCGGATACGTATTTGTCCATAAAAGGTACAATCCTCCTAAAATTTATTAGGAAAATTGTACCTTTTTTTCGACAAATTTCAACAAATAGGATTTTGCGAAATTTATAGGATAAATTTTCGCAAGAAATCTTTTATATTAGTTAGTCATCTAATAAACGCGAGATTGTTCCCTCAAAAAAAGCTCGTGAAGGAAATGGGCCTAAGTCTTCCTGCACTCGTTTAAGATATGCCGCTATTACTTTATTCTTGAATGAGCAACAAGAGATACTTTCGTTTTTTTCATCATATGTATTGTTCAACTCTTGCAAAATTTTCGTAAATGCAGGCGACCTTTTGTCACGGTCAACCCATTGTTCTTCTGCATAGTCGGTGATTGCTTCAATGCAAAGCTTAGGGCATTGTGCGGTGCAGGTGCAAATTTTACACAAAGAAAAAACGTCTTTGTAAGATATAGTGTTTATAGTGTTTTCCAAAATAGTATTCCTCCTTAGAAATAAAAAGATTTTTTGTTTTATATTATTTTAAGCGTGTTTGTTTTTATTTCCTCGTTTGCTGGCAAGGAAATGTATATATTCAAGGGCTTGGGCTTGTTCGGGACGAGGTAAGGCACGGAAATCAAATAAAAGTTCTTTTTCGTTGGAATTTAGCGAAAAAGAGGGGGTGCGTATGGAAATATTTCCAAAATCGTCGCTCCTGCCAAGTAGATAATCCGTACTTACTTCAAAAAAATCCGCAAGAGCAACCAGCGTAGTCCCTGTTGGGTTACGAATTCCTGTTTCTAATTGGCAAACACAAGTTGAGCTTAATCCACAAGCATCTGCAACGCGTTTTTGAGTAAGGTTTCTTTCTTCACGTAAATTTTTTAATATATCTCTAAATTGCATTTGTTTGCTCCTATTAAAAAAAATTTTATCACAAATGTGAATAAAATACTTGACAATTTGCAAATGGGAGCGTATAATATACTAAAAACTCACAAATGGGAAATTCACAAAAGAGTTTACAGAAAAAACACAAAGGGAGTTGCTGTTATGTCTATTGGTGGAAAAATATTGAAAATGGATGCTATTTTCGATAGTTCCCGTTATATAAATTTAATCCAAAAGAGGATTAACAAAATATTTCGAAAAGCTTTTAGTATAGGAAGAGGAATAAGTAGCGAGCGAGAGCTGTTAGAGCTGTATAGAGATGCTTTGTTGAAAATTTCAGAAGCAATTTTGCGACAAGCAGACGACATTAGCTACAGGATAGGTTGGCTTGATGCAAAAACCGACTGGGAGGCGTTGGAAAGGGGAGAAGGCCCTATTTTTAGATTACCGAAATCAGAAACAAGCAAGGCATAAGCAAGGGGAGAGAGTTATGGAACGTAGTAAACGGGTTATCGTGGCAAGATATGCGGATTTAATAACGCGGTGCGTGGAAATTGAGGAGCAATTCTCTGAGAATAGCGCGGAACGCGAGCATTTTGAAAAAGAGGCGTTGTACTTATGCGACGTGTTGAAAGGTGAACTTTCAAAAAAGCAAGAAAAATAAGAAACCTTACATAAGGTAAAATTCTCTCGTAAAAAACGAATATCAAACGGCGGGTAAGCTCCTAAAAGCTGAAATCCAACTTTCCCCGCCGATAAGATAGAAAGAACGAAAGTCAAGATTTTTTAGAACGAGAGCTAAAGAATACTTGGCTTTTTGTTCTATATCCACGGCAAGAACGGCAACGACGGTTGCGGTTGGTTGAATTCCAGCCCCGTGGTGGAACTTCCCCTTTTGTACGCTGTTCCCGTAGAGTGAGTCGGGAACAGTCGCAAGGGAAGTTAAAAAAGCGAAAAGGGCGAAAGCCCAAAAAATACAAAAGGAAGGAATTTAATATGAGCGAATTGGTAGTATTTACCCAGCGAGAGAATTTCGATTTTCTCAAGTTTTCGAGCAGGTGTTCGGAAAGGCAAAAAGAGGCGTTAAGAGATGAATGCGTTCGAGTGCAGGAAACGCAAAAGGGAACGGCGCAGGCGTTCGGCGTTTGGGCGTTGCGCTTAGTGGATTTGCGCGATACCGGCGTTTGGGAGGACGTAATCAATCCGGAAACGGGTTTTGTGTTCTTTAACGACGGGTTCGGTGCGTTTTGTGAATATGCGTTCGGCCTTAGCAAAACGATGACGTCGAACTTGACGAAGGTGGCGCAGTTTATTATAAACGACGGCGACGAAATGGGTTTATTGCAAGAAAAATACCGCGGGTATGATTTTAGCAAGCTTGTTGAATTATCGAGCGTAGCTACGGAAACTCATAAATTTTTCAAGCCGTCGATGACGGTTGAGGAAATACGTACCTCGAAAGCCTATATAAAAAAGAGCGTGGAATTTAGGTTTGAAGAAAAGGGCGCGGATTATGATTTATTATCCAAAGCGCAAAGCTGGAAAGAGAAAGATAAAAAACCTGCGCCGAATCCCGAAGTAATCCCTGGGCAAATCAACTTGGACGATATATCGGACGACGTAAAAATGGACGTAATTCCGACGTCGGAATTGGCGAACGCTGGCGAGGACGAAATTGATATTTACGATATGCCGATGCAAACGCATAGTTACGACAACGACGACTACGACGAGGCGGACGAGGCATACGAGGATATGCAGGCGGAAATGCAAACTATCGAGGAGGATAGCGAAAAGAGTTTGCCTCAGGAAGAATACGACTGTTGCGAGGTTCAAAAAGGCGTAGCTCCTTGGTTAAAACCTGATTTCAAAAACCGCGACGGGATACGAGAATTTTATCAAGCCTATATGAGCTGGGAACAGTTGTATTGTCGTGTACCGTGCGTAGAGGTCTATCGTTACAAATTCAAAATCGGAACGTTGTATGCGGTAAGTGGACGGGTGGCAGGGATATTAGAGCCTCGAGAAACGCGGGAAATAAAATATTCCGTACGGTATTTTTGGCAAGACAAAGGCGATTCGCTTTGCTATGAAACGAGCAAGGTTGATTTAGAAAAATTCATACCTTTGCACAAGGACGAAATGTGAGGTGAGCGGTATGATTTGGTTAGATATACTGTCTAAGACATTGGAGGTAATCGTAATTTATAAAGTTTGGCTAATAGCGCTTTTTATAGCTTGGGTTATAGGGATAGCGATATGCTTAAATCCTCACTATGAAACGACGGGCGAATGCGTACCGTTTTGGGAAAAGGAAGAACGCAAGGCGGAAAAGAAACGGTTGAAAGCGGAGAAGAAAGCTCGCAAAGAGGCGCAAAGGTGGTGGGTACAATGAAAATTAGAATAATGGGAACGAAAGCAGAGTGCGAGCTGGCGAAGAAATACTACCAAGAGTTAGAGCGAAACGACGAGAACGTGCGCTGTATGACGATATCCGAGTTATACCCGAACAGGGGCAGTACGACGGTTTTTCGCCTGTACGTAGACGTGGAATATTACACGACGATATTAGAAGAAACGGGCGCACGGTTGCCCTTGCCGAGTAAAAGGAGATAGAAGAAATGACGAAGGTACAAGCATACGCAGAAGGCTGGGCGAAAGAGCAGGAAAAGCTTGAGATAAAAAAGAAAATCGCAAAAACGCTGTGTACGCGTAGCGATAAAATCAATTTAACGAGTATCGTTACGGAGGAGGACGGCGCGAGCATTGTCAAGTTCACGTGGGCGAGAAATTGTGATACCTACCTTGCACTTATTTCCTCGCTCGGCAATATGCAAATATATAGGCAGGTATAAAAAAGGAGAATCGGAGGCGAAAGATGAAAAAGAAAAATTATAAATCTTTATACACGGTAGCGCGTAGTGCGCTGGGCAAGATAGCAGGCGATGCGTTAGTTCAATCTAAAACGGACGGCGTAGACTTGAACGAGGAGCTTATAAACACGGTTAAAGAGTTTCTCAAAAATCCCGTTGCGGTGACGGTGAACGTTGGTGAAACGGCAAAGCCCGCGGAAACGGTAGAGCCAAAGGCGGACGAGCAAGCAACGCCTGCGGAAACGACGGGGGGAAAAGCAGAGTATGTACCTCTCGCTGTAAAAATCGAAGAAGTGAATTCTCAAGAGGTTTTAGAAAAATTAAAACGTCACCAAACGAGAAGATACCTGTACGATTTTACAGATTGGCAAGCTACGGTAAAGCAAATGCAGTCGTTTGCATCAACCGTGTTGGCGTTATTAGACGAAACGGAGCGCGGGGTATGATATCGATATTTTCGTTTCCGTGCCTCAGTTCGTGTATATTTTTCCTTTGGAGCGGATTTAGAGTGTATATAAAAATGCGGATATTGGAGGCGTATATCAATGAAAAGTAACGATTGGATATTTTTGATACTGACGATAGTTTTTCTCGTTGGCGCGCTTGCTATTTGGTTGATTTACGCGCAGGCAAAGCGCAAAGTTGTCAGCAAAATAGAAGAAGAGGACGACGAGGACGAGAGGCATCAAACGTTATCGATAGTAGATATTTACGCGCATATAAATTTGCTTAATAACAGTATGAACGTAAAAAAAGACGAGCTGTATAACGAACGGCAAAATATGACGTGCGAGGAGCTGGGTTCGTTAGCCGGTGAGAGATTTGCAAAAAAATACGAGCATTTTTCGGTGGTGGTAGATATGATGAACGACGTACAAGCCTATATCCGACGTTCGCTGGAGGCGGAAAAGAATGGGTAAACTTGTAAAAATAATCGGGTGCATCTTAATTGGCATTATTTTCTTTTCCTTTTTCGTATCGATACTAACAAGGTGTACGGAGGGGAAAGGCGGAACGCAAGACAATCCGCCGATAACAAGCTCCCCCAGCGACGAGGAAGAGAACGGCGCAGGGAACGAGGAGGAAGAAGATGCAGTTTACACAATCGTTTACTACGCCGTAGTAAAAGGGAATATCGCTTATATCCCCGCGGAGGCGTTCAAGCAAGACGGGAATTATCCGTCCGGGTATTTAAGCTCGAACGGCGCAACGGTGGACGATTTGAGCGAAAAGACTTCCGTTACGAAGCTGGAAGATTGGTATTTTTACGGCTGGTATTTAGACGAGGCTTGTACGCAAGCCTTTGACGGTACGATAAAATCGGGGACAAAAGGGGATATCGTTTTATACGCGAAGATAGCGAGGAGCTTTTGGACTCCGTGTTATTAAGAATTAAAATTAAAGGAGAAATAAAAAAATGAAAAAAATTGGCAAAAAATTGGTAGCAGGCGTTTTAGCAACGGTATCGCTTTGTGGTGCGGTTGCCTTTACGGCGTGTAAGAAGAATCAAGCCGACTCGGCGGACAAGCAAAGCGTAAGCGTTTCCCCGAAACCGAGCTACGACGGAACGATTGTGCAAATGGGCGGTAGGTATAATTTTACAAACAAGCTTGCGTTCTTGGGTTCGGATATTATGCCGACGGGTGAAACCGGAGAATATACCCCTGTATCCGCAACGGTAACGGCGACGGTATTGCCTGCAGATGCAAATCAAGCAGTAGATTGGCGGGTATCGTTCGTTAATCCAAATAGTACGTGGGCGCAGGGTAAAACGGCAACTGACTACGTAACGGTAACGACGGAAACGGAAGGCAGTACGACAGCAACGATTAGCTGTATCGCGCCTTTTGGGGAACAGGTAAAATTGGAATGTATTTCGCAAGATAATCCTAAGGTAAAAGCGGAATGTACGATTGATTTAATGCAAGCACTTGAGGGTGCATCGCTTACGTTCGGTACGGATTTGCCTATCAATTTTGGCGGACAAACGGACGTCGTTTGGGAAATTAACCCCACGGGCGTCGGCAAAGGCGGTACGGCAAACGTCGTGCTGGATACTTGCGATGCGTATACGGTGGCAGTAGATTATACTTGGGATATCGATTTGGTTGCGCCTCACGAATATTATGGGACTGCTACAGATGATATTCGTAGTTTTTGGGGAATCTATGATGATGTAAAATTTGATAGTATTATGAATGCTATGGTTTACACGGACGGATATTTTGTTTTTGACGACCAATATTTAAGTGATTCTCAAACAAATGTAACAGATGGCTGTTTGAAACGTCTTGATAATATAAATAGTTTAACGTTTGATAACGCCTTTTTATCTACGAGTAAAGCTTGTTATATAGCACATAGATATGCTTATGAAGGTTTCTTGTTTTCTGAAATGTCAGTATCAGATATGATTTATAAAAAGGTAATGTTGTTCGGGGCTAAAGATGCTGGAATTGGGTTTGGCGGAATTAAAGAAGGAAGTATGTATACGTTGCAGTTGAACGTCAACTCTTCTGTTGGCACGACGAAAACCTATCAATCGCTGTTATATTTAACGGGTTATACGAACGTATCCAACGTGCAGGAGATTACGTTGGATAGCAACGAAATAATTTTTTAAGGAATAGATTATGAGAAAATTTGCGATAGGCGCGATAGTGGTTATCCTGCTTGCTTTTGTGACGGCGATAATTTCTGTTGCGACAAACAATTTTACCGCATCGCCTAAGACGTTTGCTATCGTCTACGAGGACAAGCGGATATTAAACGATAAATCAGGATTGCGGTTTTCAATGGGCGATACGTTGGAAATTAAGCCTTACGGTGACGATGCGAAAATAAACGTAACAATATCCCCGCTCAAGCTTGACGAAGATTATACGTTTGAGATAGGCGGTAGAGAGTATTCGTGGAATAACGACGTCGCGCTGTCTAAAAACGTTTCCAAATACTTAAACGTTTTCGTGGCGATAGACCAAGCGCATAATACGGTAAAAATCGCAAAGGGCTTTAAGGATATGTTACAGGCATACGCGACGGGCGAGGGCGTAGAGGGCGAAGTAAAGCTGTTGAATCCTTTACCACAAGAGGATATGTTTGTTATATCCGTAACGGCGGGCGAAAGCACGATAAAGCTCAGCGGTATGCTATATTCGCAAGTGGCGAGCATTTCTCTTAACACGAAAGGCGTAATTTTTTAAGGTAACGATATGAAAGTTAAAACGTACTTACAAAACTTTATAAAAGTAGTCGCGACGTTCGCGCTGGCGTTGTTGGTGGGGTTTCCGTGGCAAACGGTAACCCCTACCCGCGTTTCCGCGTATACGGAGGGCGCGAATTTGTACGACAGTACACCTGTTTTGGAGGACTTAGGCGAGGACTATATTTTGAAGTTCCCCGAAGTCCCGGGCGCAGAGCCTAAGCTGAACTCGTTCGTCGAATACAGCTATTCGGATAACGCCTTTACGCGTAACGCAAGCTACGGCTTGTATCTTTACGTATACAATCCGTCGCGCACGAAGTATTCTACCAAAACGGGCGCAAGCGTAGTAAATATGGCTACGGCGTATAACGCCAAGGGGAATCCCAGCGAGTATAACAATTTACCTTTGAAAGTATGCGGATATACGACGGGGAAATACGATAAGCTGTTTTACAAGTTCCGTATAATGAACGTAGAAAAGGTATTGAATAACGCCGTTGCGCAAGAGGGGAAAAACGGAAAGCGCAGGTACGATATTGCGAGCGTGCAATTAAAAGATGCGGACGGTGGCGTTGAAGATTATAAAGTAGCTAAAATTTTTTATTATAGCGGTTACGGAAAAGGATGCGGTAAAGGCGCGGAGATTGAAAGCACTTTAACTCATACGTACGAAGAAGGTGAAACGATTAGTCTTGACGTGCATCCAACAACGTATAGACCGGCTGGGAACAATGGAAAAAACGAATATACGCAAGACAGTTTACATAGCGTATGGTTTTCCGTGCCAAATAGACTTATTGAGAAATACGGGGAAATGTACGCCGTTCACGCAACTTGGCTCGATGCAACCTTAAAGCCTGCATTAGTTACGGGAAATAAAAATGCATATAATGCGATATTACAATATTTAGGTAAAGACATAGGCGAGCATTGCGAGGACTTAAATTATGCATATTTAGGAGCAATGCGTTGGAATACTATTATTCAATCTACTGTGCTTTGTGAAATGTCTTATAATGCAGACCTGAATAGTACGTTTACACCGATAATAGATTTTGGAACGGGGTATTGTATATCGTCTAATAAAGTAAATCCTTTATATTTAATGTTTGATGCAGGCTCGGGAACGAATAGTGCAGATAATTATGTCGTATCGCCTACACGGATTGAAGAAGAAGCATTAAAAAGTGCTATGGCTTATGGCGGTTCGTTAATCGCTGGGAAATATAGCAGTGCGATTTTTTCAAGCGTTGCGGAAAAGTATACCGACGTAAATATTACAGCCGACGAAAAGAGATATCTTACGGAAATTAAGGTTGATAAAAATTGGTGGGAAAAAACATACGGCGGGGCTGGCGATATCGTGAGTGAGAAATTCGATTCGATTGATGCCGTTAAAAAAATAACAAACAAGGATTTAGTGGGTTCTCCGAAGGATGTCTGCAATTCTTTGTATATATCCACTTCGGACTATAATGATTTAATGGCAGATTATTCGGTAAGCGAAAAAAACGATGAATCTATTTATTTACTGCGATATCAAGTTTCTGATTACATTGTGCAAGAAGCTACGCTGTTTGAGGAAACAAAAACTCTTGGGATGGAAGATTGGCAAGAAATTGATACTAACGCCTATTTTTTTCAGGAAACAGTAAATCTTGAATTTGAAATAATCGACGTAACGTTTAAGAAAGAGGAAGTATTAACGGTTGTTCCCGTGGTAATGTCGCCTATCGATATTTTTCTCGAAGGAACGGGGGCGTTGGATACAACGGACGATACAAAACTGGGTAACAAATGGAGCTTTACGGAAGTTTTTGAGATGATTTTAGGCATCATCGTATTATTGTTTGTTGTTTGGGCGGTATGCAAGGTATTAGGTTGGGTGATTAACGCATTACGCGGGGGCGGTGGCTGATGAAAAAAAGTGTAAAAAATTTCCTCCGAGATAATTGGAAATTACTACTTCGTTGCGCGCTTTCAATGCTTGCGATTCTCTTTGCTTGCTACGGCGGATTTTGCGTGTCGCGCGCAGTAAAATTTATGTAAGGTAAAAAGATGAAGGAATACGGAAAAACGAAAAAAATAATATTTCACGCGGTAAGTATAGCGTTTATCGTTATATCGTTGCTGTTTTCCGTATTCCGTTTTTCCGCCTCCGCGCTTAGAACGTGGCAGGGAACGCGAGATTTTGGGCTTTCGTTTGCGTACAATACGCTGGGTTTGATAAAGAAAGAATCGCTCATCACGCCGACGGTGCAAACGTTGCCGGGTAATATGGTGACGATGCTCCCGCTGTCGTTTGAGGAATTTAAGCAGTTTATACGGATATTTTTCGAGCTGTTTATCGACAAGGACAATATAGGCGCGTTTTTTATAAAAATAGCGTACGTATTCGAGCAGGTAGGCAAGATTATTCTTATATCCATACTTCCTTTTGCGATGCTGTTTTTGCTGGCGTTCTTGCTGTATTATACGGTAGACAACCAAACGGGCAAAAAGTCCGGTTCGTTAAAATGCTGGTTGCGAATTGAAAACGTTTTATATTATCCCGTAAAAAACGTGATAAAGGAATATATCGAGTTTATTTATCCAAAAAAGCCCGGGAAGTTTGAAAAGAAATTTCTTTTACACGATTTAGACGAGCGTAGGCAAATGGGCGGGTATTTGAAGATACTTGCGATTATTTGGCTTTGGAATTTCAACGTCATAACGATAGGCTTAGAGTTTTTCGCGTTTTTACTGTATTTGCCATTCTCTTTAGACTTCGGCAATATCTTCGTCCAAATCGCAAAATTGGCGGTGGATTTGTCGGTAATTATAAGATTTTTTCCGACGTGGGCGTTATGCATCATCGGATACGTAGCGTTTGATAAATACCGTAGAAAAAAAGGCTACGAACGCTTAGAGGACGACGAGGACGATAACAGGCGATTCCTGGAAGAATACCCGGGCAACCTCTTAGCTACGGGCCCGCCTCGTGCCGGCAAAACGCAGGTTATATCGGATATGACGTTATCCCAACAAATTCTTTGGCGGGAAAAAGCGCGTAAAAAGAGTTTACGGCGCGGTATGGAATTCCCGTTTTTCGAGTGGGGTATTTTAGAGCAATCCATATTGCAGTTTATTATATACGACGAAACAAGACCGCGGGAAAAATGGGATACCGAATATGTTTGTTTGGAAAGTTTGCGCGAGTGGATTTCGTTTATGCGAACGCATTTTACGGCGCGGAATTGTTTAACGAATTACTATGCAAAGCGAACGTTGCACGAGTTAAAAGAGCGCGGTTATCAGGGCGACGATTTTATATTCAATTACGATTATAAACGGTACGGTACGGAATACGATAACGCGCTCAAAATTGTAAACGTATTTGAAACGGTAGAGAATTACGCGCAAGAGTTTTACATATACGTATACCCGTCGCCGTTGCAGTTTGGTAACTATCCGATACGAACGCAAACGCGCTGGAAAACGTTCGGTAATTATCCGATTTTGAAAGCGGATTTATTCAGAACGTCCCCGCGGGTATCGATGCTTTGGAGTCAATACGGGCATATCGTAAACCACGATGCACTTCGTTTAGGGGTTAAGAAAAACCCTAAAGGCAAGTATAACGATGCGTACGATATCGGCGTGTTGACGTTATCGGAGCTGGGCAAGGAGCTGGGCAACCAAAACACGAACAGGGGACAGGATAAAAAGGCGGGAGAATGTAACCCGAACAACGACCTTTGGACGACGAACGCAAAAATGATAAGTCACGGCACTACGATAGACTTTGAAACGTATTTCCGTATTTTAGGCGACGAACAGCGCGCTATGTCGATTTTGGCGGACTTCCGGGAGCTTGGCAGTGAAATGAAAATCCAGCGCAAGAATAGGAAGGACAAAATAAAAATGCCGTTCTTTGCCTGGGGCGAGCTTACGTACATACTCGCGGAGGGAATAATGGATAAGCTGTTTTTATTCTTCAAATCCCGGCACGGCTTAACGACTCTATTGTATTACTTGATTCTAAGGGTTTACTCGGTTATATTCAATCGGTATTGGAGGATATTCAATACGTATGCAAGCTACGACGTAGAGCTGGATATGAAGGACTGGGCGAACGGCGAAGAAGGCAGGGGAACGGGCCGAAAAGGAAGAAAGAAAAACCTTATCGAAACGTATCATATATCCCGTAAAAAGATTTGTTCGGACGTGTATAATACAATCTTTTGGGGTACGGTATACCGTGAAAAATTCAAGCGTTCAAAGGTTGGCGGACTTCACCAAACGCCTCAGTTTACAGGCTTAAACGTTACGACGTCGCAAATGCTTTATCAAGAAAGTCATTTCAACGAGAAAGTGTTTGAATATTTTGGTATCGAAACGGAGCGAACTAAAAGGGCGCAGGCAGGTTGACAGTCAGCAAGGGGTACAGGGGTACAACCCCTGTATCAGCCGGGAACACTCGCCCGGTACGTGTGGGCGGTAGGTATATAGACAAGCTACGGGCGCGGGAGGCGCATATCCCCTTATTAGTTGAAAAACGATAGGGTAAAGAAACGAAAGGAAAAACCCAACACGGTTGGGCGTTGCGCGGGAAAAAGTCACCGTGCAATCCCGTCCAACGATTGATGCGTTCGTGTGCGTAGGTATGGGTGTTTGCGTAGCTAAAAAGGCGTGGCAAGCCACGCGTTTGGCTCGCAAACCCCGACACGCGCTCGCTTGTTGCGTGATGCACGGGGACTCCGCGCAACGCTTGGGTGGGCAAGAAAAAACTCACGCGAGGACGGGTTTCGAGGAAGTACGAGGACGTGTGCGAAAATAATGCGCGAGAAACGCGGACCGAATTGTTCTCTGGACTTGCCCTTTGGGCAATGTCTGGAGCGCGCCCGAAAAATCTGAAAAAAATTAAAAAATTTCAAAAAATTTTTTTGACGTTAGAGTATGGAATGGCGATACGATTTGAAGTTAAACAAAACGCAGAACGACATTATGAAGTATTTAACGGAAAAACTTGCCAACGGCGCAAAATTTATAAGCTACGGCATCATAGGCAAGGAAGTCGGACGTTCCCGGCATTCCGTTAGATATTCGATTGATATTCTCGTGGCGCGAGGGTATCTCGTCATTACAGCCGATAGAAAGTTGGATATAGCATAAATAGGAGCAAAAAATGGCTATTGCAAATGCGGAAAAATTGAATAGTGGTTACATAATCCGTCCTTTGTCGTTTTTCAAGGACGAGCTTTCGCATACCGCGGAAAAGGTACGGGCTTATTTATACTCGTTCGGCTCTACGGGGGAAGGTGTAAGCGTTGGATATACGGCGTTGTCGGACAAGCTCAACGTTTCCCGTACTTCGATTTGGCGCGCAACGTCAAACGAGAAACTTCGCCAGACGTTCGATATCGAGCGTAGAGGCGGTAAAGCTACGAATTATACCTTTAACCAGGAAACGCCGAAAGAGTTTTCCGTCCGGACGGAGCTATTTTTCTATACCGAAGAGTTTGTAATCTTTGGAAAAGAACGTCGTTTGACGGATTCCGAAGTAAACGTGCTGTCACTTATTTATACCTTTACGCGCTACGAAAAAGCGGGTAAATTTACGGGGAATTACGCGGATATGGCGCGTATGTTACATATTGACTATTTCACCGTTTTACGCGCGGTTTCCGCGCTGTTTTCGGCAGGGTTAATTTACCGCCCGAGAAAAGCTAAAAACGATAAGGCGAAAAGCGAATACGTTGCGAATATGAAACGCATACGCGCGCTTGAAAAGCTCAACAAGAAAAAGGAAAAAGGAAGTGCTACCGTAGCCGAAGGCGAGGCAAAGCGAATCAAAGGAATAGACGAGCGCGCCGAATGGGAGCGTTTTTACGCGCGACGTAAAGAAAACGCCGAGCTGATGCAAGCCAAGGCGTTGAAAAAAGCAAATAAAAATCTGAGATTTAGGGAGCTTGCCGTGGAGCTTGCGAAAATGGAAATTTCGCTTGGCAAAGCGGAAACGTATGCGCCATTGACGTTGCCGGCGTTGCAGGCGGAAAAGGTTGCATTACTTGCCGAACGCAAGCAAGTTTTAGAAAGTATGAGTATGACGGAAGAAATGCTCACCGTTCATTATGCCTGCGAAAAGTGTTCGGATACGGGATTTTTGCCAAACGGTAAGCCCTGCGGTTGCTATAAACACCTAAAAGGAGGTGGCTAACCGTGGGAAATTGTGTAGGATTTAGGGAATTGGATACAAAATAAGGACAGCGCGACATTCGCGCTTTTAGTCGTGTAAAAAAATAGGTGCTTGGGTGATTTGCCCGGGCATTTTTATTTTTACGGTTTTACCCTTGCTATTTTGGAACTTTGCTATATTCAAAACGTCAAGAGTAACTATGTTCAAAATGTCAGCCCTATAATATAAAAGGTTGAATATAAAAAAATTATGCGCGCGTATACGTGTATGTACGCGCGCGGGTGATTAAAAATGTTCTGATTGATACGAGGAACGCCGTCGGCGTTCCGGGAGAATGTGAGAATTGATGACGGCGAACGATGAGGGAACGGGCGGAGCGCAAGCCGAGTGTAAAAAATGTGTAAAGAACGATTGCCGGGGCGAGTGCGTTTTTAAGTTGACGTCGTGACGTCAATTCCGACGTCGTAAATGGTGAGTAGTAAAAATGAGCAAGAACAAAGCTTTTAGTAATGGGGTAAATTTGTGGGGAAATTGCAGAAGTCCTTTATTTATAAGGGGTTTAGGGTAATATTGTAATCCTCTGACTCCGTCATTCGGGTGTTCGAATCACTTATCCCCAGCCA
>JAEIGA010008783.1_pt1 | contig 15288 bp, 14 predicted proteins | sample 9270691 | NCBI WGS metagenome assembly JAEIGA01 (sample SAMN17057246, study PRJNA624740) | gut metagenome | biome: biome; isolation source: fecal sample | host: Bos grunniens | place: China: Xizang | collected 2019
CCAAACTTATAACCGATTTTATCGGTAAAAATACTCGCGAAAAAGAGGAGCGAGAGGACGAGGAGAATGATTTCAACTTGCATGTGTTAATAGAGGGGGTAAAGTGGAGGGTGTAAAGTGTAAAGGCAAAGGGTTATTTTTCGATGCCAAAATAAGCTCGAATGGCCTCTTGCCAATAGTCGAATTCACGGTAACCTTGCGATACACGTGGACCACCTTCCATTGGGCAAAAAACTACAGTTGGATAACTGCGGACACCAAACAAAGCAGCTATCTCGGGTTCTTTCTCTGCATCTAGAGTATATACATATACTTTACCCTCATATAGTTTGGCTACTTGTTCCAAAATAGGATGCAACTTCTTGCACCATCCGCACCAAGTGGTGGAGAAATCAATGAGACAAGGTTTGTCGCCAATATATTTCCACTGAGGTTGCTGACCAGATTTAAGATCGTAGTAACAAACTTTCTTCTTGAAATCTTCGGTAGATAGGTATGTCAAACCTTCTGCACTCATAGTGAGTGCAAAAATAGCCAATAAGATAGTAAAAAAGAGTCTTTTTTGCATAATTTTTCAAATTTAGGGTGCAAAATTACAAAAAAAATCGTAACTTTGCAAACTTTTAATAAAAAAACGAATATGCTACGCGACTTGAGACAACTCTCTACACTACTTTCTGACCTTCCACAAGGGCAGTTGTTTGTACTGACAGATAGTCATACAGAGGAGCATTGTTTGCCACTTTTCTCCCAATCCATTGGGGATATTCCGTATCATTTACTCACTCTAGAGGCAGGCGAAAAGAGCAAAAACATAACATCGGTGCAATTCGTTTGGGATTTTCTGCTCAAACATCGTGCCACACGAGAGGCAGTATTGGTGAATTTGGGTGGTGGAATGATTACGGATTTAGGCGGATTTGCAGCAGCAACCTATATGCGTGGTATAAAGTTTGTGAATATACCAACAACTTTGCTCGCTATGGTGGATGCTTCGTCAGGCGGAAAAACGGGATTTGATTATCTGGGCGTGAAGAATGCAATTGGTACCTTCACACCACCTATGGCAACATTTATTGATCCTATATTTTTGCGCACCTTACCAGCAGAAGAATTGCTGAGTGGCTTTGCCGAGATGCTGAAGCATGCTTTGATTGCAAGTGAGGAGGAGTGGATAAAGTTGTTGCAACTCGCTCAAGAAGAGTTGCCTCATGAACAATTTATTGAGGCATTGAGCAATACAGGTGCTCTACAAGCAAGTATTGCCATAAAGGAAAATGTGGTGACTCAAGATCCACAAGAATCAGGTTTACGCAAGGTATTAAATTTTGGGCATACAATCGGACATGCGATAGAATCGACTATTTTAGAGCAAACCAGTCTACCTCAATCCTCCCATGGTTATTGTGTGTTGTGGGGTATGGTAACAGAAGTGTATCTGAGTGTGGTGAAATTGGGATGCCCACGCGAGGTATTGCAGCAACTGACCCAGGTGATGTTGCAATACTATGGCAGGCCACAATGCAACTGTAAGCAACGCGAACAATTGATACAACGAATGTATCAAGATAAGAAAAACAGCGCCCATCAAGCACCAAACTTCACACTGCTTTGTGCAGTAGGTGAACCTGCTATAAACCAATATATCTCCGAAGAAGAGATAGACGAAGCACTAGAATACTTATTCAGTTTATAAAAAAAATAGGCAGCGTTTGCTGCCTATTTTTTTGCTATAGAAAAGTTGCTTATTTCTTCTTTGCATCAATCTCTGGGTCCACCAAGATACGTCCGCAGAGCTCGCATACTATGATTTTCTTGCGCAAGCGGATATCCAATTGGCGTTGTGCAGGGATTTTGCTGTGGCAACCACCGCAACTATCACGCTCTACCTTTACCACTGCCAAACCATTGTGAGCATTCTTGCGGATACGATGGAATGCAGTTACCAATCGATCTTCAATATTCTTCTCCAACTCAGCAGCACGAAGCATAAGTTTCTCTGTTTGCTCTTTGGTTTCAGAGAGGATAGAATCCAACTCGTTGCGCTTTTGATTCAAATCCACAGTGCGATCTTCTATATCAGAGATTGTCTTTGCTTTTTCAGCTTGACGCTCCTCTAATTCAGCAGTAAACTTACTGATTTTGCGTTGTGATGCCTCGATATCGAGTTCTTGGTATTCAATCTCCTTGGTGAGGTTATCATACTCGCGGTTGTTGCGCACATTGTTTTGTTGCTCTTTGTAGCGAGAGATAGCAGCGTTGGCATTTTCGATACGTACGCGGAAGTCAGAGATACCTGTTTCACATTCTTTGATGTTGTTCTCGATATTGATAAGACGGGTCTTCAGACCTTCCACCTCATCGCTCATATCCTTCACCTCTTGAGGCAACTCGCCAGCTAAGATACGCAACTCATCAACCTTTGAGTCAACGATTTGTAACTCATACAATGCACGTAGTTTGTCCTCTACTGTCATCAATTTTTCTTCTTCTTTCTTTGCCATAATATTATATTTTTATGATTTAATTCTGTTTTATTAGCCACTTCACGGGTGTAGTGTCTTGGGTCGCTATATAGGTTGTCACGTGGTTATGCAGCAACTCTTGGAATATCTCGCGCGTAAAGTGTTCGCTAGTCCAATGGTCTAGATCAATTACTCCAATCTGTCCGCAAGCATTTTGCATTTCGTGATACTTCACGTCGGCAGTAATATACACATCAGCGCCTTGTGCGATGGCTGTTGGTATAAACTCAGCACCTGCACCTCCGCAAATGGCGATGGTCTTTATCTCTTCTACAGATGGGGATATATATCGAAGTGAACAATCGAATGTTTGCTGCACCAAATGGATGAAAAGATCTGATTTTATCGATGTTTTTAAGTTGCCTATCACGCCTAATCCAACGTTTTGATCTGTGGTGCTAGGAGATAAGATACGATAATCAGTAATGCCTAATTTTTCCGCTATTTTTCCGCTCACTCCATGCAGATAACTATCCATTGAAGTATGCGACGAATAGATGGCTATATTGTGACGTATAGCTTTCTCTACACAACGCTCTTGAGACGTACTTCCTGTCAAGTGTTTTAATCCGAGGAAAATTAAAGGATGATGCGAAATAATTAAATCGCAATGCTTCTCAATAGCTTCATTGACGACAGACTCTGTTACATCTACCGTCAACAATGCCGCATGTACTTCTGCATTGCGATCACCCACCTGCAGTCCCGAATTATCCCAAGCTTCTTGATAACTCAAGGGAGCTACAGATTCTATGATATTGATTATATCTTGAAGAATCAACCTTTTTTAGAGCCGACGCCTGTGCGTGCTGACGAAGCGGCAGCTTTTTGTGTTTTAACTTGTTGCTTAGGAGCAGGTTTCTTCACTTCTTGCTTCTTCTCCTCAACGATAGTTTCTCCCTCTTCTTCTGCTGTGAAATCGGTAATTCCTGCACCAATAAGAATATTATACCACTGAATCAATTTGCGGATATCACTTGGATATACGCGATCGCGGTCATACTCAGGTAATACCTCTGCAAAGAATGCATGCAACTGATTGTTGTCGGCCTTCTTTGGGTCGAATGATACAGCCTTAAATTCCTCTTTCTTACCTAAGTTGGTCAATACTTCGCTCAATGCTATATCCTCGCCCATGGTGTACATAGAAATCTCGCCGAGAGATACAATCTTATCGCGTGCGTAAGTAGGAATACGCTTGCCATCGAGTAGAGACTCTACAATAAGCATGTTGTTACCTTGACTAATCAACTTGTACAAACCAGGTTTACCTGTGATGGATAAAATATTCTTCAACATATGTGCATAATTTTCAAATTCGCTGCAAAAGTACTACAAAAAAAGCAAATACACAAGAATTTTAGCAAAAAGTTAATTTTTTTGGTGCTATTTTTTGCCAATGTACAATTTTTTTGTACCTTTGCATAGTTTTTTATCAACATTCCACAATCCTAATTTAGAGTGAGTTATGACAAAGACACGTAAGATTATCAATGATCCTGTGTTTGGTTTCTTGAGTATTCCAGATGGTTTGTTGTTTCAAATTTTGCAGCATCCTTATTTACAACGTTTGAATCGTATTCGCCAGTTAGGTTTGAGTTTTTTTGTCTATCCTGGTGCTATGCATAGTCGTTTTTTACACTCGTTAGGCGCTATGCATTTGATGCGCGAGGCCATCAATTCGTTGCGCGAGAAAGGTGTAGAAATCACGGAGGATGAAGCTACAGCTGCTATGGCAGCCATACTTTTGCATGATGTGGGACATGGTCCTTTCTCTCACGTAATGGAGCATACCCTTGTAGAGGGTATTACTCATGAGGAAATAAGTCTAATGATGATGATGCATATGCGCAACCAACTGCCTGAACATTTCGCACAACAATTAGACCTGTCAATTGCTATCTTCAAAGATGAATATCACAAACATTTCTTACACCAATTAATCTCTTCACAGTTAGATGTAGATAGATTGGACTATCTTTGTCGTGATTCTTTCTTTTGCGGTGTTACAGAAGGTAGTGTAGCTAGCGCGCGTATTTTAAAGATGATGAATGTGACCGAAGATGGTCACTTGGTGGTAGAAGCCAAGGGTATTTATTCTGTGGAGAAGTTTTTGGTGGCACGTCGATTGATGTATTGGCAAGTATATTTACACCATACAAGTGTGGCTGCTGAGCAATTGCTTATAAAGATTCTCGAACGTGCTAAGGAGTTGGCTAACAAAGGAGTAGAGTTATTCTGCTCCCCTGCATTGCACTATTTCTTGTATAATCGTATTACCGCAGACATTTTTGTAAAAGATACCAATGCGTTAAAGCAATATGCCTTGCTAGATGATGCAGATTTGTTGTCTGCTATCAAGATATGGATGGATTGCGAAGATAAGGTTCTCAGAGAGTTGTGTCAGCACTTTACCAATAGACAACTATTCAAAGGTAAACTAATTGATCTGCCATTATCTGCAGAACAGGTCGAAGCTTTGAACAAACAGTATGCTGAGCGTTTTGGTATTGATAAATCGGATGCTCATTACTTCTTTATAGAGCATGTATCTACATCTAATACCTATTCAGAGAAGGGTGAAGCAATTGGTATCTTGTATAAGGATGGCGTGGTTAAGGATATTGCCGATGCATCGGATATGCTGAATATGGAAAGTCTTACTTTTAAACCTCAAAAACGCTATCTCTTCAGCTTGGTATAATTGTTTTTTTGTTTCTTTTTGAAAATATAGAAGGATTTATTTGCACGAATCAAAAAAAAGCAGTACTTTTGCACTCGCGTTCGATTACAGATGAACGCCTCGGGATGTGGCGCAGCCCGGTAGCGCAACGGTCTGGGGGACCGGAGGTCGCAAGTTCAAATCTTGTCATCCCGACAAATAATAAAAATAACCATCTCATATCGAGGTGGTTATTTTTTCATATCGTAAGATTTATTTAATATCCTCAAAAGCCAAATTACATTTTAAATAATAAAAATATGATTAGTTAAAAAATCCCTTTATTATTATAAGTTGTGGATAATGGGGAAAATATTTGTAGTCTGTTAATTCTCAGCTATTTGATAGTTTTAAAAACTTGGATAATATTTTGATAAAAAATAATAACTTTTGGTTTTCAACTTTCATTAACAACTAATTAAAGTGATTGTTAATAAGTTGTTTATAACCATTTTTTAAGTTTGAAAATCAATAAGATAGCTAGTGTAAAAACAATCATCAAACCAATGGCAAATGGATAGCCAAGTTTCCATGAAAGTTCAGGCATAAAGTCGAAGTTCATACCATACATACTAGCAATTAATGTAGGTGGGAGGAATACGACATTTACCACGGTGAATATTTTGATAATCTTGTTCTGTTCGATGTTTACAAGACCGAGGAAAGTATCCTGGAGGTAGTCAAGACGATCGAAACCAAAACGTGTATATTCAAACAGAGAGTTGATATCCTTGATGATCATCGTTAGACGAGGTTGGAGTTCTGTTGGGAAGAAATCGCATTTAAGGAAGTTGCTAATAACACGTTGTTTATCCATTATGTTCTGACGGATAATAGTGACTTTTTCCTGAAGATCCTTAATTTGGATTAGTACCTCTTCATCCACTTGGTCGGTGGCATTGATTTCGCCAGAAAGTTTGGTAATCATATCAGTAGTATCCTCGATCATATCCGCATCCTTTTCTACACGCGTTTCCATGAGTGACACGAGCACATGATAACCAGTAGGAAAATTGCGAGTGTTCATAAGCATTTTTTTGACAGTTTCGTTGAAACTAGCTAATTCAACGTCACGGGTAGTCACAAGAATGCTATTTTTGAGGATAAAGTTGACAGGTTCCATCTCGAAGTTATCTCGAAGGAAGTTGGAGTTAGCCACAATAGAATCATCCGTTTGGATATAACGGGATGACATCTCAATCTCTTCCATCTCTTCGTCATCCTGGATGTCGATCTTGAGGAAATCCTCGAGGACACCCTCTGTCTTGTCACTTACGTCGAGAAGATCAATCCAGATAATATCTTTTTTATCAAGACTACTGAGGATATTTACGCTGCGTCCTACTTTTATTTTGTCTTGTTTATCTTTGTCCCTATAGAATATCTTAAGTTCTGCCATAATCTATACTTTTAAACTTTTTAAACCTTCAATTTTTTGCGTAAGTAAAATAAACTCATCTACACTTAGTTGTTCTGGGCGCTTCGTAAAAATGGGATCATTGAGAATAGGATTTTCTCTTCCTATGAGTCCCATCAACGAATTGCGCATCTGCTTTCGGCGTTGGTTGAATGCAGTTTTTACTACGTTCTTAAACAGTGCCTCATCGCAGCCCAATCCTTGACGGTTATTTCGAGTCATGCGAATAACCGCCGACTTCACTTTCGGTGGAGGGTTGAACACATGTTCGTCTACTGTAAATAGATATTCTATGTCGTAATATGCTTGTAGTAGCACGCTGAGGATTCCGTATGCTTTTTTACCTGGTTTACTAGCAATACGCTCTGCTACCTCTTTTTGAATCATACCCGAACAGATAGGGATACGATCTTTATAATCAAGCACTTTGAAGAAAATTTGACTACTGATATTATATGGATAATTGCCAATTACACAGAATTCACCATCGGGGTAAATGATGTTGAGATCGAGTTTAAGGAAGTCGCCCTCAATAAGATACAGCTCTGGGTACCATTCCTTGAGATATGCCACACTCTCCCTATCTATTTCGATAGCGGTAGTCTGTAGATTAGGATTTTTTAGGAGATACTGCGTTAGCACACCCATACCAGGTCCTATCTCTAAGACGCGACCTGTGGTGATAGTTTCAGCAATTCGTTGGGCGACACTCAGGTCCTTCAAGAAGTGCTGACCCAAAAATTTCTTGGCTCTTACTTGTTGCATTTTGCTGATGATAGTCGTCCATTTGAGTTATTAGTTGATAATTTATAGTTGTTATTTTCGGTTAAAGGCAATTTTGTTTGCGTATTTGCATTTTTTATAGTACCTTTGCAGCCGAAAATAATTCAGCGTGCAAAATTACGATTTTTTTTTTATAAATGCAAGCATTAGCCCAAATAATCACCAAAATAGTCGATTTTTTCTATCGACCATTTAGAAAATATGTTCCACAGCAGTTATTTCGTTATGCTGCATGCGGTGGTGGAAATATGGTGTTGGATTGGGTGTTATATTTCCTTTTATATAATTTTGTGGTAGGGCATGAGTTAGTATATATAGGTTCTCTATGCCTTACACCTCATATAATGACGCTGATTATTGTTTTTCCAATAACCTTGTTTACAGGATTTTGGTTAAATAAGTATGTGACTTTTACGCAGTCTTCGTTGCGCGGATACAAGCAACTTTGGCGATATATTTTGATCGTAATAGTGAACCTGTTGGTGAATTACTTAGGATTGAAATTATTGGTGGAAGTATGTTGTATCTACCCTACTCCATCCAAGATGATAGTTACGATTATCACGGTGACTATCAGTTTTTTCGGGCAGAAATATTTTTCGTTCAAGAAATAAATTTTACAAAATAAACTTACAATTTTACTCTCAGTAACGCGTGCACGTCTGTGCGCGTACTTTCTTTATAATGTTTTACTGCCCACGCATCTTGATATATAGTCTCGCTAATTCGCAGGTAAAGAGAAAAAGTATCGTTAATTTTGTAGCGTGCATTTAGCCAAAATCGTCCACCAAATCCATATACAAATGGAATGGCATAGGCATATAACACGTCATTTTCGTATATGTAAACGCGGTTATTCCATTCTTTTGCATCGAATGCTTGTGCTCTAAATTGCAATACGATAGGCACTTTAGCAAAGCTATATTCCACATCTTGTAATAATGACCAACCGTAGTTCCATTTGCCTTTTACTTGAACCATGTTGCCGTCTGCCTGCGTCTTCATCTTCCATCCACCAAATGTATATACCATATTCCATCGTAGCGAATAGGTGTCTTTTTCATCTTTTCTTCTCATCCTAAAACGCGTATGCATTCGATAGTCTTTTTGAGGAATAAAATCCGCTTGTGCTAGCGTTTCAAATCCATTTTGCCATATATCTCCAAAAGCCGACAACTGCCAGTTACTTAATCGATTATACTCTATTCCAATATAACCACCATGCTCATCCTGCATCTTTGACCATGAGCATAATGTATTAGCATATATATTGTCAAATTCGGGAGAATAATAGCGGTAAATAGCTAGTAAATTTAAGTCGGAAATAGGTCTATATCTCACACCTGTTATCACACCAGCACCCCATTTATTACCTTGTGAAGTGGCAACTTCACCCCAAATATCCACCTTTCCTTGATTCCATCGGGCATTTACACCTATTACTGCCTTACCTATTGCTTTTTCGCCTAATTGCATTATTTCCTCATCGCCTCTAACCTTAATATTTTCTACCGCTGTGACACCAACTTTTAACTGGTTCCATCGACCTGTAGCATTCACTCCAACTATATGATTCCATGATTCCTCTTTGTCTTTGCGCAACGAATAAAATGCACTCACATCTGCCCAATTGCTCACTTTTGCTGTTGCACCTACTCCATGAAAATAGTTGTAACTATCCCCCACCGAACTAAATTTCTTTAGTCCTTCATCCGTCGTAGCTGTCGATTGAATGTATGCAGTTTTACCCCGTTTGAACGGACTTCCAACTACTAATCCATACCCAAAACTAGCTTGATAATTACCCGCTACAATTCGTTTTATAGGACCAATATTTCGCAATTCCACAAATCCGCCATATTCTACATCCTCCCATGGTACACCTGTTGCACGACTGATTGTCACACCTGCTTGTACTCTATTCTGATAATTAAACCGATATCGTAATTTACCATACATAGGATCCCCATCGTAATCTTCTATATTTCTGGCATCTGCTCGCAGTGTTATCTCGTGTTTGGCATATTGAAACACTTCTCGAAAATACATTTTCTCTTCCTCCTCAGCACTCCCTACATACACAAATGGTAACAAATTTCTGATATCATAATCCTTCAGACAATCAATAAGTTGCAACTCATATAAATTTTGAAAAGGATGCTCATATTGATACATCAAGATTGCATCAATTTGCTCATCGTTCAAAAATATTAATTCAGCCAATTCGTCTGCATTCGTATGATTCAAATTTATTGGATTGGCTGCTATATTCATCAATTGTTCTTGTATATCCTCTTGCAGGTAATCGTCCTCTTCAGAAATTTTTTTATAAATATCCTCTATGATATCTTCTATTGGTACATACTGACTATGCACAGTCACTACTATGCACAGCATCACCAATAGTAATATCCACTTAATTCGTCTCATTTCATTTGCAAAAGTAGTAAAAATAACGCAAATATCCCAACATTTGCAAAAAAATTTTGTGTTTACACAAATTTTTATTATCTTTGCAGCCCAAAATGAAACCAAACAAACCATATCTTCGTATTTTTAATACGCTGCTTATCCTTGCTGCGTATGCTTATTTGGCATATAGATTGATTATTTTCGATGATTACGTTTCTTTTTTTGCTGTATTTCAGTCAATGCATATATGCTCATGGTTTGTCATATTGGTTATACTGCTGCTGATGCCAATAAATGTGGTTTGTGAGGCAGGTAAATGGCGTCTATTGCTACGTGATATTGAGCCGATGACGATATGGGGTGCACAGCGACAAGTGTATTATGGTTATGTGGGTGCGTTCATCACGCCTTATCATGCGGGTGATTATCCAGCCAGAGCGATGTTGCTGAAGGATAAGGGTAATTGGTCAGCAGCTGTGGGACTAGGTCTGGTAGGCACAGTGGCATTATTGGTGGTGGAACTCATAATGGGTGTACCTGCTACATGGTTGTTCGTAAATTACAATCCGTCCATGCCAATGCAGTCGTTCGCAGTAGCGTTTATCGTACTAGTATTGCTGATGAGTTTCTTGCCTCACCTGGTGCGCTATCTCTCTCGTCGTGAGTGGAAAAGTACACAAATGCAACAGTTGGTAATGGCGTTGGGAAAAATGTCGTACGCTCGGTTTATAAAGGTGATTGGATGGTCATTTTTGCGCTACTCGGTTTGGGCGTTACAGTTGGCATTGACCTTGCATTTTTGTGGTGTGGATATGCAACCTGTGGAATATATGATAGCGATACCATTCTACTATATGGTGATAGCTATCTTCCCATCGATGCCTGTGCTGAATATTGCTATTCGCGGCAGTTGGTCGCTGATTATCTTTGATACTTTTACCGATAACACCGCAGGTATAGCACTAGCGGTGTTGTTGATTTGGGTAATCAACACGGTATTGCCAATGCTGATTGGCTCAATACTATATCGTAATGGAAAAACGAAATAATGCATAAAATTAATAAACAATTAATACTATGACACTATCATTTTCAATTAACTATCAAACGCAGTGGGGACAACATATAGCTGTTCTCTATGCTGCAGATGCTGACATTCAAACCGCTTCGCCTTCGCAACTTGATCTTGAGTGCCACGGCTCAGCAGAATGGGCAGCACAACTCACACTTAGCGACATCCACAAGTATATCTCGTATTGCTACGTGGTAATGGATGAACAAGGCAATATTGTTCGTCGTGAATCGCAAGTACACATCTTGGAGTGCCAACCTGGCAATATCATTTTGCGCGACTTGTGGCAAGACAAAGATCGTTCGTTGTTTGGTTCAAAGGTGTTTAGCCAAGTACTGTTTGCTCATCGTAAACCAGCGGCTGCTACCAAAACTACAGGCAATATCACTCTCAAGGTGAGTGTACCTCGTTTGGAGCGTCACCAAGGTGTGGCTATTATGGGTAATATCCCAGCTCTTGGTGCTTGGGACAAAGCTAAGAAACTCCCAATGACCAATAACCAATCACCTATTGCCAACAGCCACAACTACAACCCTATTTGGACAGCTACTTTCCATGCTAAACTCGGTTCTGTAGTAGAGTACAAGTATGTGATTTATGATCTCCAATCAGGCGAGATTGTAGATATGGAGTGGGGTGAGAACCGCAAGATCTGGGAGGTACAACGTGCTAAGCACTACGTGCTCACCGACTCTCCTTTCCGCTACACCCAAGCTAATTGGAAGGGTGCCGGCGTAGCGGTGCCTGTGTTCTCTCTTCGTTCAGAGAACGGTTTCGGTATTGGCGAGTACCAAGATCTCAAACTCCTTGCTGATTGGGCTGTGCTTACTGGTCAAAAGATGATCCAAACATTGCCTATTAATGACACTACTCTCCGTCACAACAACCTCGACTCATATCCATACAACGCGGTTAGTGTCTTCGCACTCCACCCTATCTACCTCAATATTGAGAAGATGGGCGAGCTCACTCCTGCGCAACTCCAGAAGTATCGCGCTACTCAAGCTGAGTTCAATGCCAAGACTATCGCTGACTACCAATGCGTGTATGACGAGAAGACCAAATACTTCAAGTCGCTCTACAAGGCCAACAAAGCAGAGCTCTTCGCTTCAGAGGAGTACAAAGCTTTCCTTGCTGCCAACGAGGGATGGTTGTTGCCATACGCTGAGTTTATGTCTAAGCGCGACAAACAACCTAAAGACTACTACTGCTTCCTCCAATTCCACGCAGACAAGCAATTGCGTGAGGCAGTGGATTACGCACACTCTGTAGGTATCGCATTCAAGGGTGATATACCTATTGGTATCTCCCCTGACTCTGTGGATGCTAGCACCGACCCACACCTCTTCAACCTCTCTGCTTCTGCAGGTGCTCCACCCGATGACTTCGATGCACGTGGTCAGAACTGGGGTTTCCCAACCTACAATTGGGATGTGATGGCTGAGGACGACTACCACTGGTGGAAATTCCGCTTCACTAAGATGGCGGATTACTTTGATGCATATCGTATCGACCATATTCTTGGTTTCTTCCGTATTTGGCAAATGCGTAAGAGTGATGTATGGGGTCTCTGCGGACACTTCTCACCTGCTATGCCTTATTCGCTACAAGATCTTTGGAATATGGGTGTGAAATTGGATGAAGATCGCCTCACTAAGCCATATTTGCGTGCGCATTTCCTCGGTGAAGTATTTGGATATGACACCGAGTTTGTAAAGCAAAACTTCTTGCTCACCAACGATGGTTATGTATATTACTTCCCAGAGTGGCTTGACACCCAACGCAAGGTACAACAATATTTCCTCAACCCTGAGAACCGTGCTGCGTTGGAGGGTAAGTGCAATATCGACAACGTGATGAATGGTTTACTCTATCTCCACTGCGAGATTCTCTTTGTGCGGGATCAGAAGAATCCATCGATGCTTCACCCGCGTATCGCGATGTACCAATCACACAATTTCAGCGAGTTGTATGCAGACCAACGTCAGCTCCTCATGGATATCCACAATGACTACTTCTATCATCGCCACACCAACTTCTGGCGCGATTCTGCGATGAAGAAACTCCCTACCCTCATTGCAGCTACCGACATGCTCTGCTGTGGCGAGGACCTTGGTATGGTGCCTACTTGCGTGCCTGACGTGATGAGCCAATTGGAAATCCTTTCACTCGAAATCCAACGTATGCCTAAGGATCCAACACGTGCTTTTGCACACCCAGCTGACGCTCCATATCTCAGCGTTTGTACCATCGGTACACACGATATGAATCCAATGCGTGCATGGTGGGAAGAGGATCGTCAAACCACTCAGAAGTTCTACAACGAACAAATGGGTTGGTGGGGTGAAGCTCCATATGAAATGACTCCGGAGATTGCTGAGTTTATCGTCAACCAACATATGTATAGCCCTTCTATGTGGGTTATCTTGCCACTGCAAGACTGGTTAGCTATCGACGGTGAGATCCGCTTGCCTGACCAACATGCCGAGCGTATCAACTTACCTTCTAACCCAGAGCATTTCTGGAACTACCGCATGCACCTCACCCTCGAGGACTTGCTCAAGAAGGACGCCTTCAATGCACACGTGAAATCCCTCACCCAAGTGCGTTAATCCTTAGCTAATAAGAGTCAATAATCTTCCACAAGCGCAGTCCACAAGCTGCGCTTGTTTTTGTTAATTATTCCCGAATCACATTCGGGTATTTTATAATGCTCGTCACTAGTCACGTTTTTGCAATTCCGCTCAGTCCAATAACAAAAATATTCTGATTTTCTTGCAAATATCAGAATATTTCACTACCTTTGCAGCGCAATCTGAGCAATCGGCTTGCAGACATATTAAAAAAGCGTTTGCTTTATTTAAGGATTTATTCAATCTACCACATTTGAATTTTTCGTATTCCGAGAATATTGCGAAACGCTCACGTTTTATACGTGGGCTTTCTGTAAATATTGGATACGAAAGGTGTGGTAGCCTGAATAAACCAATAGCAGTAGCCCACGTTTTTTGTGTCTATATATGCGAAGATATAGAGAACGAAACTCTTAAAACGGGCGTAATTACATCCCACGAAAGCCTGATGTAGAGGGAATAAATTTTATTATTATCGCGAGCCAGATGCACAAATAAATCCCAAGGGCATGGGTAAAGAAAATGAAAAAAATGTTAGTTTTAATCGGAATCTTAGCAATGATTACAGGAACTTCTTATGCAAGACGTACGTCCTGTGTAGTCCGTGGTGCAGACAATGTTGTTGCTCTAACTCAAGGATCAATAAAATGTGAAGATAGATGTCATTTAGAAATCTATGTTAATTTAGAAAAAGAATCAGTAGGTGAAACTGTTGTATTTGTTGAAGTGTATGATAATGAAGATAACTTTATCGGAAATGCTAGACTTGTAATAAATAATGGTCAAACTATAAATAGGAAACATCCTACATCTGATGGTACATATTTCAATTGTGATATTGAAGAAGGTAAATGGTATAAACTTTCTATAGCTGAAGCTTCTTGTAAATATTAAGAATATAAAGAATTAATAACTAGCAATTCATTAACTAGTTATATTTTAAATAAAAAAAATCGCATATTTAGCGAGTAAATACTTGCAAATAATGTGCGATTTTTTTGTATTGTTCCAAACTCTTCGAAAAATGAAATAAATATAGCATATATTCCAAACTACTTTTCACTTAACCATCAATGCTGAAATAGCCGTCAAGATAACATATGTATTACTAAAAACAACATATTCAATTATTACACTTCCTATTCCGCCAACGAGCAATCAGTGAACTGCGTCCATTCCACATGGCAAGTTATCTCAACATGGTATATCTATGCAAACTCTCTTGCTATTGTTAATTATAATAGTGTTTGTCTTTTTGGGTACACTTTGCACTTCCGCCCGCAAGAAAATACCTTACTTTTAGTACTCCTAAAACTTTTTCTACACAAAATTTGCAAATCCGCAAACTTTTTAGTACCTTTGCACCCAAATTTCGCAAAAAAATAAAATATATACGATTATGACAATTAATGATTACAAATTCGCTGGAAAGAAAGCGATTGTTCGCGTGGACTTCAATGTGCCATTGAACGAGAATGGAGTGATTACCGACGACACCCGTATCCGTGGTGCGTTGCCAACCCTCAAACACATCCTCGAAGAGGGTGGTGCGCTCATCATCATGAGCCACATGGGTAAACCAAAAGGCAAAGTGGTTGCTAAATATAGCTTGAAGCAAATCGTTGACGCTGTGAGCGCTGCACTCGGTACTCCTGTACAATTCGCAGAGGATTGCGCTAAGGCTGCTGAGCAAGCTGCTGCCCTCAAGGCAGGCGAGGTACTTC
>JAEIGA010008784.1_pt1 | contig 15287 bp, 10 predicted proteins | sample 9270691 | NCBI WGS metagenome assembly JAEIGA01 (sample SAMN17057246, study PRJNA624740) | gut metagenome | biome: biome; isolation source: fecal sample | host: Bos grunniens | place: China: Xizang | collected 2019
AAAGAGGTTAAGGAAATATGGGAGTTCTATGAAAAGATAATTTTGAATTTTGAATTTTGAATTTTTTGCTCCTAACTCCTTACAATTGAAATTATGGGTTGGTTTACACCATACAAAAAGCGGGCAAACGCCTTTAATTATATTCCGCGCTACTTCGATCCCGAGAAGGAGGCGCGTGAGTTGCGTCGTGCCGAGCTGACGGGTCGCCGTTTGGATGATGCCGAGGAGTATGTCCCCGGGAAGTACATCCGCACACAGCGTGAGGCGCGTGCCGCCCGCAAGGAGCAGGAGCGTGACGCGGGTCGCTCGAAAGTTCTGCGCATGGTCATGCTCCTGGTCGCCATTTTGTTCCTGCTCGGCGTCCTGGCTCCGGGCCTCACCTCGCTCTTTACCCAGGTGAAGCGCAAGCCGGTTACCGTGGAGAGCTACTATGGCGATTTCGACCCCTCGGCCCCCATCACCATCGTGCCCAACGACTACGAGGAGCCCGAAACCATGAATGATTAACCTGCAAGAAGAGCCATGAGCAACCGCATTCAACTGCTACCCGAGGTGGTAGCCAATCAGATTGCCGCCGGAGAGGTGGTCAACCGTCCCGCATCGGTCGTCAAGGAGATGATGGAGAATGCGGTGGATGCCGGTGCGACCTGCGTGATGGTTAACTTCCGCGATGGAGGGCGCGATCTGATTCAGATTGTCGATAACGGCTGCGGCATGTCGCCCGTCGATGCCCGCATGGCCTTCGACCGCCACGCCACGAGCAAGATCCGCTCCGTGGACGACATCTACAAGTTGCGTACCTTCGGCTTCCGAGGCGAGGCTTTGGCCTCGATTGCCGCGGTGGCGCAGGTGGAATTGCGTTCGCGCACGGCCGACGAGGAGCTCGGTACCCTTACGGAGATCAACGGCGGAGAGTTTGTCTCGCAAAAGGCTGTGGCGGCCCCCGTGGGGTCGCAGTTCATGGTGCGCAACCTCTTCTATAATGTGCCGGCTCGTCGTCGCTTCATGGAGAAGTCGACCGTCTCGGCCACCCACATCAAGACCGAGTTTCAGCGTGTGGCCCTCTGCAATCCGCAGGTGCGCTTCGACCTCTATAACAACGACGCCCCGGTTTATCACCTCGAGGCCACAACCCTCCCGAACCGTATTGTGGAGGTGGTGGGCCCAGCGATCCGCCACAACCTCCTGGAGGTAGAGGCCGATACCTCGATCGTGAAGATCCGCGGTTTTGTGGGTCGCCCCGAGGCGGCCAAGAAGACCAAGCCCGACCAATACCTCTTTGTCAATGGTCGCTATTTCCGTTCGCCCTACTTCCAGAAGGCGTTGATGCGTGCCTACGAGAAGCTGATCCCCGAGGGGAGCTTTCCCGCCTGCTTCCTCTACTTCGAGATTGACCCCGAGCGAGTGGATGTGAATGTGCATCCGCAAAAGACCGAGGTCAAGTTTGCCGACGAGGAGGCCGTATGGCAGATTCTGAATGCTGCGGTGCGCGAGACTCTCGGTAAGACGGGTGCCATCCCGATGATGGATTTCAACGACGAGGGCAAGGTGGAGATTCCGGTGGCCGATCGCACGGCCTTCTATCAGGAGCCCCCTTCGCGTTCCGATCTGAACTACAACCCCTTCTTGGAGGGGTATGATGCGGCGGAGGCCCCCTCCGAGCCACGCGGTGTGGCCGATGTGGCTGCCTCGTTCAATCCCCCTGCCTCGCGGCCGATCCCTTCGGAATTTGCCGTCGAGGAGTTCGCTTCGCGCGGTTGGGACGAGGAGTTCGCTTCGGAGAGCAACTTCGACTTTGTCGGCTCGGAGCAGGAGTCGGCCACCCAGGTCTCGTTGCCCACCACCGATCTCTTCGATTTCGGGAACGCTCTTTCGTTGGCCGGTGGCTACGCCGTGGCTCTTTGCGGCGGCGGACTCGTGGCGGTGGATCTGCGACGTGCCCGCGAGTGTATCCTCTATGAGGAGTACCTTGCGCTGCTGCAAAGCGGTTCGGCTGTCAGTCAGCAGCTCTTGTTTCCCGAGCGATTGGTGCTCTCGGAGCGCGAGTATGCCCTCCTGGAGGAGAATCTGGTCGATTTTGTCGCCTTGGGTTTCGATTTGGAACTTTGTGGCGGAGGGGCCTTGGAGGTTAAGGGGATTCCGGCCGATATGCTCTCTGAGGAGTTGGATCGCCTGCTTTACGAGTTGTTGAAACTCTTCGAGACCCCGGCCAGTGGGGTGGAGGTGCATCGTGAACGCCTGGCCGCCACGATGGCTGCCGCCGGGGCACGGCCCCTCTCTACACCTCTGCGCGAAGAGGAGTTGAGGCTCCTGCTCGATCGCCTGGCCGCCTGCCGTGAACGCTCCTTTACGCCGCGCGGTAAGCGGGTGGTCTGCGAGATCTCGACCCAACAACTCAAAGAAATCTTCTCCTAAAGGTTCTATTTCCGAATCCGAGAAGCATTTTAATCCTTTTAAATTTGTATTTTTGCCTTGTAAATAAAGAAGAATATGCTCAGATCAAACTATTTTCAGACCCCTCCTGTGGTTAAGAACTTGATCATTGCCAACTGCGTAGCCCTTTTGGCCACGGAGTTGTTGCCCATAGGGAACGAAATTATCGCCTACTTGGCCCTCTTTAACCCCGAGAGCCCCCTCTTCCATTCGTTTCAGGTGGTCAGCTATATGTTCCTGCACGGGGGGTTGGAACACCTCTTCTTCAATATGTTGGCCCTGTGGATGTTCGGTCGTACCTTGGAGGCGGAGATTGGTAGCAAGCGTTTTTTGACCTACTACCTTGTTTGCGGTATCGGGGCGGCACTCCTTCAGTTGGGTATCGGATGGTTGGAGTATGGCCATGCCGTGCGTACCTATGGAGCCATGAGCCTCCAGGCCCGCGCTTTGTTGCAAGTGCCCACGGTGGGGGCTTCGGGAGCGGTCTTCGGTCTTTTGCTCGCCTTCGGTGTGATGCATCCCAACGCTGTGATCATGCTCGTCATCCCTCCGATTCCGATGAAGGCCAAGTGGTTTGTGGTGATCTATGGTTTGATTGAACTCTTCTTCGGGATGTCGGGTCGTCAGCCCGGTGTAGCTCACTTTGCCCACTTGGGGGGGATGCTTTGGGGCTGGATGTTGCTCTACTATTGGAAAAAACGTCGCGAAATCTACTATTAAAACCTTACCCAAGGCTCCATGGCTGAATACTATCGCAACGAAATACGCAGCGTGCACTCGGCGGCCTCCGATCGTCGAGGCCTCTTTGGCATGATTTTCGACTCTTTGGCAGCCGTGCTTACTGGAATTGCTTCGCTCGGACTCTTCCTGGCCCTTCTGGTGCCCTGCTTTGTGCCCGAAGGCCGACTCCTCCCGGTGCTCGGATTGCTTGCCCCTGCGATCTATCTGCTGACCCTGTGCGTGGTTCTCTATTGGATCATTCGTTGGCGATGGCTGTGGGTGATTGTGCCACTGCTTTTGCTCTCGATTGCCACCTTCCGACTCGACCTCTTTCTCCAGTTGCCGATTCGTAGTGACCGGGGGGTGCCTCCGCGTGAGCGGGGAAGCGTGAAGGTGATTAGCTACAATGTGCGCCAATTCTATGGCCCCGACGGAGAGACTAATCGCGACAGCCTGTTGGCCTGGGTCGGGCGCGAAACCCCCGATGTGGTCTGCTTTCAAGAGTTCACTCCGAACACGGGGCAGGGGTCGCGTGCCCTGGTTGATTCGCTCTTCGAGGCGGCTGCTGGGCGTAGTTACTTCTCCACGACGGGCGATACCATCACTTCGCAGGCGATCTATTCGCGCTATCGGATCCTTCGTTCGGGGCGTACCCGTCGCGATATACCGGCCCTGCGCTCTGTCTGGGCCGACCTCCTGATCGGTGAGGATACGGTGCGTGTCTTCAATTGCCACCTAAACTCCACCTCCATTACCAATGAGGATCGGGAGTTCCTTACGGCCGATAGTTTCCTGCAGGATACAGCCCGCGAGGAGAAGGTGCGCTCGATCTTAGTGCGCTACACAGACAACAGCTTGCTGCGAGCCTCTCAAGCCGATACGATCGCCCGCGTAGTGGGGGAGTCGCCCTATCGGGTCGTGCTCTGCGGCGATTTCAACGACACGCCGGTCTCCTACGTCTATCGTCGGATGCGTGGCAATCGGCAGGATGCCTTCTCGGAGGCTGGACGCGGCTTCTCGTATACGTTCAACGGCTTCCGCAACGTGCTTCGCATCGATTATGTGATGCTTGACCCCACGTTCGAGGTGGTCGATTACCGCACCCCCGAACTTGATTATTCGGATCACCTGCCCGTGGTCGTTACCTTTAAGCGTTAGGAATTTTTAATTGATCGTCCTATGATACTCGATTCTTTATCGCAAGCCGCCCGCTACTTCGGGATCCATCCTCGCCTGGAGCAGGCTTTTGCCGCGCTTCGTGAATTCGACCTGATGCATCTGGAGCCGGGTCGCTATGAAATCGACGGCGATCGGATCTTTCTGAATCTGGCCGACACGTCGCTCAAGCAGCCTGAAGAGGCCCGCCTTGAGGTACACAATGCCTACCTCGATGTGCAGGTGCTTCTGCGTGGCGAGGAGTCTTTCGGTTGGAGCCCCCGCACCGAGCTGCATCAACCCTGCGAGCCCTTCGACACGGAGCGCGATATTCAGTTTTTTGAGGATCAACCCCAGCTCTACTATCGCTTGCTTCCGGGTCAATTCACGATCCTCCTCCCCGAGGATGCCCATGCTCCGCTCGTAGGCGAGGGGTCGGTACGCAAAGCAATACTCAAGGTGAAACTTTAACCATTCTCCGGTACGTCTTCCGCGTCTCCCATAATTTCCGACGGAGTCCCCATGCCTCGAAGGCTTTGGGCGATTTTGGCCGTAGCCTTTGGTGTCGGCCTTTCGGTGTTGGATGCCTCGATCGTCAATGTCGCCCTGCCGACCATCGCCCGTGAGTTCTCGGTTTCGGAGTCACACTCCATCTGGGTGGTTACGGCCTACCAGCTGGCCACCGTCATGACCATGCTTTCGTTTTCGGCCATTGCCAATCGCGTGGGGTGTCGCCGAGTCTATGTCTTCGGACTTTCACTCTTTACCATCGCCTCGCTGGGGTGTGTTTTTGCCTCGTCGTTCGGGGGATTGGTGGCCGCACGCACGTTACAAGGGGTCGGTGCCGCCGCCGTCACCAGCATCAACACCACGCTGATCCGCTTTATCTACCCTCGCCGCCGATTGGGACGAGGTATGGGGCTCAATGCCACCATCGTGGCTGCCGCTTCGGTGGCCGGCCCTGCCGTAGCCTCGCTGATCCTCTCGTTGGGGAGTTGGCCGTGGCTCTTTGCCATCAACCTCCCGATCGGAGCGGTCGCCGTAAGCCTCAGCGCCCGCTTCCTGCCCGATAATCCCGAGAAGGGGGAGGGTCGTCCGTTCGATTGGCGCGATGGGGTGATGAATGCCCTCTGCTTCGGACTCTTCTTTGCCCTGGCCGAGTCCTTCACGCACCGCCTCTCCTCGTCGCTGATCCTTTTTGAGGCCCTTCTGTTGCTTCTTGTGGGGACTCTCTTTGTTCGCTCGCAACTTCATAAAGAGAATCCGATTCTTCCCTTCGACCTATTGCGGATCCCTATCTTCTCCTTCTCGGTCGCCACCTCAATCTGCTCCTATGTGGCGCAAATGGCTGCGTTGGTCGCCCTGCCCTTCTTCCTGCAACACTACCTTGGCCATTCGGTTGTCCGTACCGGCCTGCTGATGATGGCCTGGCCGATGATCACCATCTTTACAGCCCCCTTGGCCGGACGACTTGTCGAACACATTCATGCCGGATTGATGGGAGGAGTTGGCCTTTTGATTTTGGCCCTGGGCCTCTATCTCTGCTCGCGCCTCCTGCCCGGAGCCTCCGATTTGCAGATTGTGGCCCCGCTTTTGCTTTCGGGTGTCGGCTTCTCGCTCTTCCAATCGCCCAATAATAGTATCTTGGTCGCCTCGGCTCCTGCCAGCCGTAGCGGTAGTGCCAGCGGAATGCAGGGAACAGCCCGCCTTGTCGGTCAAACCTTGGGGGCCACCCTGGTCTCGGCCCTCTTCCTCGCTATGGCTCCTGCCGAGGGAGCTTCCATGGCAATGGAGGTCGCCGCGGCCTTCTCGTTGCTTGGCGCAGGGTTTAGTTTTTCGCGCCTACGCCTCCCACTCCCCGAGGCCATCCGTCCGCGGAAGAGGGGGTAGTCGGCCATTCCGCCCCCTCGATCGGGCGCTATACCTTATATATATTATGAAAATCGTCCAAATGGGGGCGATTTTCTTCTTTTTTGTTCCAAGAAGCCTTTTGGTTGGTTATAAATTGTAATCGATAATAAAATATTTTAATAAAATATGCATCAAAAAATGAAAAAAAAGAAAAAAATGAAAGCATAGTAATATTTTTAATTTGTTTCTTTTGTTGGTTTGGAAAACTATTCGTATATTTGTATCGGACTTTTTATATTAACAAACCAATAAATTTAAACGCTTATGATTAGAAAACTTGTACTATCGTTAGTTGCAGTTTTGGGCGTAGCCACGATGAGCATGGCCCAGACGCAGGTATCGGGTAGAGTAAGCGGCGAAGACGGAGCTCCGATTATCGGTGCAACCGTATTGGTTGAGGGTACCACGACGGGAGCCTCGACCGGAATCGCCGGTGAGTTTACTTTGCGTGCGCCCGCGGACGGCACTCTGGTTGTATCCTTCATCGGATACCAGACGCAGAATGTGCCTATCAACGGCCAGACCTCGATTGAGATCGTTCTCAAGGAGGAGACTGAGCGCATTGACGACGTAATCGTCGTAGCCTTCGGTGAGGCCAAGAAGGAGGCCTTCACGGGTTCGGCTGCTGTGATGAAGTCGGAGGACATTGCCAAGGTGCAGACCACCAACGCACTGAACGCCCTGACCGGTAAGGTGACGGGTGTGCAGATCACCAACGTGTCGGGTCAGCCTGGTAACTCGTCGCCTTCGATCATCGTGCGTGGTGTCAGCTCGATCAACGCCGGCGTATCGCCGCTGATCGTGTTGGACGGTATGCCCTACGATGGTTCGATGGACTCGATCAACCCGAACGACATTGAGTCGATGACCGTCTTGAAGGACGCCGCTTCGAACGCCCTCTACGGTGCTCGTGGTGCCAACGGTGTGATCATGATCACCACCAAGCGTGCCAAGGGTCGCGACGCAATCGTGAACGTGGACATGCGCGTGGGTGTGAACTCGCGTGCTGCTCAGGACTATGAGTATGTAACCGATCCGGGTGAGTACTACGAGTTGCACTATCGTGCCTTGTACAACAACCACATTGCCAAGGGCAAGGGTGCGATCGAGGCTTGGCAGCTGGCCAACAACGACTTGATCGGTAATGCCGCTTCGGGTGGTCTGGGTTACAACGTCTTCACCTATCCCGAGTCGCAGACGCTGATCGGTACGAACGGTAAGCTCAACCCCAACGCTACGCTGGGTCGTCTGGTAAACTACAAGGGTCAGGACTATTGGGTAACGCCCGATAACTGGATCGATGAGGTTTACGGTACGGGTATTCGTCAGGAGTACAACGCTTCGGTATCGGCTACGACCGACCGCTCGAACTTCTACGCTTCGTTCGGTTACCTGAACAACGACGGTGTTGTGGAGAAGACCAACTACGAGCGTTACACGGCTCGTCTGCGCGCTGACTTCCAGGCCAAGAAGTGGCTGAAGGTGGGTGCCAACGTGGCTTACTCGCACGACGCTTCGGAGTATTCGACCTCGGAGGGTGAGTCGGGTTCGTCGGCTAACATCTTCGCCTTCACCGCCAAGATGGCTCCTATCTATCCGCTCTATGTACGCGATGGCAACGGTAACATCATGGTAGACGACAACGGTAACATCGTTTACGACTTTGGTGACGCTTCGCAGCCCGGTGGTAATGCCGGTTTCAACCGTCCCGTTCACGCCGGTTCGAACGGTGTGGGTGCTCACATGATGGATATCTCGAACTACACGACCAACACCTTGCAGCTCAATGGTTTCGCTGATGTAACCTTCCTCAAGGACTTCAAGTTCACCTTCAACGGTGGTATCTACCTCATGGAGCAGGGTGCGACCTCGATGACCAACCCCTGGTATGGTCAGTATCGTACTTCGAATGGTATGATCTCGAAGGCTCGCTACCAGAACTTCACCTACAACCTCCAGCAGATCCTGAACTATACGAAGCAGATCGGCAAGCACAACATCAACGCCATGATCGGTCACGAGAACTATGTGGCTACCTCGGCTTCGGTGTCGGGTAACAAGTCGAACATGTTCTCGCCCAGCATGCTTGAGCTTCCTATGGCTATGAAGACGGTTTCGACCTCGTCGGCCAGCTCGGAGTACAACACCGAGGGTTACTTCTTCCGTGCTCAGTATGAGTTCGATGGTCGTATCTTCGCTTCGGCTTCGTATCGTCGCGATGCTTCGTCGCGCTTCCACCCCGATCACCGTTGGGGTAACTTCTGGTCGGTAGGTGCCGCTTGGTTGATCAACCGCGAGAACTGGTTCAAGGCCGACTGGATCGACATGTTGAAGGTGAAGGCTTCGTATGGTTCGCAGGGTAACGACAGCATTGGTGCCAACCAGTATCGTCGTACCTGGGGTGTAACCGAGAGCGAGGGTATGCCTTCGGTTTCGATGTCGGGTATCGGTAACGAGAACATCACTTGGGAGACCAACGGTAACTTGAACGTAGGTTTCGAGTTCGAGGTACTCAAGAGCCGCTTGACCGGTAACGTAGACTACTTCTACCGCAAGACGACCGACATGTTGTCGTTCTTCTCGGTAGCTCCTTCGGCCGGTTACTCGGGTTACTATAAGAACATTGGTGACATGGCCAACCAGGGTGTTGAGATTGAGTTGAATGGTAACGTGATTCGCACGAAGAACGTAAACTGGAACATCAACGCCAACATCACCTATGTAAAGAATGAGATTCTCTACCTGGCCGACGAGAACAAGACCTCGGAGAATATGTACGACCTCAATGGTAAGAAGTACGCCGGTTATGGTTCGGGTAGCAACGCCTTCGTAGAGGGTATGCCTCTCTACTCGCGTTACCAGAAGGCTTTCGCCGGTCTCTCCGCAACGGGTGAGTCGATGTGGTATGCATGGAAAATTGACTACCTGAAGGACGAGAATGGTAATGTGGTAATGGACGACATGGATAACCCGATCGAGGTTAGCCGTACGATGACCACCACGACCGACTACTCGACGGCTGATAACTTCGTAATGGAGACCTCGATGCCCGAGTGGTATGGTGGTTTCGGTACGTCGATCGACTTCTACGGTTTCGACTTCTCGGCCAACTTCTCGTATCAGCTTGGTGGTAAGGTTTACGACGGTGACTATGCTTCGTCGATGGGCTCGCCCACGGCAGGTTCGACCGGTAACGCCTACCACAAGGATTTGTGGAATGCCTGGACGCCCGAGAACCCCAATTCGGAGATTCCTCGCTTCCAGTTTGGTGATCAGTACACGGCCGGTTCGTCGGATCGCTTCTATGTATCGTCGAACTACCTGAGCCTGAACAACCTGACCCTGGGTTATACCTTCCCGCGCAAGTGGATGTCGAAGATCGGTGTTCAGCGTCTGCGCATCTATGTAGCATGCGAGAACGTATACTACTGGTCGGCACGCAAGGGTCTCGATCCTCGTCAGAGCATTGCGGGTGGTGCTTCGCAGGCCTACTATTCGCCGGTTCGCACCATTTCGGGTGGTCTTAACCTGACCTTCTAACATGAACGCTTAAAAAGAATAGAGAGTTATGAGAAATATTTTTAAATTTGCTTGTGCTGCCCTTTTGGGTATGACGCTCGCAACGAGCTGTATCGAGGAGGTTGATCCTACGAGCGTAGCTACCGATCCGCAGATCTTGGGCTCGTCGCAGGCACAGGCCGCTCTTGTCAGCGGTATCCCTGCTACGATGAACGAGTATAGCAGCTTCTCGGCCAATGGTTACCACTACGCATTTGGTTACTCGTCGATTGGTATCATGCTCGATCTGATGTGCAACGATATGTCGACCCCTGCACACTACTATGAGTGGTATGATGCTTGGTTCACGAACCAGTACCTGGGTCAGGACTATGTATACGCACAGTATGTATGGACCTACCTCACGGGTCTGCTCTTCAACATCAACAACGTAATCGGTGTGGTTGAGCCTATCAACACGGAGGCCAAGCACTACCTCGGTATTGCCCACGCTTACCGCGCTATGGCTCGTCTGGATATCGGTCAGATGTATGAGTTCAAGGCAAACCCCTACACCGACAGCATTCAGAAGGGTGTCAACATCGAGGGTCTGACGATTCCCGATCTTCGTGAGAACATGACCGAGGACGATACGCGTAACAATCCCCGTATCACCAAGGAGGCTCTCTTGGAGGACATCAAGGCCGACCTCGACCTGGCTATCGAGTACCTGGACGGTTATGCCCGCACCCAGCCTTCGTATCCTACGCTGGCTGTTGCCTACGGTCTGAAGGCCCGTATGCACCTTTGGGAGGAGAACTACGCCGCCGCCAAGGAGGCTGCCCAGATGGCTATCACGCTGTCGGGTTGCACCCCGCTGACCGAGACTCAGTGGACCGATCCCAAGACCGGTTTCAACGACTATGATTCGAACAACTCGTGGATGTGGGCTACCTCGCTCACGAGCGAGTCGAACCTGGTGAAGACCTCGCTGCTGAACTTCTCGTCGTGGATGGCTACCGAGACCAACTTTGGTTACGCCGGTATCAACGGTGGTGGTTGCTACCGTACGGCCGATGCCAAGTTCTACGATCGCATCCCCAACAGCGACTTCCGCAAGAAGTCGTGGGTTCCCAAGTCGAACTCGAAGTTGGAGGTGAAGTTCCTGGATGGCTTCTCGGCTGAGAATGTTCCCGCTTTGGCTTCGATCAAGTTCCGTCCCGGCCAGGGTGAGCCCAGCGACTACCTGATCGCTGCCGCTACCGACTATCCCTTGATGCGTGTGGAGGAGATGTATCTGATCGTTGCTGAGTGCGACGCTCGCAATGGCGACTCTTCGAGCATCGAGTCGTTCATGACCACCTATCGTAACCCGAACTACACCTGCCTGGCTACGACTCCCGAGGAGCTCGTTGAGGAGGTATTGTTCCAGAAGCGCGTTGAGCTCTGGGGCGAGGGTCGTATCTTCTACGACTACAAGCGTCTGGCTCTTCCCATCAACCGCTACTACGAGGGTACGAACCACCACGAGCAGGCACAGTTCAACGTCTTCGACGGTGTGGCTCCCTGGTTCAACTTCTCGGCTGTTCGTACCGAGCGTGAGAACAACCACGCTTTCGTGAACAACCCGGATCCTTCGGACACGGTGGCTCTCTACGATGAGGATGGTATTAAGTAGTGTCTAACGAGTTAATACGAAAATAAGATGAAAAATTTGAAATATTTATTCCTGACCCTGCTCAGCGCGTTCGCCTTTGTGGCATGTACCGAGGATACGCGTGAGGCCGATTGGAGCGGCATTCAGGGCAATGGTGTCTATTTCGCGATGGACTCGCAGACGAGCTACATGCTCGAGGAGAACCAGTCCTCGCTTCAGATTCCCGTGGAGCGCACCTATTCGGAGGGCGATCTGACGGTTAACGTATCGCTTGAGGATGAGTCGGGTCTCTTCGCAGCCGATTCGAAGGCTCGTTTCAAGAATGGTGAGAAGGTAGGTAAGGTTGAGATCGTCTTCAATTTCTCGCAGATCGAGGCCGGTGTGGCTTACGCCATGACCCTTTCGATCCTGGACAAGAACCAGCTTTCGGGCTATGGTATCAGCGACTTGACCTTCACGGTGAAGTACGATCCTTGGAAGAGCGTAGGTACCGCCCTGTGGCGTGATGACCTCCTTACGTTGGTTGCCGATGTTGATTGCTGCGAGACCGAGGTTGAGCTTCAGCAGTCGCTCACCAATGAGAACCTTTACCGTTTGGTTAATGTTTACAATCCCGAGTTCATTGCTGAAGTCTTTGGCGGTGCTCCCGCAGATTATCTTGGCAATTGCTCGGATCATAGCATCGTGTTCGATGTAACCAACCCCCAAAAGGTTTATATCGTGCGTTCGTCGCTCGGTTTGGATGTTGGTTATGGTGTGATGGAGGTTGCTTCGCTTGTTCAGGAGAACGGTTTCAACGGCGCAGAGTATGCCTCTATGGTAAACAATGTGATCAAGTTCCCCGCTCAGTCGCTCGTTATGGCTCTGCCTTCCCAGGGTAGCTGGTATTATACCAATGCCAACGGTATGACTCGTATCGTAATGCCCGGTGGTGTTGGTACTGATCCTCAGGTAACGGCTACCTATATGGGTTATATGACCGATCCCGATTCGAACACAAGCGCCATCTTCGACGTGAAGATGAATGAGGATGCAGGTTCGTTCCGTTGGGCTGTATCGAACGAGATTACCTCCGATGAGCAGCTGAATGCCTTCTATGCCGGCATCTTGGATGGTTCGGTGAAGTATGAGGAGGGTACCGAGAATGGTGAGTACCGTTATGCTATGGATGAGGCCGGAGCCTACGTGGCCCTCTTCGTTCCCTATTCGGCAGATGGTACTGTGACCGGTAATCCCGCCCTGGTACAGTTCGAGTACACCACCGGAGGTGTAACGCCTTCGCAGTTCGCTGTTGAGGTTCAGGCCGAGGCAGGTGATACCTATGTAGAGTTGAACCTGATCCCCAATGCCAAGAACTTCGCTTACTACTGGGATTTCGCTCCCAAGAGCCTTTACGATCAGATGGTAGGCCAGGCCGGTTCGATCGATGCTTACATGGCTGCTTACTTCGAGCAGTTGGCCGGCCAGTATGGCATCACCGTTGCCGATGTTTTGGAGGTTTATGCCACCAAGGGCGCCGTTGAGGAGCACTTCATCGACAAGCTCGATCCCGCTACCGAGTTTGTAGTATTTGCTTACTGCGTGGATAGCGCTACGGGTCTCTCGCGTTCGCCTATCACCGAGTACACCTTCTCGACGACTACGCCTGCCGACCTTGCTCCCGCATACGAGGCTTGGTTGGGTACTTGGACTGTTCAGCCCACCGAGATGGAGGATGGCTCGCCCGCAGCTCCCTTCGAGATTGAGGTGAAGCTCAAGCAGTCGAACCAGATGTACTATGTAACCGGTTGGGGTCTCGGTACCGTGCTGCCTACCATTCCTGTTACCATGGTATACCAGGAGGATGAGACCGGTTCGTTGGTTTATATCCCCGAGCAGTTGCTTGAGGAGGTTAATGTAGGTGGTGAATATCCCAATGCATGCTTCATGGCTCGCTTCTTCTACGAGCAGAGCCAGGCATACTACCTCTACGGTGGCGGTGTTCCCGCAATCCTGGGTGTACTTACCGATGCAGGTGCCTATATGGAGCCTTATCAGGTAGAGGATGAGCAGCTTGGTCTTGTAGAATTCTCCGGTGCCGACTACTTCTTGATGTACAAAGATGGATCGTTCGGTGCTGAGATTAATACCTTTGCCGTAGGTCCTTATACCTTGACCCGTTCGGCTTCGACGGCTAACCACTCGGTTCAGCCCGAGAAGATCGAGACGTTGAAGATGTCGCAGAAGAAGAGCGGCGTGAATCCCGTAGGCGAGAAGGCTATTCGCTCGATTCACAATGCCAAGTACAACTGCGTAATGGTTCGCTAATCATTCGCTAACGCTTGATAATTTCGGGCCCGACCTCAAAGGTCGGGCCCGATTTTTTGGGGTCTTGTTAGGTCGTGCTTGGTCTTGCTATGGCATACTACATCTTACCTGGTCATACCGGGTGGAACTTACTCTTTCCTTCTCCTCCGTAGCCCCCCTATAAAAATTGTGCATTGTGAATTGTGCATTGTGAATTGGAATCGCCCTCTGCTGTTGCATGCTCGAAATCTTTTTGCTATCTTTGCTATCGGATCTCTTGCGATCCGGTGCGCCCGACCTTCGTTGGCCCATGGGTTTGAAATTATAACACCAATTTGATATGAAACGACTTTTTTCGCTTTTGATTTTAGGACTCTCGCTCTTGGCTTCGGAGCGTCTGTCGGCTCAGAGTTGGCTCGATGCCCTCAAGGGGGTGGCCACCGAGGTGATTGACGAGGCCACGGGTGGAAAACTTACCGAGATGGCCATTGCCGGCGAGTGGAAATACACCGCTCCGGGTGTGCGCATGGGGTCGAGCGACATGCTCTCGAACCTCGCCGGATCGGCCATGGAGAGCACCATCGAATCCAAACTCGCCACGGCCTACGAGAAGGTGGGGATTCGTCCCGATTTCTGCCAAATCACCTTTACGAAGGAGGACACCTGGTCGATGCCCGTCAAGGGACACGAGGTGACGGGTACCTACACCTATGATCCCGCGACCCACGCCATCACCCTCACCCTCGCGAAACTCGGTGCCTCGTTTACGGGCTACGCCTACATCGATGGCACGAACCTCGAACTTGTCTTCCCGGTGAACAAACTCGTCGAGTTCGTCACGGCCCTCGGTTCGAAGATCTCCTCCCTCTCCTCGGTGAGCAAGATGCTCGAAAAGTATGACGATGTCTACTTGGGATTCCAATTTGCCAAGTAAGTCACGAATTAACGCGCCAACCTGGTTTTTGAGAGCGGTTTTCGGGTTTCCCCCGAAGCTGCTCTCAACCTTTTATCTCCCCAAAAGTGCCGCCCGTGCAAATGTCGCGTTGGAGGTCAATAAAGTTTGAAATTCTTAAATATTTTGATTATCTTTGTCGCGTGTTAGGGAAATAACAGCAAAATACACATACAACTAAAAGCTAAAGCATTATGATTTATTCACACGAAGTGCAACACATGTGTTGCGTAAAGAAGGGTGCTACGCACGCTTCGGCTCCCATCCCCGAAGAGAGTAAGTGGGTGCGTGCCAAGGAGATCCAGGATATTTCGGGCTTCACGCACGGTATCGGTTGGTGTGCCCCCCAGCAGGGTGCTTGCAAACTTACGCTCAACGTAAAGGAGGGTATCATTCAGGAGGCTCTCGTTGAGACGATCGGTTGCTCGGGTATGACCCACTCGGCCGCCATGGCTTCGGAGATCCTCCCCGGTAAGACGCTCCTCGAGGCACTCAATACCGACCTCGTTTGCGATGCTATCAATACCGCCATGCGCGAGTTGTTCCTCCAGATCGTTTACGGTCGTACGCAGTCGGCCTTCTCGGAGGGTGGTCTCGTCGTAGGTGCCTCGCTCGAGGACCTCGGTAAGGGCCTCCGTTCGCAGGTAGGTACCATGTTCGGTACCCGTGCCAAGG
>JAEIGA010008785.1_pt1 | contig 15287 bp, 10 predicted proteins | sample 9270691 | NCBI WGS metagenome assembly JAEIGA01 (sample SAMN17057246, study PRJNA624740) | gut metagenome | biome: biome; isolation source: fecal sample | host: Bos grunniens | place: China: Xizang | collected 2019
CCTCCTGGGAAATCCTTCCAGGAAAAGCACAGCTTTCCCCTTCCGTTTTCCTCCCTCAGCAGGTAGCGTGACAGATTTACTGCCTCTGTACCGTCAAGAAAACAAAGAGACAGCCGGCAGCGACTGCTATCCAGGTTTTTGTCACTTACGGCCACTCCGGGTGTCACCTTCTCCGTGTAGGTAATACCAGGATCCCCCGTAAATCTGATCTCGGGAGGCGAACGGTCGATCACAAAGGGAGAGAGGGTTTCCCGTGGGGAGGAGTTACCGGCCAGATCCCTGCAGATGCAGCTGATCCGGTATTGTCCTTCTGCTCCTACATGGCATACATAGACAGACCATCCTTTTTTCCCTGCCTCCCTTATAACTCCCTTGGGCAGAGACTCCGCCGGGCTGATTTTTCCCGCTCTTCCTTTCCCCGTGAACAGGCTGATTCCTTTCCGGGGCACATTTTTATCCCGTACAAGGACATATATGTCCTGTGCCTGGGCATAATACTTTTTGTTTTTGACCCCGGCCCGGTCCATCCACAGGATCAGAGATGGGGAGGTCCGGTCGATGACAAAATCCTCTTTCTGACAATAGGATGCCGAATTACCGGCGTAGTCTCTCACCGTAAGACTGATCCGGTAAGAACCGTCCCCGGTAAAATCCACTTTACACCAGTGTTTCTTCCCGCTGCCCTGCCATCTGCCCAGGGAATAGCCATCCTTCTCTCCGCTGATCTCCCATTTGGTGGAGGATGGGCGGAAATTCCAGTCTGTCACGGTGATCACTGCACTCCTGGCGGAAGCATAATAAGCCTTCCCTATGTTCCCGTCTCCGGATTCTTCTTCCCCGGAATCGGGATCGATCTCCTCATCCATAAATCTGAGACTGATCACCGGAGCCGTCCGGTCCACCACGATCCCGTAACTTCCCTGTTTCTCTTTTACCTGATAACCCGCATTGTCCGTAAACCCGTACCGGATCAGGACAGGGTTATCCCGGCGGGAAGAGGCAAATGTCCCCGGATCCAGGGTTATGGTCTGGAGACTCTGGCAGGAAATATCCTTCTCCAGATGAAGATCTTTTCCCTCTCCGGACTCTTCTTTTCCGAAAACTGTCTTCAGATAGCTGTCCCGGATACCTGCAAAAGGATTCCGGCAACGGAGACTGATACGGGGAGCTTCCTTATAATATTTGATCTTACGGACAGTGTCGGTGTAGACCGCGTCAGAATATTCCAGGGCTGCCTCCCCGGCCCGGGCAAACATGTCCGGAGACTCCCACAGAAAAACAGGGCTGGTTGTTTCCGGGCTGGAATGTCCCAGATAGTCTGTACAAAAAGCAGTGATCCATCCGCAAAAATCGTCTTTGTCCAAGGTCAGGCTGATCTCCTGATCCCCTCCGGCCACAGGGTTTGACCGGGTTTCCTCCACCACTGTTCCTTCACTGTTCATGTATCTGTAATGGATGGAGGCTATGCCGCTGATCTGATCGGATGCTTTAATAAGGAAAGAAATCCTTTTTTGGGAAAACATCTGTACAGAGGCATAGGAACAGAGACTCAAGGCAGTTTCATCCCCCGGACCTACAGTCAGTGACGGCGCAGAAACATCCACCAGGAAATCCTTTTTCCCCTCTGCCTCTCTCCCGCTTCCGTCATTTATCCGGAAACTCAGGGGATATTTCCCTTCTCCTTTCGGGGAAAACTCCATTTTGTTCATCCGATGACCCTCCTGGTAATAGCTGGTCCAGCCGGTCATATTGACAGCAAGATCCGTACCGGAAAGCATGAAAGCAGCGGGATGGAAATTCTCCTCGCGAATTATGATCTCATAGCTGGGACACTCCTCAAAACAGGGAATTCCCTCCACCGTAGTTAAGGGATCTGTCTTGGTATTCACGGCCGTAATCTCCGGGCACTGCTTGTCCAGGGTATATTGGGGACCGTAATAGACACCTTCCCGGAAACATCCCTCCTGGTCATGTCCATGAGGAATCAGGGTCTGGCCCCATGGATCGGTATAGGCGATCTCTATGCGAAAATGTCCTTCCCGGCAAAAGGAAAGAGATAGACATACCATATCCCCGCCCTCCTGTCTCCATCTTTCTTTTTTCAGAAAACCGGAGGTCACATCCTTCCTCTCCTGTCCCTGATAATTCTCTTCGTATACAGCCAGTTTGATCCTGTCCGGATCAAAATCCCGGGTCTTCAGCCTTATGGTCACCTCTGTATCCTCCCGGATGAACAGTTCCGATTCCGGCTTGATCTCTTCCCTGGAGATGGACCGGATTCCGTATCCCATGTTTTCCGGGGAAGCAGTACGACTTTTACGGGAATACTCATGATAGAAAACAGTGAGTTCCGGCGGGGCAGGGGGCGGATTCTCTGCTGCCGGCTCAACCCCCGCGGAATTTCCTGTCTCCTGTTCTTTCTCCGTGTTGCTCCCTGTCTCCTGCACTTTATCCGTGATACCCTCCGTTTCCTGCACTCTCTCTGTGGTGCTCTCTGTCTCCTGTTCTTTCTCTGTGGTACTCTCCGTTTCCTGTTCTTTCTTTGCAGGGTTCTCTGCCGCCTTCTCCGTAGTCATGTCCTCTCCATCCTTCTCCTGTGTGGAATAATACGCTGTGGAAGGTTCATTTGATACTTCTTCCGCCATCAGACCGGTTTTCGCCGTCAGAAACAGAACCGGAAGAATCACCAGCCACATAAAAATGATTCTCTTCCCCATCACTCGCCTCCAAGATCATTACCGCCTTCTCCGCTTCGGCAACCAGGGCCGTCAGCCTTTCTCTTCTCTCCAGGTTATGGCTCCCTGCCAGTCCCGCGGCAAAGGAGTCTACAGCCCTCAGTTCATCAAGCAGCATCTCTTCCGTGATCTCAGGTTCCTCCAGAAAATGACCTGCATAGTCCCGGATCTCCATGGCAACTTCAAAGGCTGCATACCAGGAGGAAGTCTCATCCTCCCGGTTCGATCCCGGTTCCCGGTAATAGACGCAAAGCCTTTTCAAAAGCCGGTAAAACTCCCCGTAGGATTTCCGGACCCGGTCACTGCTCCCGTCCTGTCCATAGTCCAGAAAAGTCTGGTGATATTCTCCGATCAGAACATAGCAGGCAGCCCTGTCCTTTTGTTCAGGGGAAAGGCCGTTCCCGGTACCGAGTGCCCGGGAAAACCAGGTTCCGGCTTCCCTCCTTCCCCCGATTCCTCCCATCTGATGAAAGAAACCCATGCCCAGCTCATAACAGAACCGGCTGTAAGCTCCCGGGTTCTGCGTCCGGAGCACGGACAACGCTCCGTTTTCCCGAAGGAGGCTCACAAGCTTCACCGCCTGTCCGGAGGAAAAGTGATTGGGCAGGATGTAAACATCGGTCATACTCTGATAGATCTCTTCTTTCCACGGGGCTTTTTTGAGGGCAGACCGGTAAAAGGAAAGTTTTTCATCCGGCTTTATGGACTCTTCGGCATACTCTACATAACGAAGTGCTTCCGTCGCCCTGGATTCCCGGACAAAACATCTTCCCAGCAGGAAAAGGCAGAAGACTGCCCCCAGTCCCCATATCAGATGTTCCGCCCTGATTCTGCCGGTCACCGCCTTCTTTCTCTCCTGCCTGGCCCGGATCAAATCCAGAGCGGCTTCCAGATCTCCCATATTCCGGTAGCGGTCCCCCGGACAAGGAGCGGTACATCTCCCAAGAAAAGAGAGAAAGCAGGAAGATACCCGCAGATGAGCATCCTCCGGTATCCCGGGGTTTCCGAACAGGCAGAAGATTAAGGTCCGGCCCAATCCATAGATATCTGTTCTGACATCAGGAAAAATTTCCCCTGCATACTGTTCCGGGGCCGCGTAGGCAGGGGTTCCCAGGTAAGTCGCCCCCATATCGGAGACATCTCCCCCCAGGGCTGCGCCAAAATCAATGAGATACAACTTTCCCGAAGGATGGAGAATGATATTTGCCGGTTTCAGATCCAGGTGCAGAAGAGGAGGATTTCTTCCGTGAAAATCCTTCAGGATGGAGGCCAGCTGTAATCCCCATCCTGTGACCTGTTCTTCGCTTGCCGGCCCGGATTCCTTTACATATTCTTCCAGAGTCTTTCCGGGAATCCACTCCATGATGATCATCAGGGAGTCCTCCTCCGTAAAGACATCGATGATCCGGGGGACAGCCGGATGCCGGATCTTTCTGATATTATGGATTTCCCTGATGAACTGCCCCAGGATAATCTCCCTGCAGGAGCCCTCCCCCGGCCGGATCATCTTCAGGACTCTCTTCAGGACCAGGTGTTCATCAAAAACCAGATAGACTGTACCGGTCCCCCCTTCTCCGATCTTGTCCAAAACCCTGTAGCGCCCTCCCAGGACTTTCGTCATCCTCTGTTCAGATCATGATCAGGCTGCTTCCATCGGACAGTCCGCATTCACCCAGTGTAAGGTTATGGCGAAGGATGTGTCTCTTCCCCACGTCACAGAGCCAGGGTCTCTGCGGGTGAGGGCAGGCAGCCAGCCTTTGTTTCAGCCGGTCCATAAGGGTTTCCGTCAGGTCGTCCTCGCTACAGGAAATCTTCAGGATATCTCCCTGGGAGGGAAGCATAATGTCGACCGTAATCATATTCATTCCTCCTTATCATTTTTAACTGAATATAACCGTATGCTTCTGTTCTTCTTCAATCCGGGGGAAGGCCGGACCCGCAAAAGGCTTTCTGAAACAGCGGGAAAGAAGCTGCCGGAACGCAAAGAACCCCCCGCACAGTTTTATCTTTTGTGCAGGGGGCTCCTTCCTCGGCCGTGGAAACATCTTTCCCACAGCCAGGTTATCATTTGTCTCCGCCATACTGTATGGCAGAGAACTGATCTGTCCCATTCCTATTTAATATGATTTAATTTGATCTTCGCGTTCCCGTAAATCTTCCCTCAGGCCTGTTCACAGGAGCCGAAAAATACCTGTTCCGTCCGTCTACGATACTTTCTGGAAACAGGAATGACAATATCTCCCTCAAGGATGATCTGAAAGTGGGCAAAATCCACCCGGGTCACATAAGTCAGGTTCACGATAAAACTCCGGTGACAGCGGACAAATTCCTCAGGAAGCCTGGCCTCCATACTGGAAAAAGAATCATAGAATTCATGCTCATCCCCGGATCTGTACAGAATAACCCTCTTATTCCTGGTTTCGAAATAGAGGATAGAAGAATAAGGAAAAACCATCCTGACCGTCTTCTTCCGAACCAAAAAACGATGGCTGAAATGATCCTTCTCCTCCCTGGAGACCATATAGCGGTAGATCCGCATGAACATATCCGGAAGGCAGGATTCCTCCAGCGGAGATACCCACAGAAACAAAGGTCTGATCTCCGGAATCACCAGTTCAACCGCGGAGATATCTCCGGAAGTCAGCAGAACCATCTCAACCCGGTCATCCCGTCTTCGGATAATCCTGGCCCGCCGGATATCCGAAGGCCCGGAAATTCCCAGGATAATCAAATCCGCGTCCATCGTGTCCTCCAAAATCTCCCTCTCCGGCCGGGTGATACTCCATTGAAACAAAGTCCTCCCCAAAAGGGTCTCCATCCGGTCCATCTGTCTTGTTATCTTGCGGTTTTCCTCCGGATACCTGCTCTCCAACCTGATCTTAATCATATTTCCTTCCCCTTGGATTGATGAACTCATTATAACATACTTCTCAAAGGAAATGTAAAAATTTTACATAAAATGATATTTTTATTATATAGTCTGATAAAAGATATAATTATTTATCCAAAAAGGAAGCAGGATAACTCCTGCTCCCGGATATCAGTATTTGTAAAGGAGTGTGCTCATTTTTTGATGGTGGCATTCTCCTCCAGGATTTTCATGACTCTCTCCTGGATCAGCTGGTCCCTGATCTCATCCCTGCTGCTATACTGCAGGAATTCTTCCTCGGATTCATAGCCTCCTGCTTCAATCTCTTCCTTGATTGCCTTATCGACCTCTTCATCCGTCGGTTTGATGCCTTCCTTTTCCACAATAAGATCTAAAAGACAACGGCGGAAAAGGCTGTCCTTGGCATAGTCTTCCAGGGACATCTCATAGGTCTCCATGAAATAGTCTTCCGCTTCTTCCCGGGTCTCCCCGATATCGAAACCGAAATAGGATGCCCACTCCCGCTCATAAGCGAGGGTGCTCTCAATCTCTTTTTCCACCATTTCCTTGGGGAATTCCTTGATCTGCTCGCTGTTTTTCACCACCGCATCCCAGAGGGCGGACTGGTCATCATTTTCCGCGTCAGCCTGGGCCTGTTCTTCAAGATCGGCCCGGATGGCTTCACGGTATTCTTCCAAAGTATCGTATTCTGTGTTCTCCTTTACGAACGCATCATTCAGTTCCGGCAGAACTTCCTTTTCGATAGATTTGATGGTGACCTCGAAGGTGGCCTTGGCACCTGCCAGATCCCCGTAGGTATCATCATTATCAAAGGTACCGGTAACCTTAACCTTGTCCCCTACCTTTTTGCCCACCAGAGCTTTTTCCACGTCAAAGTCCTTTCCGTAGACCATTTCACCGCTTCCGATGGTCACATCGAAATCACTCTGAGTATAATCGTCCACGGTCGCTCCGTTGACAGTACACACATAGTCCAGATTGACGATGTCTTCATCCTTGACTGTGTCCCTGTCGGTCACCTCGACATACTCAGAATACTGATAACGCATATCTTCCAGTTCTTCATCAATCTCCTCCTCGGACACAGTCACCTTGGAGGCTTCGATGGTAATCCCCTTGTATTTTCCTAATTTCGCGTACTGGGAGGGATTGTCGATCTCCACTTCCTCGATATGGACCCTCTCATCTCCCATCTCAGTATCTTCCTCGGCTTTCTTTCCGGAACCGCAGGCTGCAAGTCCTGCTGTCAGTACAAGAATAAGTAATACTGAAAGTAATCTCTTCATGATCTCTATCCTTTCTTCCAAAACAATTACGCCGTTCCTGCCGGCAAGTTGACTCTGCATTACGGCTGGGGATCCGTTTCCGGCAACCCTGCTTCACTCTACCATTAATCCGGTTAAAACTCAACTCTTCCTGCTTATTTTAAGAAAAACTTAAAATCCGTAATAACTTTATAAACGGGCCATAAGAAACAGGTGGAAAATGTCCTCATTTTCCACCTGTTCATATTCAACCGGATTCAGAGTTCCTTCCCTGTCTAGTGGATGGGAGTTCCCTCCGGTACCAGGTCATCCACAAAGATAACTTTACAGCCGAAATCCTCTCCGCTGGCAGCCAGAAGCATTCCTTCGCTCTTTTGTCCGGCAAATCTGGCCGGCTTGAGATTGGCGATCACGATGATCTTCTTTCCCGTCATTTCTTCCGGTGAATAATCACTGCGGATGGAGGAGATGATCACCCTCTCCCCGAATCCGTCATCCAGGGTAAGCTTGAGAAGATTATCTGCCTTCTTCACGATCTCACAGTTTACAACCTTGCATACCCTCAGATCGATCTTGTCGAAATCCTCAATGGTGATCTGGTCTTTTACCGGCGGAAGGGCATTCCTCCTGGCTTCCGCCTCCAGGGCAGCCAGTCTTTCCGCTTCTTCCTCCGCGGCAATCCTCTCTGCTTCCGCCTTTGCCTCAGCGGCAAGCCTCTTCTCCTCCTCTGTCTGAGGGGTGGAGAAGTCCAGCAGCGGGAGATATCTCTCAGGCTCCACGGCATAGAGGAAAAGGTAAAGACGGGGGCCGGCAGCCTTGCCGATCATCAGCTGGTAGGCATTCTTAAAGAAATTTGCCTGCGCCGCTTTCTTGTTCTCCTCATCAAAGTCCGGATCAGCTTCTCTCGGTATGGTATAAATAAAGGTGTTCAGGGTATCCAGATCGTAATCTCCCCCGGCAATAAAATCGTGAAGAATGGAGATTTCTCTTTTTTCCACCTGGCTTAAACCTTCATAATAATCAAAATTACGGTAAGCCAGCAGAGTATTCATATTCTGGGGGGCGCATTTCTCCAGCCAGTATTTTGCCAGATCAAGACGTTCCGCGAATTCTTCTTCTTTATAGGGAGTACCGATCTTCTCGAAGACGGTTTCCAGCATGGGGGAATTGAAATCCACCACGGAACCGAAATTGACGATCTGCTGCATGGGAACAGGGTAGACGGTCCTTCCCCCGATCAGGCAGTTGTACATGATCCCTTCGATATAGTCATAATTTTTCCCTTTTCCGGCCTGATAAACCTTGAGCATTTTGTCGAACTCAAAGTACTGGCGGAGAATCTCATCATCAAAACAGAAATCAAAGGCCTTGTTGGGCTCCGATTTGGAATACAGCCAAAGGATCACTTCAGGCTGATAAATCTTCAGAAGGGTCTCCGGCGTCAGATTGAGGCCGGTGGATCCGGACATCTTTCCCGTGGTCCCCTTGATGCCGATAAATTCATAGCCTTTAAACATAGGGGCATTTATCCCGAAGATCTTTTTGGCGATGATCTTGCTGGTATCGTAACTTCCGCCCGGACTTGCATGGTCTTTTCCACCCGGCTCGAAGTCAACTCCCTCCACCATCCAGCGCATGGGCCAGTCCACCTTCCAGGCCAGCTTGCAGTTGAAATCTTTGGTGAAATCCCAGCTTCCGGAATGGCCGCATTTACAGGTGTATTCGGCCTTTGTCCCATCCTCGGATGAGGAGGTGATGGTGGTCTCGTCCTTGCCGCAGACAGGACAGTAAATGCTCACCGGATAGTAAGCTTCTCTCTCCTCTTCCGTGGCGTCCTGCTGACGGAATTTATCCAATATGTCAAATATCTCACGTCTTTTACGGATGGCTTCGATCACATGTTTGGCATATCTGCCGCTCCGGTAATTTTCACTCTGCCGGCGGGCATCCACCTTTATCCCGAACCTTTCAAGGGAAGACTCAAATTCCTTTTCAAAATGTTCGGCATAGGACCCGCAGCACCCGAAGGGATCTTTGACATCCACATAGGGCTTTCCGATCTCATCTTCCAGTTCCGGTGCGATGGCCTTCACATTTACCGGCACCTTGCGGAAACGGTCAAATTCATCCCAGGAAAAGAGAAGGCGGGCTTTCTTTCCCAGTTTGAGCAGAGCTTTATAGACAAAGTAGCTGGTGGCGATATCCCGGAAATTTCCGATATGAATGGAACCGGAAGGGCTGATGCCGGCTGCGCAGACATACTCTTCCTTATCCGGATTTCTTTTAATGATATCTTTTGCAATCTTCTCAGACCAATGCATGCTGAATCCTCCTCAAATCTATCCTTATCCTTTCCCGGGCCGCATGACGGCAAAGTCTTCTCCGTCGGCAAAACCCAGTTAATCATTATAACAAAGGCCCCGGTGAAAGGCAAGAAAAAAAGCCGCCTCATCCCTGAGGCGGTCGTACTGTCATCTGAAAATACCGTGCGGTTGACTTTGTATGCTTACCAACAGACGTAACCTCTACAGTTAGCTCGGACCAGGCACCCTTACGGCACACAGAAGGTCCTCCTTAGTGCTGCTCCGTTCCCGACCTGACACGGTTCAAAGGTTCCTGTTGCGCAAGACCCAATCGTCAACACCACTTATAAAGGGCAGCTCCATCCGTAAGTCATCCGGGGACAACCATCACTCCTGCTATAGCGGATTGCAGGTACAGGGCGCCGCTACTGCCCCAGCTGCACGGTATTCAAAGTATAAATGATTTCAAATGGGTTGTCAATCCTTTTTCAGGGAGATTTCCCCGGACTTCTCCGGAACCTGCCCGGCCTTTTTCTCCTTGTCTTCCTTCTGTTTCCGTCGAAGGCTGCGGAAAAAATCCGAGAGCATGGCGGAGCATTCCTCCTCAAGCAGCCCTCTTGTCACCTGGCACTGGTGGTTGAATCTTTCCATCTCCAGAATATTGAGCACGGAGCCGGCACATCCTGCCTTGGGATTCATGGTGGCGATCACCACCCGGGGTATCCTGGCCTGGACAATGGCACCGGCGCACATCTGGCAGGGTTCCAGGGTAACATACATGGTACACTCCTCCAGACGCCAGTCCCCCATGTACCTGCAGGCTTTCCTGATGGCCGCAAGTTCCGCATGGGCAAGGACGGTCTTGTCCTTATTTCTTTTATTATAGCCTCTGGCGATGATCTTATCCTGGTAAACAATGACACAGCCGATGGGGACATCCCCTATGGCAGCGGCTTTTCTGGCCTGCCTGATGGCTTCCTTCATATATTTTTCATCCCGGGTATATTCTTTCATTTTCCCGCCTCTCTTAAAAAAGGAGATCCGATAGTCTGGCATATTCTTCAAGGGTCAGTTTCTCTCCCCGGACAGCAGGCGGAAGTCCCATTTTCTCAAGGGCATCCAGAATCTTCTCCTTATCAATACCCAGATCAGGTGAATTGTGCAAGGCATTCTGCAGGGTTTTTCTTCTCTGGTTGAAAGCTCCCCGGATCAGACGGAACATCATTTCCGGATCCCTGACCCTGACAGACGGTTCCCTGTATTTTTTCAGCCGGATAACCGCCGATCCGACGGCAGGTCTGGGAATAAAGCAGTTGGGGGGTACATTTGCCACGATCTCCGGTTGGGAATAATACTGAACGGCCAGGGACAGCGCCCCGTAATCCTTGGTTCCGGGTCCGGTCATCATGCGCTGAGCCACCTCTTTCTGAACCATCACCGTCACCGAATCCAGAGGGATGTCCTGTTCAAACAGGCCCATGATGATGGGTGTGGTGATATAGTAGGGAAGATTGGCCACCACCTTGATCGGTTTTCCCTGGTTTTTCTCTTCAGCAAGGGCTGCCAGATCCACCTTAAGGATATCTTTATTGATCACGGTGACATTCTCATATTCGGACAGGGTATCCTCCAGGACGGGAATCAGCCTGGAGTCGATCTCCACCGCCACAACTTCCCCGGCAGCCTCCGCCAGATACTGGGTCAGGGTCCCGATGCCGGGCCCGATTTCCAGGACAAAATCCTCCGGCCCGATACCGGCGGCATCAATGATCTTATCCAGCACATGGGAATCGATCAGAAAATTCTGCCCGTATTTTTTCTGAAAATGGAAACCATACCGGTTCAGTACCGCGAGGGTTTCCTTGGGATTACTCAAATATGCCATGGTCTGCTCCTTTATCAGATTAAAGTAGCCGGTCTTTCTTCACTCGCCGCTCCCGGCCTGTTCCGCCAGTCTGTAAAGTTGGTGGGCGTTTCTCCAGGTGGCCTCTTCTACCTCTTCCACGCTGCATCCTTTAAGTCCGGCAACAGCCTCTGCCACCAGGCAGAGCCGGTCCGAGGAATTGCGTTTCCCCCTGTAAGGGGAGGGGGACAGATAAGGGCAGTCGGTTTCCAGCACCAGATGGGAGAGAGGGGTTTCTTCCACCACCTTTTTTAACGCTTTGGCGTTTTTAAAAGTCACCACTCCGCCGATTCCAAGATAATAGCCGAGTTTAACATACTCCCTGGCCATCTCCGGGGAAGCGGAGAAACAGTGGATAACTCCGGGGGTAAGGCAGGCATGTTCTTTTTTCATGATCTCAAAGGTATCTCTCACCGCGTCCCTGCTGTGGATCACAACCGGGAGGTCTTCCTCCTTTGCCAGATTGAGCTGGCGGATGAACCATTCCTTTTGAACTTCTTTGGGGGCAACCATCCAGTGGTAGTCCAGACCGATCTCCCCGATGGCCAGTATCTTTTCTTTTCTGCTCAGACCTCGGATGATCTCCAGGCGGTCTTCATTCAGGTCCCCCACATGATCCGGGTGGATACCCACGGCACCGTAAAGAAAAGAATACTTTTCGGTCAGTTTTATGGTCTCCTCCAGGGATTCCCAGTCGGCGGAAATGTTCACAACCTTTCCCACACCTGCTGCCGCAAGCCCGGTCAGCAGTTCATCTCTGTCGGGGTCAAACTGTCTGTCATTGTAATGGGTATGTGTATCAAAGATCATCTGACTGCCTTTCTGTGTCGGTCTGTTTGTTGGATTCTGGTATCATATTATAGGATAAAACCTGATCCCCGTCCATGTCAAATCCAAAAAAGCCATCGCAGAATCCCTCCAAAAAGAGTATAATCTTAAAAGACAGGGGGGAATCCCCTGCATCAATCAAGCCGGAGGCAGCCATGAAAAAAGCACGTATTATCTTTATTTTGTTATTGATTTCCTATATATTATGCGGGTGCCGGTCCCGCAGTCAGATCCTTTTTGATGATTTTCTGGACCATTGCCTGAAGGAATATGCAGGCGAGGATGCCTTGTCTCTGCATTCCTTCCTGGCCCGTCCCTCCTCATGGGGTATCCGGGAGAAGGACTGTTCTCCTTATCCGGACCCCTGCAGGGCAGCCGGGGATGATTACGCGAAAGCAAAGCAGGAAATGCTGACCAAACTGAAGGCCTTTGACACTTCCAAACTGACCGCGGAGCAACAGCAGATCGCAGTCCTCCTGAGAACAGACCTGGAGGCTTCCCTGGAGACATACCGCAAGTATCCCTGGCACAGGACCACCCTGGGAAAAAACGGGGATGCCGTTTCCTTTGCCCTTTCCCTCTCCCGGTATGAATTCCGGAAAAAGGAGGATGTCAATCTCTATTTCCGGATACTGGAACAGACTCCGGCCTATCTGGACAGGATCTATCTCTATGAAAAGAACCGGAACAAGGCCGGTCTTCTGACCTCTCCCCTGCTCCTGCAGGACACTTCGGAAGAGATCACTTCCTTTGTCTCCCCTGAGCCGGAGAACAATCTTCTGGTAAAGGGGTTTAAAGAGAGGCTCGGGTCCATCCCTTCCATCACGGACAAGGAGATTGAAAGCTATGTAAAGGACAACAGAAATATTGTAAAAGAAAAGATTATTCCTGCTTATCAGCATTTGAACAGAAACCTGACAGAAAAACTGGAGTGCGGCACGGACCAGGAACGGATCTGTCAGTATCCTGCCGGATCTGACTACTATACCTTTCTGTTGAAGACCAATGTGGGTACTCTGCATACTGCCGAAGAATGTCTGGCTTCCCTAAAAGGCCTCTACACGGCTGCCGAGGAGGAAAAGAAGGGCTTATATGAAGAATATCCGGATCTTGACAGCGACTATTACGGTGTCCTCCCATCCTTAAGCAAGCCCGGAGACATCCTTGCTGCCCAGAGGCAGGATACCCTGATCTATTTCCCGGACATCAGCTCTGTCTCCCTGGAGATCAGAGATCTTCCCGCAGAGCTTTCCGGCAGCGGCATAAGGGCTTATTATTCACTGCCACCTGCGGATAGTGATACCTCCCAGTCCCTCTGGCTTGATCCAACGATCAAAGATACAGGAGAACTCTACGGTCTTCTGTCCCACGAAGGCTACCCGGGCCATGCCTACCAGACAAACCATCTTTATCAGCATATGTATCATCCCCTTCAGCTCTATCTGCGGAACAAGGGCTTCGATGAAGGCTGGGCCACCTATGCCCAGTTATTTTCCTACGGCTTTCTGACTTTTACCGGAAAAGAGGATGAGGAGGCAGAGCCGTTGAGGACTCTGTATAAAGATCAGGCACTCATGGAGTTGTGTCTGTATGCCATAAGCGACATTTATGTCAATGTGGATAACCATTCCATGCAGGAACTGGATACCATGCTCCGGGAATACCAGGTTCCGGATGGAAAAGCCGAGACCATATACCATCATGTCATCGCCCATCCCACAGATTATCTGACTTATGCCATGGGCTACTGCCTGCTTCAGGAAATAGCGGAAGCGCAGGGGGAAGGGACCAGCCCTCAGCAGCTCCACTCCTCCCTTCTCCGGTTCGGATCCTGTCCCGGCTACATTCTCTCCTCCTTTTTAAAAGTGTGGGAAAGAAGCCGCCAATAGTCCTCAATAACAACAATACATATTGTAATTGTGACCAAAGAATGATATGATAAGTGCGCTGAGCATGCTTAGGAAAGGGAGACTTTTCGATGAAAAACGATGAAAAGATAGATATTATTCTTAGCGGTGAGGAAACCGAAGAAGAGCTGAATCAGGAAGAATTAATCAATCAGAGTTATCAGACAGCCCAGCGGTATGTCAATATCGCCGAGTATATGCGGCAGTATGAGGAGCAGGATAAATATTATCATCGTGCTATCATGACTCTGAAAAACTGTAATGAAGATCATCGGTTTGACAAAGAGATCGAGGAGCTGAACTACAAGAAATTTGATGTCCGTACCAACGGAAGAATCAAACTGTATAAAGAGGCGTGTAATATCCGTGATAAAGCCAAATCTCCCCAGGATTATTATTCTGCCGAGGCTGTTTTCCGCCGTATCGCGAAACATGAACCCAAGCATCCTGTCCGGGAAAAATGGATCAGCCCGGAGTTATACCAGGAGGCGATGAAATGTGCGGATTCGGCAGAACAGGCAGATTTCTGTGAGAAGATGGCCATCGCCAAGGAAAAGTCGGACAGACGGCATAGCTTGTATGCCAGCATCGCATTGATCGTGGTCATACTGGCCGTAGTTCTTTTTACCAGGACTACCATGTCCCGGCGGGTTCTTGCCCGTGCCTATGAAGTGGTGGGGAGCCATACCGGGGCCTGGCAGAAATATAATGCTGTATACAGACGTACAGGTGAGAAGGAGGCCTACCTTAAATACCTGGAAAACCGATACAAAGCCGCTAAACAGGCTCTGAACATCGGTGATCTGGAAACGGCCTACGATGATTTCGCGGCGGTATCCCGCCCCGAAAAGGGTTTCGGCTATGATCAGGGTTACGAGGACAGCTGCCTTCAGTTTGCCCGGCTGGAACAAAAAAGAATCAAAGAAAGCCCCGCAGATGAAGTTGTTCATTTTGCCCGTATGGACTGGCGTATCCTGGAAAGATCGGATGACCGTGTTTTACTGATCAAAGACCATTCCATGGGATCCACCCCCTTTGATGAAACGGGTGAACATACCTCCTGGGCAGATTCCTCAGTCAGAAAATGGCTCAACGGCACCTTCCTCACCGAGAATTTTTCTCAGGAGGAGACCGATCTGATTTTTGACACAGAAGTCGTCACGGAGAAAAACACTTATTTCCCGGGAGTTGATCCCGGAGAAACCACCACAGACAAACTCTTCCTCATGAGTATCGGAGAGGAACAGGATTATTATGATCTTCTCCATGAAACAGAAACCTGCTGGTGGCTGAGGACTCCGGGAGCCCATGAGGGAAGCATGGCTTTTGTCTATCGGGACAAGGAAGTCATGCCCTACGGCTATGAAGTCAGCAACACGGAGATTACCGTAAAACCGCTGATCTGGCTTTCTCTCAAATGAAATACAGTTTATAAAAAAGATATGAAATGCAAAGA
>JAEIGA010008786.1_pt1 | contig 15286 bp, 12 predicted proteins | sample 9270691 | NCBI WGS metagenome assembly JAEIGA01 (sample SAMN17057246, study PRJNA624740) | gut metagenome | biome: biome; isolation source: fecal sample | host: Bos grunniens | place: China: Xizang | collected 2019
AGATTATAAATAACTAACGATAAATAATATAAAATGAAAAAGATAATTTTGATAACCCTCATGGCGTTTATATGCCAAACATCGCTCAATGCACAATCAAAAGAGCCCGAAAACAGAGGCTACTCCGTAAGCGTGGGCGACAAGGCTCCCGACTTTACAATTCAATACCTCGATGGAACGACCGCACAGCTCTCAGACCTGCGCGGAAAAGTAGTAATGCTACAATTTACTGCAGGCTGGTGTAAAGTGTGTCGCAAGGAGATGCCCCATATAGAAAGTGAAATATGGCAGGTGCACAAGGATAATCCAAACTTTGCCTTGGTGGCTGTAGATTTGAAAGAACCTAAGGAAAAGATAGAGAAATTTATTGCCGACATGCAAGTAACATATCCTTTGACCCTCGACGAAGAAGGCAAAATTTTCTCGCTCTACACCGAAAAAGGTGCAGGTGTAACCCGAAACATCATCATCGATCCCGAAGGAAAAATAGTGTTCCTTACTCGATTGTTCGACAAAGATGAGTTCGACCAAATGAAAGAAGTAATAAACGAACTATTAGATAAATACAAAAAATAAACGAAAATGATACAAAGAATTCAATCCATTTATTTAGTGTTGGCATTAGTGGGATTGGCACTGCTATTTATGTTCCCCACAGCCACATTTGATTTGGTCAACCCACAAACCAATACAATAGAAGCTACCGCAAGCCTGGATTTGGTAGAACAAGCAACCACATACGTCGAAACAGGCATCGAAAAAGGCATCACACCCACATTTGTAGGACAAGGTTCGGTATTGCTGATGATACTTGTAATAGTAATAGCAGTAGGAACGTTGGTATCTATATTCCTGTTCAAAAACCGAATCTTGCAAATGCGCTTAGTGGCACTTACACTGGTGCTTACATTGGCATACATAGCCATAGTATTTGTATCGACCATCGATGGCTGTGTGGCCGATTTGCAAGCATCGTGGCCTATATGGACTGTGAATATGCACTACGGCGTGGGTACATTTGCACCCTTGGCAGTAGCAGTGTTGCTCTTTTTGGCACAACAAGCCATCAAAAAAGACGAACTTAAAGTAAGAGCCGCCGACCGCCTAAGATAATACAATACATATAGTATAAGGATACTGAATCCTCCAAACGGCTGTACAATTTATAAACGTTTGTACAGCCGTTTTTCATAGTACGGGTGATAGTTTATAGCGCCTGATTTTCAATAAAACTACAAGAAATAAAGAATATATTAATGTCAAAACAATTAATCTATTCAAAAAAAACAATAAAATGATATTTTAAAATCAATGTGTTGTCTCTTTTAAGAAAATAAATTTTGCCATATCGAAATATTATATTATTTTCTGTAGTCCGAAAGAAAAAAAAAGGACGAGTGACGAGCAGAGTTTTATTGAAATATTAGAAGACAGCGAGAGCAAAGATGTCAATGCCATCATTCATGCCTTTGCCGATGTGATGATAGAAGGCATAGACGATGGCCGCATTGTAGATAAGGGTGTACTAGGTGCCATTTACCTCAAAATAACAGCTAAGGCGGTTGACACCAAAGAGAAATGCACTGTAGATATCATCAAACCAAGAGCATCCTCTACCGCCCCGACGTTGAACTTTCGGACGAGGCCAAGAAGATGAAACTGCGTATAATAGACGTGTTTCATTCGGAGAAAATATCCATCGAGGGTAAAGGTGGTGAAAGCACCGATGGCGGTGACTTTGAAGAATTGTAAGATAATATGGTAAAGATCTTGCTATGGTATCTCTTTACTTATTAATAAACAACAAATTAAAAAACAAAGAAAGATGAAAAGAACACTAAGAAAATTGGCGTTGCTAAGTATGGCAACAGTATTGGTATTTACAGGTTGTAAAAAAGATCAAGACGGTGAAAATAGCGCTACTTCCGATATCAGTGGTGCAATAGCAGGATGCGATTATGTAGATCTTGGCTTGCCAAGTGGCACTAAATTGGCTACCTGTAATGTGGGTGCAAGCCAACCACACGAAAATGGCAACTATTGGACTTCTACACCATATTCAATAGAAGGTGTGGACGAGAAATACGACTTTTATGCTTACTACCTTTCATTAATGTAGTATCAAAAAAGAAATGGTTTGGAATTATCGCTACGATGGATATCCAGTTCGCCCTGTGTCTGATTAAGGAGAGCTGTGTCTAAATACAAAAAAAAAGCGGAGCAAGGAAATGCTTCGCTTTTTTTGTTTTAATATCTTTTCTAATCCTGTACTATACTTGCATTATTGAAAGAAAAATATTATCTTTGTACGTGCTAAGATAGGAATACTTTTGGTATTAAAGTTCTATTTGATAATGTATTATACAATTTTGTTTCGATTTGGTAAAATATAAAATTGGGTGGAAAGAGTTTTGATAATTACATTTTTATGAATAAAAGGACTTTTTTGTCAAAATATTCGGGCAAAAATATATAATAATGAAATAAAAATAATAACGATATAAATATTATGAGCGAAGGATTATATTCGATGGAGGCTAAGGATTTCGACAAGACCTTAGACCTTAAACAAATAAAGCCATACGGCGATACAATGAACGATGGTAAAACCCAAGTAAGTTTTACATTGCCCGTACCTAATGGCGACGAAGCAATAGAGGCTGCCAAACAACTAATGAAAAAGATGGGTTTCGAGAATCCGTTGGTAGTATATAGCAAGGAATTGACCGAAGGATTTACTTTCTTTAATTGCTATGGAAGTTGCACACATACTGTTGACTATACATCGATACATGTGCCCAAGGTAGAAAGCACAGTGATGGATATGCACGAAACCGACGAGTATATTAAAGAACATATAGGACGTAAAATAGTAATAGTAGGAGCAAGTACCGGTACCGATGCACATACAGTAGGTATCGATGCTATTATGAACATGAAGGGTTATGCAGGCCACTATGGTTTGGAACGTTACGAAATGATAGAAGCTTTGAACATGGGTAGCCAAGTGCCAAACGAAGAGTTTATAGCAAAAGCTATTGAAATGAAAGCCGACGCACTTTTAGTATCGCAAACTGTTACACAAAAAGATGTTCATATCCAAAACATGACCGAACTAGTAGAAATGCTCGAAGCCGAAGGATTGAGAGATAAAGTAATATTGGTATGTGGAGGTCCACGTATCAGTCATGAACTAGCAAAAGAACTTGGTTATGATGCCGGATTTGGAATGAATACCTATGCCGATAATGTAGCATCGTTTGTTGCACAAGAATTGGATAAGAGAATAAACGGATAAGATAATAATAAAAAAGCAATAATAATGGACAAGAACGAAATAAGAAATTTCATCGCACGCAGAGCTGCAAAGGAATTGAAAGACGGCGATGTTGTGAACTTAGGTATTGGATTGCCAACGGCAATTCCTAATTTCTTACCACAAGGAGTTAACGTAATACTTCAAAGCGAAAATGGTTTGATAGGAATGGGTCCTACACCCGAAGAAGGTAAAGAAAATCCTTTCTATACCAATGCCGGAGGTGGATTTATAAGCACTACTGAAGGTGCTTCATCGTTCGACAGTGCTACAAGTTTTGGTATTATCCGTGGTGGCCACGTTGACGTAAGTATATTGGGTGCTATGCAAGTTGACGAACAAGGCGATTTGGCCAATTGGATGATTCCCGGCAAAAAAACACCAGGTATGGGCGGAGCAATGGATTTGCTTGTAGGTGCAAAGAAGGTAATATTGGCAATGGAACACACCGCCAAAGGTAATCCTAAGATATTGAAAAAATGCACTTTGCCTCTTACCGCCAAAGGTCAGGTAAATATGATTATTACCGAAATGGGCGTTATGGAAATAACTCCTAAAGGTATAGTGTTGAAAGAAATCAACCCCGAGTTTACGGTAGAACAAGTACAAGCAGCTACCGAAGCTCAGTTGATTATTGATGAAAATTTGAAATCGATAGAATAACACAAACATATATGTATATGTACATTGTACCAAACAGAAAGAATCTTGATACAGATTCTTTTTGTTTGTATGATGTATTACATATAAAAAAATAATCGAAAAGGAAACATTTTTCTTCGAATATCGTAAGTTATTAATAATAAATATTTGTCTTATGAAGAAACTATTCGTTTTAGTAGTAGCAGTTGCACTATATACATTTTCCAACGCACAAGGAATGTCCCTAAGTTTGGAAGATAAATCATTTCAAGATATATTAAGCTCTTCGGTTGATGTGTCATTGATTGAAACATCTCCACTATCGGTACCATCGGTATTGCCTAAACATGTAGAGTTTAAGTATCATGGTGCATATTGTGTTGCAGACATAGCTATGGCTTACGATTTTACAGAGAAAGTATTTTTGAAAGGTATCAATCTATCCGGAGGTTGGCAATGGCGTCGTCAATCGGGTTTTGGTATAGGTGTATCGTACCTAGCCGATGGTGAGGGTGTATTCTCACAAATGCCTATATATGCCGAACTACGTACACATTATTTGCGTAATCAGGTTACACCTTATACATCACTTACAGCTGGTTATACTATTCCTATGGGTAGAAAAAACAATAGTAACGAAATGCAATGCGAAGTGATAAGCGGTGGTGTAATGATAGGTATGAGCGTAGGAGCACGTTATGCTTTCAATAGAAATGTGGCTATAAATGCATACTTTGGTTATCAGTTGCATTCGTTGAGGGTACAACGAGTGGCTAATGCCGACTTGGATACCGATGATCCCGATTATAGCAAAATAGAAGAATCGATAATCCAACATATGCTTAAATTTGGTTTTGGTATCAATTTCTAAAAGAGGTTGATTACCAAATTCTATTATGTTTATTATGTAGAGTACATTCAGTGTGGGTTTGATATAGCCACAATTACTATGAATGTACTCTATTAGTATTATATAGTATTGAATATGAAAGCATATCTTACCGAAATAATCAAAACCATTATTTATTGGTTCCTATTTTTTGTAGTGGGTCGAATAATATTCCTTGTAGTATATTCTAATCTTTTGCCCGATGTGTCGTTATGGGAAATTATGTTGGTATTCCCAAATGCTTTTAAACTCGACTTGTCCACTGCTTGTTGGTTATCGGCACCATTCCTATTGTTTATCTCGTTGCAGTATGTCATAGGTTGGAAAGGTTGGAATGTGATAAAGATGGTGTTGATGCTTGTAATATTGGTAATTACATCGATGATATTATTTGGCGAGATAGGAGTATATGATGAGTGGAGAGTAAAACTAAGTCACAAAGCATTGCTATACCTGCGTAATCCTAAGGAAATTATAGATACAGTAGATATCGGATTGCTAGTAATATTACTTATAGGATTTGCTATATATGTATCTGTATTCCAATTGTTATATTGCAAAGTAGTGGCAAAGCCTGCTGTACAACCTCAGAAATGTAGTGCAATAAAGTCGCCGATAATGTTTATTCTGTTGGCTTTTCTAATATTTTGTGGTATGAGGGGTGGATTGAAGGGCGTGCCTATATCGCAAAGTCAGTCATTCTTTTCACAACATGCTATACTTAATGATGCTGCTGTAAATACTCAATGGAACTTTATTTTCAACTATGTTCATTTCAAAACATTAGATAAGAGCAATCCTTTTCAAGAAATGCCTACTTGCGAAGCTAACGACGTACTGAAAGAGATATATAACACTCCGCAAGATACAAATATACAGGTAATCAGCATCAATAGGCCTAATGTGATATTTGTATTGCTGGAGAGTTGGTCGGGCGATTGTGTAGCCACACTTGGTGGGCGCGATAGTATAACTCCATACTTTGCACAACTTGAGAAGGAAGGACTTATGTTTACAGGTTTTTATGCCAACGGACATCGTTCGCAACAGGCTATGAGTAGTGTTATGAGTAGTTTTCCTCCTATGCAGGGACATGATATAACGGATATATTTTCGTTATACAAATACTTGGGTAGTATGCCTAAGATGTTCAAAAACATGGGCTATAATACATCCTATTATTTTGCCGGAGATTTGCGTTATGGCAATATAAGAGCTTTTATCTTATGGAATGAGTTCGACAAAATAATGGAGGATAAGGATTTTCCTATGGAATACCCCCGGGGACAACTTTCTATTCCCGATGAATATCTTTTTGCCGAAAGTTATAAGGATTTGCACACTATGCAACAGCCATTTTTCTCGTTTCTGTTTACAGCTAGCTCTCATGCTCCTTATGATGAGCCCAAGAAGGTTCCTCAACTAACGTGGGATGTAGATGATTTGCCCTATCTCAACTCGGTGAAATATTCCGACTATGAATTGTACCAATATATACAACAGTGTAAGACACAGCCGTGGTACGACAGTACATTATTTGTAATAGTATCTGATCACAGCCATGCTACCTATATGAATCATTATGTAAATAGTGCTGAATATATGCATGTGCCAATGCTGTGGATGGGAGGTGCTTTGGATAGTGCTTATGTAGGGAAAATATGTAGTACAATATGTTCGCAAATAGATATATATCCAACATTGGCAGCACAAATGGGTGTGTCTGATTGTGATGCCTATAGAGGTAAGAATATCTTTAATCCATATAGCAAAGAGTTTGCCTACTACGAAACCAATATGGGCTTCGGTTGGGTAGTACCACAAGGTAATATAATATACGACGGTATCAACAAGCGCCTGTCAAGTACCACAATACAAGACTCTAATCTGATGAATATCGAACTAAGAAACGGTAAAGCTTATCTTCAAACACTTTATGATTTCTTTTTGCAGTAGGTTGGTGTGTATATAGTTGAGATGTGATTTTCATAAATTATATATCTTATCAACTTAACCAATATACACATTATGGCTATATAGCAAACGAAGTGTTGAATGTAAACGACATATTGTTTGTATTCAAGGTGGCTTTGTTGTCTTTTATTGATATTCTAAAATGGTTACAATGGTCGTTGTTTATCAATGTATTTGCCAATAGTATTATTTTTTCCAATCCATCGCCGGTGCCAAAGTTCCATACTTCGTCGGGCAATGCTAGTCGATGTGGCTCTTCGTATATCGATTGGTTGCCCATTTCTTTTATAATATTGTATCGTTCTATCAGGCTTTTATTCTTTAAACCTTGTATCGAAACCGGATTGCGCTGCCATGCAGCCATAAGAAATGGATGCCACTTAGCTATTGAATCTATTCGCCTATAGCTATAGAATGCCAAATCTGCTACAGGGTTTAGCTTCCTCATACATTCCAAATATTGGATAATATTACTTCTATCCATGTTGGGTGAAATATTTAAAGGTGGAGTATTGTTGTATGTTTTATTGTCGGAGGGTAGTTGAGGAATTGTTTTTCTAAACTTTTCTATATTATCAAATATATCTATAATACATTTGTATTGTTCTTCATTGTTGGTTGATTTTAGTAAATAATCTTTTGCCAAAATGATTGATGATATATTGTTTTTGGCTATAAAATCTTCTAAATTGTTTATTACAATATTGTTGGCATAAGGTTGTTTGCTTATATTGTTTAGAGGTATTTCTGCTATAAGGGCATTGCGGCTTTCGTTTGTAAAAGTATTTTTCGAAGTCTTTTCCTGCTCAAATATGGTTTTCATTGGTATATACATTGTTATTCCATATAGTTGTGTTGTGTATTGGAATAGTGTATGATACTGGGGTAGATATCGTAATACATTGATAAATATTTCAAAAGAGAACTCGTGTGATAAGAAAGCCTTTATCTTTTCGGAAAATAATATGTATGCATCTTTATCGATAGTGGCATGGTTATATGTAGTATGTATATATCCCGAAATATGAGATACTATGGTTATCCGTTCGTGTTCTATTGCACGTCGTGCTTTTTGTGATATTTCGGTGCCATTATACCACATCTTTTTGGTAACAATTCGTCTATTATTTGTAAACAAGCCCTCGTTATCGATAATAAAGTTTTGTGAGTGTAGGGGAGTGGATATCATAAATATTTTTTCTAAAGGTATCTTGGCTATTATGAATAATGCTGCTACATACATGGCTGAGAATGATACACATTCTCCTGCGCCTATATTATAATTCTTTTTTAGTTTGAATGCCATCATGGCTTCTACTGTTTCTGTTTTCCAATATGGTATAATATTAGATGAATATTTGTCTAGTCCAAAATGTTTGCGAATATCTATATTGAAATAATATTTATCTCCTTCATATCCGAAAAGGGCATTAGATTGTATTAAAGTATCAATATCGATAAAATTTTTAAAACGCTCTATTTCTTTTTCTTTACTTGTAAGTCCCCATGTTTCTAAATCGAGGTTGAACACAGTGCGTTCCATGATGTATTGTTTCACTCTGTTCACTTTGTAGTTGAATGATTTCTTGTCAATACCTTCGAACCATGGGTCGTTTTTCCACCTCCAAATAATCGGCGACATGATATTGGCCAATACCAAAGAATATAGTAAATCGGGGAATATAAAAATTTCCATATCCGATAGTGTGAATGCTGAGGAGTATTTTTCTATGTCTTGATGTTGGGTATTATTATTCATATTCTTCTATGTTGTGAAAATAAACATAAAGAATGGGAAAAGAGTTTATTATATTGTGCTTAAAATTATAGCAGACAGTAGTTGTGATGAATTAATCATTATACTTACAAGCTCCTATCATGCTGTCAATTATGATATATTGTTTCAAAATACTTCGTGATGGAAAATTTATTCACTCCTCAGTTGATTTTTCGACACTGAAATGTTTTTCGGAGAACCCTCCAAGGTTTTTCGGAGAACCCTCCAAGGTTCTTCGGAGAACCCTCCAAGGTTCTTCAGAGAACCCTCCAAGGTTCTCTAGAGAAGACTCGAATGTTCTCTAGAGAAGACTCGAATGTTCTCTGGAGAAGACTCGAATGTTCTCCGGAGAAGACTCCAATGTTCTCCGGAGAAGCGTGCACTGTTCTTCGGACACCTCTTTAAAGGTATTTTCGTAGCGAAAAAGGGCTTTTTTTTGCATACAGCAAACTCATAAAAATCATGTTCGGATTTTAGGTTTTTCTACTTCGCCAAGAATTTTTGAACGTTTTGCGTTTTTTGCCATACGAGGGGTGGGCATTAAGCAAAATTGTCCGCAAATCAATTTTAGGAAATTGTCCACGAAATTTAATTCAACAGGCTATTGTTTGTATATCCAATTACTTCACGCCAATTGATATTATTCATACATTTGAAATGTTTTTTGGGACATTGATTGTAGCCAATCTTACTGCATGGGCGGCAGGGGAGGCCTTTGACTTCGATATTTATATACTTATTTTTGTTCGACGGTATGTATGGATACATTCCCAATTGGGGTGTGGTATTGCCCCAAATGGTTATTATATTTTTTTGGTATGCGGCGGCTATGTGCATAAGACCGGTATCGGAAGTAATAACTATATGTGCATTTTTTACAATGTATGCCGATTGGGCAAGTGAGCATTTGCCACACATATTTAATACATTAGAACGGCTGCTTATATCAATGGCTTTCAGTCGTTCGGCATCGTGCTTGTCACCAACAAGTATGATGTTTCCTTTTATTTGTTCTGTTAATTCGGCTATATATTTTGGTGGTATTTGTTTGGTAGTATGTGTGGCACCGCATACTATTACGGCATATTTGTCAAATGGTATATCTATCTCTTTATCATCAAAAAAGTCTAATCCGAGGTTATCGTTGGTTACGCCTATTTTCTTTACTGCTGCAAAGTATCTGTCAACTATATGTATATCGGGCATTATACTCTTCTTCTTGGTTTTTACGTATATCCATTTTCGGATATTTAATTTCGGAAAGCTACTTGATGGTTGTTTAAGCATTAATTTCACTAAGGTAGAACGCAAGTTGTTGTGTAGATCTACTATATAGCTGTAGTTTTCGGCTTTCAGTAGGGCTATAGTATCGCTGAGCGAATCTTTTAGAGTATGTATTTGGGTTATATATGGATTGTTAGATACTACATTTTTGTAGCATTCTTTGGTAAGGTAGTGTACCTCGGCATTGGGTATTTGTTTCTTTATACATCTTATTATAGGTGTTGTAAGAACAATATCGCCAATAGAGCTAAACCGTATTATTAGTATCTTTTGTATTTCCATTACTTTTTGTTGTTGAATTGGTTGTTGTCCGATTGTTTTCGGAATAGGTTTTTCCACGAGTCGAAACTATGGGTAAACTTTAGGCCCACGCCCTGTGTGTATGGCAGATTTTGTTTGGTGTAGTCGTTGACGTTCGATCTATTGAACACAATAACGTGTAGATATGGATTTATTTTGTATCCAATAAGCATATCGCCAATAAGGTTGTTGGTGTTCTTTTCAACACCTGATACTTCTTTCAAATTGCCCCCCCAGCCAAAAGTAGTTTCGAAATAGAATTTATTCCATTCCTTGCTTATGTCTATATTCAATTGGTCTGATGATAGGTTTGTTTGAGATTTGTATTGGAAGTTTACATCTACCACCTTTATCATATTGCTTATAATGCTGCTTACTTGGTTGGTTACCAGTTCAACACCACTACCCAATCCATTGCTTAGAAATGCGTCGTTGCTAGTGCCCGATACAGGTAGGAAGTTACCTGTAAGTAGTAGTGCTACAGTTTGGTTAATCATTTCGCGTTCGTTGCTACGGTCTATTAGAGCATATACTTCTTCCTCGGTCGATTGGTCGGCATTTGGCATTCTAAAGTCGAAACCTATTTTAGGTTGCGACAGATTGCCGGTGAGAGATATTATACTTTCAACGTTTACTGTTTTATTAGATACGTTGCTCATATCGCTGTTGGCACCGGTCAGACTGGCAAGGCTTACACGTGCTTCGTATATACCGTTGATATTTATTGTGGCATTGGCCGGATCGCCGGTCCACGATAATGATGAGCCATTTTCCAATTTCAATTCTTTTTCTATTAGATTAACAAAGTCTATCTTAAATAGTCCGTTGTTGATTTTATAATCTCCCATCATTGAGAATGGGTTGTCGGAGTTTATAGTCATTTGCAGGTCGCCATTGCCGGTAGCTGTAACTACGGCTTTTATCGACGAAAAGTCCATAGGCAATGTTACTCTTGCTTCGGGTGTAGCCTCGATGTTTAGAGTAATCTTGTAATTGGTTTTGCTCGGGTTGTAGTTTTCTTTTTTGTTCTTTCGGTTGCGTTCAAAGAAAGAAAGGTTTTCTTCTTTTACGCTATCTCTTTGCACAAATTGGATAAAGTTTTGTGCTGTCAGCATTTTCTTGTCGTTTATAGGAATGCTGATATTGCTATTGTTGTTGGTTTTCGAGTCCACATCTATGGTAATATTTTTATCGGTACCACCTACAAGCACATTTGCTTTGGCATATACTGTTCCATAGAATGGTAGATTGTCGCTTTGAGTGGTGTTGACAATAAGAAGATTGTCGGTATTCATTCTGATGTTGAATCTGAAGTTCTTTAGGAACTGATGGTATATATTTCCGTTGATGTAGGCTATATTATCTTTTTCGTCTTTGATACGGAAATTGTTGAACACTATATTTTGGTTGTCAATCATTATACTGTCGGCAAAGAAATATGCTGTATTGGAATAGTCAACCTTAAGCATACCGTTATCTATCATTGTAGAGCCGGTTATTTGTGGTTGTTTTATACTGCCGGCAATACTTAATTGTCCGTGTAAATCGCCTTCGAAACGCGATGAGAAGGAACTGAGGAATGGTTCCAACGATTTGAGTGAGAATCCGTCGAAGTTTATATCAAAGTCCAGATTGTTATCGTTTTTCATAGGGAAGAACTCTCCCGATACTGTAAGTGGGCTTATGGTGTGGTTGTCTTTTTCCAAGTTCGATTGCAGTGTTACATGTATGCATTCCATTTCGGTGTCGAAGTTTGATGTAATGTTTGCATTGCCAAAGTCTTGGTTATTTACTTTCCAATCGGTTATGTTTAGTTCTGCATCAAAGTATAGCGAAGTGTATAAACCTTTTAAGTTTAAGTCTCCGTTTATTTTACCACTCATATTTAGCGCCGATGTTTTTAGTAGCGCATTGAATTGGTCGAGGCTAAACTTGTTAAATATAAGGTTTAGCGAGTCTTTTTCACCTTTAAGTATGTCGGAGTTAATGCTCAATGATTGGTTGTTGCCTGCTATTACTAGGTCTTTTATCATCAGCAGATTTGTATCCAACAAAATAGAATTATTGTTGTTATCTATTATCCATTTTTCGCCATTTATTGCAAAGTTGGATTTCTTGATATCTATATAGTTGATATTTTCTTTGTTGGTTATATCAATGTTTATATCGCCATAGTTCTTTGTTTTCTCAGCCATATCGTTCCATTCAAGTGCCAATTGTACAATTTTTGGAGTGCTGTTGACACTTAGGTTCATATTGTTGAGCAGTGTTATGCTTTCGGTATATAGTTTGGGCGATGTTACTACTATATTATATATACCCGATATTTCTTTTCCACTAATGCTCAAATTGTCGAATACAACGCTTTTGTATGCAATATTTTTGGAAGTGAGCATAAATTTCAACGATTCGGCATAGCTGTAACTTCCTTTTAAGCTAGTGTTGTTTTCTATATATAGTCCGGGTATAAATATGCCTATTTGGTTGGTGGTATCCAACATTTGCAGTGTAAATTCAAATTCGGCATCGGTATTTGTAGTGGGGGAGTACCTGGTATTGTTCTCGGCAAGGAATATATTGTAGTTGTCGGGAATATACAAGTTGAATATCCTTTGGGTTATACGTCCAAAATCGCTATAACGGAAATATCCCTTGGTCTCGAAATGTAGCAAGTCGCAGTCTAGTGTAACGTTTTTGTATGAGTCAAGTTCGCGTGCCGTTATTGCCATATTGCTCAGGCTAAAAGAGTCGGTTTCGTTTATTTGTATTTTGGTATTTTCAAATATCACATTACCATATAACTCATCAAGATTATTACCATGAATATTGGCATTGATAGTTGTGCCAATAGTTATATTGGTGTCTAGTTGGGTTTTCCAAATATCCAATTCCGATAGGTTGATATGCTTTATGTTGGCATTGGCCATATATGTGTTTACCTCATCTTGCATATTTATACCACCATATAGAGTTATACCTATTATAGAATCGTCTATTATTATATTGGTTTCTATTGCTTTTTCTTCTATTGCTCCTGTTATTTCTATATTTTGAATATTTTTTTGACGTATGCGGGTGTCGAATAGTAATCCGCTAACAATCTCGGCTCTCATTGTTTCGAGGTCGAATCCTTCGCCATCTATTATTAAGTCGAAACCTGTGGAGGTAATCCAATTGTTGGGCAATAGTTTGTTTACCGAAAATTTGGGTGACGATAACGACGCTTGGTACATATATTCGCCACTAGTATCGTTTTTGCTCAAATTGGCATTTACAATAATATTTCCTGCTTTGGTACGTAGGTTGCACATGGCGGTAAAGTCGGATATAAGGCCGTGGTATATTCCCGACATTTCGATATTTCCCAATTGATCAACAATCTTTGGCAGCTTTACTGTTCCCCATGTGTGGGGTAGGCTTACTTGTGACAGCAAATCGGCACCGGTAGATAGGTGGTCAATGTTTGCCTTAATAACGGTTTCGTCTATATTGGGCAGTCCTTTTATAAAACCATTTACTATCAAGTTGGTGTTGCCGATTGTAAGATTGGCATTTTGTGCATGCATATCGGCAACAGTACCATAGAATTTTCCTTCCACATCCACGTGGCCATCAAAGCCCCACAACATAGGTGCCCAATATGCGGCATCTTTCAGTCCGCCATAGCTGCCGTAGTCAAATTCGGCTACCATCAGCACATTGTTGATATAGTCGTGCATGGCTTCCCAGCTGTCGTAAACCAATGCTGCCGACCCTTTGATATGTGAGTCGTCGGTAAGAACATCCATTTTGGTAAGTGTAATGGCATTGGGTGCCACATAGGCATAGCCTCGCAGATTATGTACCGTAAAACCGCTTTTCTCTTTGGCACTAAACTGTTCTATGGTGGTGGATATATAGCTGGCATCAACACGTATGTTTTTCATTACCGCATTGATGTGTTTGAAATTCATGCCTTTTACATTTACACCGTTGCTGTATGGGAAATCTTTGTAGCTGGGAAGGTACATCTGGTATTCCACGTTGCGAAGCACCAGTTCGTTTACACTTACCACAAATCGGTTGTGGGCACTACTATCTTTGTTGTCCTTCTTGTAGTGGTTTATTATAAAGTTGAGGTTGATGCCCTGGTCGTCGGGATATTTCTCAAAACAGTAATATGAGTTTTTTAGTAGCACACGGTCAACCTTCAATCCCTTTTTGGAGAACGGAAATTCGTTGAACCGTACTGCAATCTTTTCGCCCACAAACACCGAATCACCTTCGGGGGTGTACATCTCTATGCCACGCAGTATTACGTGGTCCAATATATTGAAGTTTACCGATTTGACGCTTACATGGGTGTTCCATTCTTGGGAAAAATACGACGACGCTGCTATACCTATAAAATGTTGTACAACAGAATAATTGACTAGTGCCACTACTATGTACACCGCCAAAAATACTCCCAAGAAGGTGTTCTTTAATATTTTTGCTAAGCGTTTGATGCTATCTTGATATATTTGCTTTATAAATTCATTTTAATTCACAGAAGGATAACTGAAATTATCCCTTAATATTGTGCTTAAACGTAGTATAGATAAAATAGTTTCCATTGTGGGGCAAAATATTTTGGGTTAGAAATTGTTTAACTATAAATTTATCCAAAATAAAAGAGGTGGCAGATATCTGCCACCTCTTTTGGAATAAGCGTCATTTTACCAAAAGAATATTATTTCAATATTTCAACAGTCCCATACTTACGGGGCAAAACTGTGGGAGTTACGGGCTAAAAGCATGGCACTTAGGGGGCGTAACCCTGTGGGTTACGGGTGGGAAATGTGGGAGTGGCAATTGTTGGTTGGGGAGATATACATTATACATTATATATATGTAGGGGATATAAATATATTGTATAAAATCTCCCGCGTAAATCCGCCACGTAAAATCCATCACGTTTTGGAGACGTGCCACGGCGCGTCTCTACGTTGGGAATATACATATCGGGTATATTTATTATACATATGTAGGGAATATATTATTGTCCGTTATATTTAAAAAAATACCTCTTGAAAATCAATGATATACCGGTAGTGTTCCAACACCCCCCTTTTTGCGCCGCAAC
>JAEIGA010008787.1_pt1 | contig 15285 bp, 11 predicted proteins | sample 9270691 | NCBI WGS metagenome assembly JAEIGA01 (sample SAMN17057246, study PRJNA624740) | gut metagenome | biome: biome; isolation source: fecal sample | host: Bos grunniens | place: China: Xizang | collected 2019
AACATCTGCGGTGTGATGGGAATGGCTACTTTTACTGACGATGTGGCTCAGGTAAGAAACGAATTTAAGAATCTCAAGTATATTTTTGAAACCTTAAAAGAAAACTATTTCAAAGCTAACGACTCTTTTAAAGAAATCTCGATGGGAATGTCGGACGATTATCCAATCGCTATAGAAGAAGGAGCTACAATGGTGAGAGTCGGTAGTAAGATTTTCGGAGCAAGAAATTATAATGTTTGATGGTTAAAGGTTAATGTAAAAGGACTTAGTTCTTAGCTTTTAGTCGTTAGTCTTTTTTTAAAATTATATATGAAGAAAATACTCTTTACATTATCGAAAATGCTGGTTTTCTTATTGGTGCTTTTTGCAACGATGAGAATTATTTTTTGCATAAAATACAGTACGCTTATTGCATTGTCGGAGATTCCGTTTGCTGAGATAATGAAAGGATTTTGGTCGGCATTGCCACTAGATATTGCAACGGCGTGTTTTATATTGGCGTTACCAGCTATATATATGTTTATCTCAGAAGCCATTGATAAGGAAACACTATTTGCTCCGTTACGTTGGTTTTTCTATCTGATGGTGGCGGTGTATAATCTGGTGGCTTTTGGTGATATTGGCATTTATGGGGAATGGAGAACCAAGTTGTCGTATAGGGCTTTGATGTATCTAGAGAATCCTGCTGAAGTTATAAACACGGCTGAGACAGAACAGACCTTGCTTCTCATTGTGTTGTGGACGTTTTTTACCATATTGTTCTGCTGGTTTTATACAAAATTTGTGGAGCCAAAGCATTTGTCTAAAAATAAGGAATCTGTTGCACCTAGCAGGTATGTGCTTTCAGGTAGTCTTGTTTTAACGCTAAGCCTTCTTTTTTTAGGAATGAGAGGCGGTCTTAATGAAATACCAATTTCTTCAAGTAAGGTGTATTATAGTAGTCACAAACTTGCTAATGAGATGTGCGTTAATCCTGCTTATTATCTGGTAGAAAATATATTGAACTCTAAGTTGGTTGAGTCGGACGCGCATTTTAATTATATGGATTCATATTCGGCGAAGAAAAGAACAATAAAACTTCATGAGACATCATGCGATTCAACGATGTCAATACTGAAAATAGAAAAACCGAATATAATAGTCGTTCTTTTAGAAAGTTGGTCGGCAGACTTGATTGAATCACTTGGTGGTGAGCCTGGCATTACACCTAATTTCCGAGAGCTTGAAAAGGAAGGATTGTTATTTACAAACATATATGCTAGTGCAAACCGCTCGCAACATGCAATGTCATCATTGTTCGGAGGACTTCCAGGCATGCCTGTGACAACCATAACAAATCATCCTGACAAATATTATGCGGTGCCATCTATGGTGAAAAAGATGGATTCTATAGGTTATCATACTAGTTTTTATTTCGGAGGAGAATTGAATTATGGCAATATCTTGTCATACCTTCGTTATAATGAATTTGATGAAATTATTGAGGCTAAAGATATCCACGAAGGTTTCCATAAAGGAAAGCTTGGATATCATGATACTGATATAATGCCATGGTATATAGATCAGATAACAGATTATCCGCAGCCTTTCTTTAGTACATTGTTTACCCAAAGTACACATTCGCCTTACGATTATCCAAAGATTTTTGAAGAGTTGGAATGGCCTCAAATTGAAAAGTCATACGTTAACTCAGGACATTATACAGATATAGCTTTAGGCATGTTTATGGAGAAAGCTAAACAACAAGAGTGGTATGACAGCACTTTGTTTATTTTCGTTGCAGATCATAGCCATTCGTCATATAAAAACAATAGACTCGAGTCATTCAATCATCATAGAATACCAATGCTGATTTATGGTGAGCCATTGCAAGATTCTTTAAGAGGAACTACATACGATAAGATTTGTGGAAATACGGACTTGACAGCAACGATATTGGCGCAGTTAGGACAGAGTCATGATGAGTTTTTATGGAGTAAGGATGTATTCGGAAAGTGTTATAAGCCATTCGCTTTTTTTGAATTGAATGAAGGCATGGGATGGAAAACACCAGAAGGCGAGTTCGTATATTTAAATAATGGAACTTATGTAAAGAATACTTTGCCCGCAAGCATTAGAGATAGCGTTGTTATGGATGGCAAGGCATACATGCAATATCATTTTGATTTGTTTAACTCGTATTGATTGGAACTACGTGCTGATGATGACAGATGCTGTTTTTTAGTCTTAAAAACTATTGTTAATTACTAAAAAAATCATTACTTTTGCACAAAAATAAAATATAACATGTTTGAAGGATTAAGTGAGAAACTTGAACGCTCGTTCAAGATATTAAAAGGACAAGGACATATAACAGAAATTAACGTAGCAGAAACTTTGAAAGAGGTTAGAAAAGCTCTTTTAGATGCCGACGTTAGTTACAAGATAGCAAAAGATGTTACTAATAACATCAAAGAAAAAGCATTAGGACAGAAGATATTGACATCTGTATCACCAGGACAACTTATGGTTAAGATTGTTCATGATGAGCTTGCAGAGTTGATGGGTGGTGAACATACAGAAATTAACATCAAAGCTAATCCAGCCATCGTCTTGATGTCAGGTCTCCAAGGTTCAGGTAAGACTACGTTCTCAGCTAAGTTGGCCAACTTCTTGAAGAGCAAGAGAGGTAAGCAAGTATTGCTTGTTGCATGTGACGTTTATCGTCCAGCTGCTATTGACCAATTGAAAGTCTTAGGTGAACAGATAGGAGTAGAGGTTTATTCTGAGATTGAAAGCAAAGATCCTGTTAAGATTGCTGAAAATGCTGTTCAGTATGCTAAAGAACATAATAAGAATGTCGTTATCATAGATACTGCAGGTCGTCTTGCTATTGACGAGCAGATGATGAACGAGATTGCAGCTGTCAAAGCTAAAGTTAATCCACATGAAACCTTGTTTGTCGTTGACTCAATGACAGGTCAGGATGCTGTCAACACAGCTAAGTCATTCAACGATCGTCTCGACTTTGATGGCGTAGTGTTGACAAAGTTGGATGGTGATACACGTGGTGGTGCTGCTCTTACAATACGTTCCGTCGTTGATAAGCCAATTAAATTTGTTGGTCTCGGCGAGAAAATGGATGCTCTCGACATCTTTTATCCAAAACGTATGGCAGACCGTATTCTCGGTATGGGAGACATCGTGACTCTCGTTGAAAAAGCTCAAGAACAGTTTGATGCAGAAGAAGCGGCAAAACTTAAGAGAAAACTCGCTAAAAACGAATTTAATTTTAATGACTTCCTGAAACAAATTCAGCAGATTAAACGTATGGGTAGTATCAAGGATCTCGCAGCTATGATTCCAGGAATGAATAAGATTAGTGACGAAGATATCGATGAAGATGCATTCAAGAGCATCGAAGCTATCATTGGTTCAATGACACCAGCTGAACGCGAAAACCCCAAAATATTGAACGGTAGCCGTCGTAGAAGAATAGCAATGGGTAGCGGTACTAGCATCGTTGAAGTCAACAGATTGATAAAACAATTTGAAGAAACATCAAAAATGATGAGATTGATGACAACAGGTGGAGCTAAGAAAATGATGCAGATGATGTCTCAAATGAGAAGAAGATAACATAATAAAAACTAATATTATGGCTGATAATAAAATCATTGATGGCAAACTTATTGCCACACAAATAAAAAAAGAAATAGCAGCAGAAGTTGCTAATATGATAGATCACGGACAAGACGCTCCTCATCTCGCAGCTGTTATAGTCGGAGAAGATGGCCCAAGTCTTACTTATGTAGCTTCTAAAGAAAAAGCTTCACAAAGCGTAGGTATGATTTCTTCAGTCTACAGATTGAAAGCTACAGCTACTGAAAAAGAAGTACTTGACACAATCAACTTCTTGAATAACGATCCTGAAATTGATGGTTATATCGTACAGCTTCCATTGCCAGATCATATCAATGAAACAAAAGTGATACAATCTATCAGCCATGAAAAAGACGTCGACGGATTTACTTTGTATAACATTGGTCTCATGCAACTTGGAGAACCTTGCTATCTTCCAGCAACGCCTTATGGAATATTGGAACTTCTAAAACGTAGCGATGTAGAAATCTCTGGTAAACACGTTGTTGTACTCGGTCGCTCAAATATAGTCGGTACTCCTGTAAGTGTAATGCTTTCAAGAAAAGGCGTCGATGCGACAGTGACAATGTGTCATACAAAAACAAAAAATATAGAAGAAATTACACGCCAAGCAGATATCCTTATCGTAGCTGTAGGTCAGCCTCATTTTGTGAAAGCTGATATGGTGAAAGAAGGTGCCGTCGTTATTGACGTCGGTATTCACCGCATTAAAGATGACTCAGAAAAAGGTTACCATATCATCGGCGATGTTGATTTTGACGAAGTATATAAAAAAGCTTCAAAAATCACTCCAGTGCCAGGTGGAGTAGGACCAATGACAATAGTGTCTTTGCTCTATAATACATTGCAAGCAGCAAAGAAAAATAGAAAATAATAAAATGTAGAGACGTCATATCGTGGCGTCTCTATTGTTTATAATATGAATTTTTTGACCAAAATATTGAAACCATTGCTAGTGCTGGCGATTGTAGTGATGTCGCTAAATAATCTTATTGCACAGTCTTACAATACCTCTTCCGCAAAAGCGATAAAATACTTTGAAAAAGCTAGACAAGAATATCTTAATGAAAATTATGATAAAGCAATGTCAAGCATTGAGAAAGCTTTGCATATTGACGATGAGTTCGCTGAAGCTTATGTACTTGAGGCTGAGCTACACTTGGAATTGAACGAGGATTCGTTGGCGATAATGTCATACGAAAATATATTTGAAATAGACTCGATGTCATTCCCTAAAATTGTAATTCCATTATCGAATCTTTATTCCAAATATTTGCAGTTTGATAAGTCTATAAAGTTGCTTGATTGGTATCTTACGCTAGATAATCAAAGCGATATTTTGATGAAACGTGCTGAGCAACAACTAGATGAAATGAAATTTCGTAAATCGTTGGTGGAAAATCCAGTCGATTATAATCCTGAAAATATAAATGGTGTAAATACGCTGGCTGATGAATATGTTAATCAATATTATGTTAATGAAGATAAGATAATATTTACTAAACGATATAGTTCTGAAGAAAACAGTTCTTATTTTGAAGAGAATGTTTTTGTAACAACGAAATATGAATTGATTTGGTCAAATCCTTCGCTTTTGTTTGATAATCTCCGTAATATTGGCGCAGCTAATATCTCGTTTGATGGCAACGAAATATATTTTTCTGGATGTGGCTGGGATGATGGATTTGGAAGTTGCGATATTTATTGTGTTAAATTTGAAAATGGGCATTGGTCTAGTCCGATAAACTTAAAATCTGTTAACACTTCGGAATGGGAATCGCAACCTTGTGTGAGCTATGATGGAAAAGAATTGTATTTTGTTAGAAGAAATAAGAAAACGGGAACATCAGATATTTATGTTTCAAAACGTAATGAAAATGGGAGTTGGCAGAATGCATCTTGTTTGAACTTTAATGTAAATACTGAAGGTAATGAGATGGCTCCATTTATTCATTACGATGGCAGAACTTTATATTTTTCTTCTGATAATCATCTTGGAATGGGTGGCTATGATTTGTTTATGTCACAGCGTGATGAAAATGATGAGTGGCAGAAAGCGGTCAATTTGGGATATCCTCTTAATACTCACGGCGATGAAATAAATATAGTGGTTCTTAATGATGCAACTAAAGCTTATATGTCTGCTTTAAGAAATGATGGCTATGGCGGTTTTGATATTTATGAGTTTGATTTGGATGAAAAAATCAGACCTCAAACTATTGAAATAAAAAAGCCTTCTGTTGAAGAATATTATGCAAATTCTTTGGAAAAACGTGAATCTGTGGTGTTAAAAAATATTTACTTTGAATTCGATAGCGCAGAACTGAGACCTGATTCAGAAGACGGGATAGAGGCTGTATATAGTTTCTTGACGTTAAATCCTGATAAAAACATATTGATAGAAGGACATACCGATGATACCGGTAAAGAGGAATATAATTTGGCTTTGTCAAAGGAAAGGGCAGAAAACGTAAGGATGGCCTTAATTAATAAAGGTGTTGCTCCAGAAAGGATAAAAACAAAAGGCTGCGGATCTTCGCAACCTTTGTCTACTAATAACTTTGATGATGAACTAAAAACTCTAAATAGAAGAGTTTCTATGTCTTTAGTTGATTAAATCGCTTAATCAATCTTTGTACATTTTATTTATAAGGTCGTTGTACATTTCCTTAACAACGCTTCTCTTGACTTTTAATGTTGGTGTCAAGATGCCGTTAGCGACGCTCCATTCGTCAGCGACGAGTTCGTAACATTTGATTTTTTCTGTGTCGCCAAAGTTTTGGTTTATCTTCTTGACTTCTTCTGAGAAACGTTTTTTAACGTCACTGTTTTTAATCATTTCTTGAGGATTGGTGTATTTGATTTCGTGCTTTTGACACCATGTCTTCAAGAAAGCGAAGTCTGGAACGATGATAGCACCAGCATGTTTTTGATTTTCACCAAGAACAACTATGTTTTCAATGAAACCTGATTCTGCGAATTTGCCTTCAATGACGTCTGGATTGATATATTTTCCTAAAGATGTCTTGAATAAGTTCTTTAAACGGCCGGTAATTCTTACTTGTCCGTATTCGTTGATTTCTCCAAGGTCGCCAGTGTGCATCCAGCCATCTTCGTCGATGACTTCTTTGGTCAATTCTGGTTGGCCGTAATAACCCATCATGACATTGTGTCCGCGGCAGATGATTTCCTTGTTGTCTGCGATTTTAACTTCAACGCCAGGAAGTGCAAAACCTACAGTTCCGATTTCACGGCCATGAGGCAATCTGCAAGATACTGCGATAACAGGAGAACATTCTGTCATGCCGTAACCTTCAAAGATAGGCATTTTAATTGCAGAGAAGAATGCAGCTATGTTTGGTTGGATGCTTGCTGCTCCAGAAACAACGATGTCGAAGTTCTCAGCGCCAAGTGTCTGGCGTATTTTCTTGTAAACTAAAGCATCAGCGATTTTGAGTTTTTGGTTGTAGAACCATGTTCTGTTGCATGGGTCTATTTTGTATTTTTCAGCTAAATTCAAAGCCCACATGAAGATGGCTTTCTTGATGCCTTTGTTGCTTTTTCCGCTTTGTTTGACTTTTGAATAAATCTTTTCGAGAAGACGTGGAACTGCACTCATCATTGTTGGTTGAACGTCTTTTAAGTCAGAAGCTATTGTCGCAAGGCTTTCTGCGTAATATACAGACATGCCGAGGTATTGGTATAAGAACACCAACATTCTTTCGTATGCGTGGCAGATAGGCAAGAAACTGAAGGCTTTCTTTGACCATTTGGATGGAATTTGTTCCAAATTCTTCAATTGGCTTACGATGTTGTAGTGAGAAAGCATTACGCCTTTAGGATTTCCTGTCGTTCCTGATGTATAGATGATTGTTGCACAATCTTTTTCATCGACACTTTCTTCACGAGCTTTTAATTCTTCTGAATTTGGATTTTCTTTGCCTAATTCTACTAATTGTTCAAAAGTAGGGTGGTCGCATTTTGTTGAAAGCGCATATATGGCTTCCAAATTAGGTGTGTCGGCTTTTACTGCTTCAATCTTTTGTAAAACGGCACCGCCTTCTAAAACGACTAGCTTTACACCGCAGTCGTTGATGATATAACGATAATCTTCTTGGCTGATTGTTGGATAAATTGGAACAGAAATAGCACCGACTTGCATTATTGCCATGTCAAGCATATTCCATTCAGGACGGTTGCTACATATGATACCAACTTTGTCGTTTTTCTTGATTCCTAATTTGATGAAAGCGTAACTTAAATTGTTTGTTGCTTCAACATATTCTTGAATGCTGTATTTTCTCCAGCCGCCATTTTCTTTTCTAGCCAATGCGACATCTTGGTTTGGATGATTTTCTACATACAATTTTAAGATGTCAAATAGTCTTTTAACTTCCATGATTCGTTTGTTTTTTATTCACAACACAAAGTAACTAAATAAAAATATAAATATGTCGTTAAAAATATAAATATGGGGTAAAAAGAGACTGAAAAAATAATTGTGGTATTAAAAGTAGAAATGCGGTGTGTAAATTTTGCCCGTTTTTTATGTAATGTGGTAAAAATGTCACTTTTAGGGGTGAAAAAATGGGCGTTTTTCTGCATAAAAGTGACATTTTGTTCGCTTATTAGTATTTTATGATTTTTTCTGACGATTTGAGCTTGCTGTTGTTGTCTGTTATCTGAACGATATAGATGCCTTTTGTGTTGCAGGTTTCCATGCTGTCGCAACCATTGATGTCTTTTTCGTTGATTAAAGCACCGTTAATGTTGAAAATTTTAACATTAAGAGAGGATTCGCTTTTACTTTCAATAGTTACTTTATTGTCGTTCGGATTACTGATGATTCTGTAATTTTTATTTTCAATGTTTTCGATAATGTTTTCAGTTTTAAGATTCCATTTTTCAAGATTGTTAAAAACGACATCATTGGCAATTGTTTGTAAAAATTCAGCTTTTGTATCATCAATTTGTTGGTCGTGATAAATGCCTATTGGACTTTTGTTCCAGAAGATAGAGTAGAATACGCATGCTGCTAAATAGCTTCCGTCGTAGGAAGGATGGCTGTCATCGCTGGAGTGGAGTGTAATGTTTGGGTCTGCAGCTAAAGCTGATCTCCATGCTTCGCCAACAGGAGCAACGTATGAGTTTGTTGCATAAGCGTTTTCACAGTAAGCGACAGTCAAAGTGTCTTGCATGTGATTGAAGTCTCTAAAGTCAGCACTGCAATATACGCCTTCTCCAAAATTGATGCAATGTTGTCCTCCGACTCTGCGACCCCATGTCAAATAACCAACAACTTTTGCGTTTGGATTGTAGTATATGATGCTGTCGTATAGTGTCTTATAAGCTGTTGCCATAGTCTTGTGTCTGTAATAATCTATGGCAGGTAATTGGCTTTGTTCTTGTAATACCACATAATCCCAATTGCCTTTGCGTATTTTTGACATTGAACTTTGGCTGTCGACGTGCAAAAATAATGTACATCCGCCTGGAGTCTCTGATTCGTGAGTGAAGATATTGTTTTCATGTGCAGCAATGTCTTCGATCATTTTAGGCAAGTTGTTGACATAAGTATAGCTGTTGCCTAAGAATAACACTTTAATTTCTTCTTGTGAAAATGATGCCTTGAACAGAAGAATTGCGATTGTAAGTAGTAAGATTTTTTTCATATGATTTTTAATTAAACGAGGCGTACTAAGGAAAATAGTACGCCCCATTGGTTAATATTTATTTGGAATTATTTTGCTAAGAAAGGGTATCCGTAATCTGTTGCAGGAACGAATGTTTCTTTTATAGAACGTGGATTTGTCCAGCGGATGAGGTTCCATAAGCCGCCAGCTTTGTCGTTTGTTCCAGATGCGCGTGAGCCTCCAAATGGTTGGCATCCAACGACAGCTCCTGTAGGTTTGTCGTTGATGTAATAGTTGCCTGCTGCATATTTGAGTTTTTCATCTGCAATTCTTAAAGCTTTCAAATCGTATGCAAAGAATGCGCCTGTCAATGCGTAAGGTGATGTGCTGTCGCAAAGTTCAAGTGTCTCAACGAAGTCTTTGTCATTGTAAACATAGATGGTGATGATTGGTCCGAAGATTTCTTCTGCCATTGACTCATATCTAGGATTTGATGTTAAGATGACGGTTGGTTCTACGAAGTAACCTACAGATTTATCGCAGTTGCCACCAAATATAACTTCAGCGTCGCTAGCTGCTTTTGCTCTGTCGATGTAGCCTTTGCAGTTGTCGAATGAAGCCTCGTCGATGACTGCGTTTACGAAGTTTGTGAAGTCTGAGACATCGCCCATCTTGATTGTGCTTAACATTTCGCCTACATATTGTTTTACGTCATTCCATAATGATGCAGGGATATATGCGCGTGATGCTGCTGAGCATTTTTGTCCTTGGAATTCAAATGCGCCACGAACTATAGCTGTTGCTAGTTCTTTAGGATTTGCAGAACTATGAGCGAAGATGAAGTCCTTGCCTCCAGTTTCTCCAACTAATCTTGGGTATGATTTGTAATTGTTTATGTTGGTACCTACGCCTTTCCATAATCCTTGGAATGTTCCTGTTGAACCAGTGAAGTGAATACCGGCGAGGTTAGGGTTGCTTAATGCGACATTGCCGATGAGCGAGCCTTTGCCTGGCAAGAAGTTAATGACGCCTTCTGGTAGTCCTGCTTCCATGAAGATTTGCATCATGTGGTAATTTGATAACAATGCTGTTGTTGATGGTTTCCATATTGTTGTGTTACCCATCAATACAGGTGTCATGTTGAGGTTCGATGCAATTGATGTGAAGTTGAAAGGTGTTACTGCCATGATGAAACCTTCCAAAGGACGATATTCAGTTCTGTTTAATTGGTCAGGTGACGATGATGGCTGTTCTGAATATAAGTTGCCTGCGTAATAATTGTTGAAGCGGAAGAAGTCTATTGTTTCGCAAGCAGCGTCAATTTCTGCTTGGAAAGCGTTCTTGCTTTGGCCTAGCATACAAGCTGCGTTGATTCTTGCGCGATATTTTGTTGCTAGAAGCTGTCCTACGCGTGCTAAGATAGAGGCGCGTTCAACCCAAGGGATGTTTTCCCATTCTTTCTTGGCTTTCAATGCGGCTTCAATGGCCATATTGACTTCTTTTTCGCTGACTTTATGATATTTTGCAACGACGTGTTTGTGGTTGTGTGGCATGACGACTTCGCCCATGTCGCCAGTGCGGATTTCTTTGCCTCCTATTATAATTGGAATCTCAACGACTTCGTTGGATTGTCTTTTAAGTTCTTCTTCTAAAGCTATACGTTCTGGACTGCCTGGTCTATATTCTTTTACTGGTTCGTTTGCCGGTTTGGCAAATTGAAATAATGCGTTGTTCATAATATTATCTTTTTGATAGTTGATTTTTTAATTATGTCGCTACAAATGTAATAGTTTTATGTCAAAAATAAAAGTTAAAAAATGCTAAAAAATATTTAGAAAATTACTTTAATCTTTTGACCTTACATAAATAATGTGTGTATTGATTTAATTCATTATTGAAAATGCCAGTGTCATCAATTCTGTCGATGCGAACTTTTCCAGAAGCATGTATTATCATATTAGGTGATAATAATATGCCGACATGAATTATGCGATGGTCTTTGCTTTCAAAGAAGGCGATGTCACCAGATTGGGCTTCTGAAAGATTATTTACGATATTGCCGAATTCGTATTGCTGAGACGCATCTCTCGGTAGCTTGTAGCCAGCAACTTTGGCGCATAGTTGTACAAAAGCTGAACAGTCAATTCCCATGACGCTCTTGCCACCCCAACGATAAGGAATGTTTGTCATTTTAAATGCTGATTCTATGAGAACGTCGGAATTGTAGTTTTTGCTTAATGGGACCGTTCCTTCTATATTTTCAAAGACTTTGCTTCCAAAACTTAAAATCATGTCTTCGTGATATGTCACAGGTACGTTGACGATATATTTTTCTTTTGAAATATATTCGTTGTATTCTTCATCGCTTATTTCGTTATGTTGTAGTTTTCTGATCCAACCTTCGTATGAATCGTACATACATTGGATTTTCAGCCATTCTTCGTTTTCATCAACGATTTTATAAATGTCGTTGAACAATAGTTCAGAAACAAGCTCGCTTGTGTGCGAAGCGTCTTTTCTCATTGGAACTACCGATAAATTACAAATTCCGTATCTCATTTTTTAATTATTATGATTGCTAAATTATGAAAAAAAGTTGTATCTTAGCAAGAGATTTGTTTTAAAGTATGAATTTTTTGTTTACCTTATAAAACACTTGAAAATGAGTAAAATATCTTCTATTTTGTTGAGAATAGGTCATTCGTATCAGCTTATATTTAGAGTATTGGTATTTTTGGTTGCATTGTTTTTGGTCGTCTGGCAGATGCCTAGGACAGTGAAGTTTAAATATGAATATCAAAAAATGCGTCCATGGCAGTATGAGTCTTTGTATGCTCCTTTTAATTTCCCGATATATAAGACGGCAGAGCAGTTGAAAGTAGAAGAAGAGGCTTCGTTGAAAGATTTTTATCCAATATTTGTATTTGATGCCAATGTATCAAAAAATAATAAGATCTCTATGCTTCAAGATTTTGATAATCAGTGGTATGGTAGTGAAGAAGATAAACTTATAAATAAAGTTGTTCTTGAAAAGATTTATGATACTATAGAAAATAAAGGTATTATTACAAATATTTCAGCGATAGAACTCAAACCAGAGTCGATGATTGACGTTGTTAGAGATAGAGTTGTGAAAACCAAGGCTTTCCGTGATTTTTATACAATGAAAACAGCGACTGAATTTGTGTCGGATTATTTGGCAAATTTAGATGCTGATATTGATAAGTCTCTGATAAATAAGTTGTTGTTGGCATATTTGAATCAGAATGTTGTTTATTCTGAAGATTTGACAAAACAATCAGAAGAACAGGCGTTGGCTGCAATTTCGCTTACTTTTGGAATGGTGCAAAAAGATGAGTTGATTATTTCTGAAGGTGAACTTATTACAGATGAAAAGTATAACATAATCAATTCGTTAAGAAAAGAATACGATACTATGAATTCCGATAGCAGTTTCTTTAACAGGAATTTTAACCTTTACGGACAGATCGTTATAGTGTCGCTGGTATTTTTCTTCCTGTTTATCGCTATCAAATTGATGCGACCTGAACTTTTGAAAGAATCTAAGTCGGTAAATATGATTTTGGTTATGATGTTGCTGATGATTTTACCATCGTTTATTATTATTAAGCATGTGCCAGACATGATATTTTTGATGCCTGTGACGATATTGGCAATGCTTTTGGTTACATTCTTTGACGCTAAAATTGCAATTTACATACAAACATTAACACTATTCGTTATAAGTCTTGCAGTGCCAAATTCTTATCAATACTTTGTAATTCAATTCTTTGTATCCTTAGTAGCTATATTTGTTTTGGCAAATAAAACTTCACGTTCTAAATATTTCTTCACATCTGCGATAGTTTTCTTGGCATATGTGGTTCTTAGAATAGGTATGGCATTGATTTTTGATGCTGGACTAGAAAATGTAAGCTGGAATGATATAGGAATTTTTGCTATGAATGCTTTGTTTACAATGTTATCATTACCTCTTGTATTCTTGTTTGAACGTTTGTTTAGTTTTGTTACAGATATGACACTCTTGGAGTTAAGTAATACCAATACTCCATTGTTGAGAAGATTGGCATCAGAGGCTCCTGGAACATTCCAGCATGTTATGCAAGTCGCTGACTTGTGCGAAGAGGCGTTGTTTGCCATTGGCGGCAATATGCTTTTGGCTCGTACTGGCGCAATGTATCATGATATTGGTAAGATTAAAAATCCTTTGTACTTTACAGAAAATCAAAGTAGTAAGTATAATATGCATGAGGATATGTCGTATCAGGAAAGTGCATGTATTATCATTCAGCATGTTATAGATGGAATTGAGATATGCAGAAAATATCACGTTCCAGAACAGATTATTGACTTTGTGAGAACTCACCATGGAACAAGAAGAACGGAATATTTCTATCAGATGGCACTTCGGGAAAGCGTTGATGGATACGTCGATGAAGCTGATTTCCGTTATCATGGACCGATCCCGTTTACTAAAGAAACTGCTGTCTTGATGATGGCCGACTCTGTAGAAGCAGCTTCGCGTAGTCTCGCGGATAAAACAGAAGAGTCAATTAATAAACTCGTCGATGGTATTATTGATAAACAAATTGCTGACAGTCAGTTTGATAACGCAAACTTGACATTCCGCGATATCACTACAATCAAAAAGGTGTTCAAGAAAAAACTAAAGAATATTTATCATGTTAGAATTGCTTATCCTGTTTAAGCAATTCATAATGCATAATTCATAATGCATAATTGAAAGAGTAAGTGATTATGAATTGTGAATTATAAATTATGAATTGAATTAGGTCCTTCGTTGAAGAGCAAATCGACAATTGATAAATTAGGGATGAAACCATGTCGGTCGGCAAAGACTTGATAATAAGGTTTCATCTCTATTTTATTTGTGCCTTTTGATAATGAAATTCTATAGTCGTTTTCATCTGTGATTTTTTCGAAATCTGTCGTGAAAGAATATTCTTTCTTGGCTTTCAATATCTTTAAAATCGTCTTCAGACAAAAGTCGTTCAACTCGACTAAAGTGTTGAATTTCTGTTTGTAAATCTTTTCAAAATAAGGGAAATAATAATCGAAATATGCTGATTTTCTGTAAGCTGATTCCAGGCAACGAAGATGAGTTTGTTGCCAAGATTCTTTATAACTTATTTCGATGTCTTTTGTAAGAGTATGATTGCCGTTCGTCTTTATGACTGGAATTGTCAAAGTCTGAACGCCGTTGGCTGTCATTACGTTTGTCCTTGTACGGCAGCTTTGCTTTTGATAAGTCTCGAACAATTCAATAGAAGGCGCTTCTGCTTTTAAAAATAAAGAAACGTATTCTATTGAAGGAAGATATGCTGTTGGAAATATGTGTGACATTAATTAATAAGGTGCTTGTTTATAATACTTATATATTCTTCTTTGCTTAATGCTCCGACTTGCGATAAAGGCTGACCTTCTTTTGGTAAGAAAAATACTGTCGGAATATTTTTTACCTTGAAAATCAAAGGTAATTTTTGTTCTTTGTCAACATTGACTTTGTAAACTATTATTTTGCCTTCATATTCTTGAGCAATGTCTTCCATGATAGGAGCCACGCGTTTGCAAGGACCACACCAGTCAGCGTAGAAGTCAATCATACAAGGAAGCTTGCTTTGGTAAGCAAATGAATCGGGATATGTTTCGATGTCCCATACTTTTTTTACGAAAGTTTTATAGTCTAAAACCTTTACGAAAGAGTTTCCCTCAACGGTGGCAACAGCCTGAGTTGATACATCTTTATTGTTGCTTTTGTCTGAACTGCCGCATGATGCAAGCATGAAAATCGATAATATTGCTATGAATGTTTTTCTCATTTTGTCTTAATTTAAATTTTTGTAAAGATACTATATTTTTTAATTGAAATATGATTTTGTTTTGCTTGTAAATGTTAATAATAAAATGTATCTTTGCACCATAAAATTGAGTTTCAAATTAAAATTTAATAACAATGGAGAAAAAAGAT
>JAEIGA010008788.1_pt1 | contig 15285 bp, 13 predicted proteins | sample 9270691 | NCBI WGS metagenome assembly JAEIGA01 (sample SAMN17057246, study PRJNA624740) | gut metagenome | biome: biome; isolation source: fecal sample | host: Bos grunniens | place: China: Xizang | collected 2019
CAGCATTGCCTCATCCTTAGTCAATTGGAGGGCTTTGGAGAGATGTTGAAGGCTGTCTTCTGCAGCCTGATAGAATTCGGGTGTGAGGCTAAATTCCTTAGCTTTTGTGATGATATCCTCCATTGAGGAGAGAAGTGTCCTTTTCTTGTTTCTAACCGTTGTCGCCATAGTATCCTTTCTCTTTTAACAGCAAATGTATTGGTGCGTGTTGCCATTGTGAGGCACAAGTGAAAAAATCTTTTCACAGGTCACCTTTTCAAGATAGAATACGGAATATGTCACCGGTTTGTTATGTGATATATGAAAAAAAGTCCATGTTTCTGAACTCGTCAGAATCATGGACTTTTGGATCTATCGATGTAGTCGACTTGTTTATCTTGCTAATACTCTGTGGACCAGGTTCATCATAATGTAGATGGTAAAAATGATGAATATAGCATAAGCTATGTGTCTTCCAAGGATGACGGTGAGTATCAGAGCCACAGCTGCAAGAATGAGGAATGTCGCTCTTCTCAATTTTAGACTGGCTTCTGTCTCTTTCTTGAATTTCATCGAGAACATCGGAATCTCGCTGACAAGAAGAACTGACAGGAGTACTGATGCAACTGGGATGATCCATGCGCTCTGAGTCACAGGACCGGCGATGTTCATGATATCGATCTTGCAGATAACTGCGAATGATCCGCAGAGCATTGCGCATGCCGGTGTAGCAAGGCCTATGAAGTTCTCGCTCTGCCTTTCGTCGACGTTGAACTTGGCGAGTCTTAGCGCAGAAAAGATCACGATGATCAAAGGTACATAGCTGTACCACTGTCCGGGATGATATTCCTGCATTGTCTGGTACATCATGATTGAAGGGAGCAATCCGAATGTGATCAGGTCTGCAAGAGAGTCCAGTTCCTTACCCATAAGTGAGTAGGCATTGAGCGCTCTCGCTGCCAATCCGTCGCAGAAATCGCAAACGGCTCCCGCTAGCATGAAGTAGAATGCGATCTCGTAGTTTCTGCTGAATGCAGCTATCACTCCAAAAACGCCGCAGAGGACGTTCATGGAAGTGATAGCGTTAGGTATATGTTTGATTACCTTCATCTTTATTTGATGCCGAGCTTCTTAGCGATATGCTTAGGAAGAGCGTCCTTGTGAACTACGATGTTGAGAGTCTTGTAGCGTACGAATGAATCTGAAGCATACCAAACGCCCTTGTACTTACCGGTCTCTCCCCATGAGTTCTTTACCATGAAGTACTTTGTGCCGTGCTGATCCTGAGCGACACCGTAGATATGCATTCCGTGGTCGTCTGTTGTAGTCTTGCGGTCGTAACCCTCCTGACGCATCTCCTGGGTGATTACCATCTCCGGCATGATTCCGTCATTTGCTTTACCAGCTGTCTCCTCGTTAGCCTTTCCGACCCAACGCTCCTGGTCTGAACCAGCTCCTGCTGCTTTCTGCTCAGTATCAGGCATGATTGCAAGACCGTCACGTGTGAAGCCCTTCTCGCTTACGTCAGAACCCCAAGCGATGGTGTAACCCTTTTCGATTGCATTGTACATGACCTCCATCATCTCGTCCATTGGAAGGTTGTAGGCTGTATCCCATCTCCAGTTGTCGCAAACCTCGATCACGAATGGCTCATAGAATGGGTGGTGAGTGAATGAAGAGATGTTCACATAGTCATCATAATTGATTCCAAGGTAGTCTCTGTATGATTCTGGAGTATACTCTACACCATCAACTGTGAATGTAGCTGGAATCTCACCGAAATAAGCCTCCACGATGTTGTCGAAACCGTTGATCCAAGCTGTAGAAAGGGTTCTGTTAGGGTTCTTTACGATAGCAGAAACATAACCCTTGAGAGCTGCGTCAAGCTCGTTGTGCTCAGGAAGCTCTGTGCCATAGTTGAAGCCATAGCCGGCAGTGAAGTCCTGTGGAACAATACCATAGTCATTGATAACGTGAAGAACGTCTCCGAATGAGCTGCCTGCAGCAAAATTGAGGTGGCCGTCAAGGCGTACATACTTGATTGCTCTGTCGCGGTATGACTTACCGACAACGAACATCTCTGAGAGGTCAACCTCGATTCCCTTGGTTCTGAGGATCTCAGACTCAACGAATGAGAGGGCAGAGAAGCACCAGCAAGTACCAGAACGGTACTGATTCTTGATTGATGTGATAGGATTCTCCTTCACTGTTGTGAACTGATAGTCCTGAGCGGTTGCAGCTGTTGCAGCAAGTGCGAGAACTGCAGCTGAGAGGAAAAATTTAAGTTTCATGTTATAATGGTTTGTGTTTATATTTAATGGTACGGGACAAAGATAGCAAAAATATATAACTTTGTGGCCGTTATGCATAATGTACTTTACATACATGGTATGGGCGGTGGCGGTGACAGCCGTATACCCTCGATTCTTGCTGACGTATTGTCGGCGGACAATATCAATGTTGTAGTACGTACATATGATTTTGATCCGGAAGTAGGAGCGGGCCAGATCGCAGACTGGGTCAATGAACTCGAACCGGAACTTGTGATAGGGGAGTCTCTGGGTGCGTTGCAGGCTATGCGTGTTTCTGGAGTACCTCATGTTTACGTATCACCTGCACTTAATTCCGCTCTTTATTTCAGACCTCTTGCATGGCTGACCTTGATTCCAGGAGTGACGCGCTACTATGACAAGCTTTATCGTCCGAAGGATGGTGATCGACAGCCGTTGCACTTCACGTTCAGCACATTACGCAAATACCGCCGTCACAGGAAAGAAGCGCTGGCGGCCTCTGCTGCTGACGGCGGCAAATATATGAATCTTGCCTTTTTCGGAGCGCATGACCATTATCGCAGAAGCGGCGTGGTAAGCGTGCGCTCGTGGCGTAGATTATTCGGTAAAGACTCTTATGTCATTTATGACGGAACCCATTTCATGGAAGAGGAATTCATCCATTCCATGCTTGTCCCTGTGATTAAAGAGTTCTTCCTGGGTAAGCCTTAAGACCCTCCTCAAGGATGTGGAGCGCCTTCTTGAGCTCGTCTACCTCAAGTACATATGCGATACGTGCGTGGTTCTTGCCCATGCCAGGTGTTCTGTAGAACGAAGCTGCCGGGGTAACCATTGTCGTCTCGTTGTCTATTCTGAAGCTTTCGAGCATCCACTTCGCGAATTTCTCTGTGTCGTCTACAGGAAGCTCTGCGATTGTGTAGAATGCACCCATCGGGAGCGGCGTGTATACGCCTTCGATCTTGTTCAGTCCTTCGATCATGAAGTCCCTTCTCTTGATGTATTCAGCCTTGACTTCCTCGAAATATGAATCCGGAGTGTCAAGAGCGCCGATAGCAGCTCTCTGGCCAAGAACCGGTGGGCAAAGGCGCGCCTGAGCGAACTTCATCGCTGCTGCCATTACATCCTTATTATGAGAAATGATGCAGCCGATACGTGCTCCGCAAAGGTTGTATCTCTTTGAAACTGAGTCGATAAGAATTACGTTCTGCTCGAGTCCAGGGATGTTCATTGCTGAGAAGTGAGGCTCGTCTGTATAGCAGAACTCGCGGTAAACCTCGTCAGAAAGGAGGAAGAGGTCGTGCTTGCGTGCGATCTCGCCGAGAGCAAGCATGCTTTCCTTAGAGTACTGTGTTCCTGTAGGGTTACCAGGGTTGCAGACAAGGATTGCCTTGGTCTTCTCTGTGATTGCCTTCTCGAACTCCTCGATGTCAGGAATCTGGAATCCTTTTCTGATATCGGTCTTGATTGCCTTCAGGGTAAGTCCGTTCATGAAGGCGAATGTGTTGTAGTTTGTGTAGAACGGCTCAAGTACGATCACCTCATCGCCGGGGTTGCAGGCGATCTCCAGTGCGAGGTTCACACTTTCGCTACCTGCTACTGTTGTGATAAGCTCGTCGACTGTGATGTCGATGCCGATCTTTTTATAATATTTCTCTACGAGACCCTGGCGGAGCTCCATGAGACCCGCTGAATGTGAGTATGATACGTTTTCGCCGTTGAAGTTTCTGATTGCATCGAGTGCGCAAGCTGGAGATTTGATGTCAGGCTGTCCGAGATTAAGGTGATAAACCTTCACTCCTTCTTTCTTTGCTGCGTCTGCGAATGGTACAAGCTTACGGATAGCAGATGCGGGCATCTGCTGCGCTTTGATGGAAATGTCTGCCATGATGGTTGGTTTAGTTCGTTTATATTGTCTTTAAAGCTGTCGGATTTAGCTTTTCGGAATGCAAAGATAAGTATTTTTAAGGTAAAACTCTCAATACATTTTTGTATCTTTGCGCCCGACTTGACAAATTTTCTCTAATTATGGCAACATTCAGAAAAAGAGCTTTGGACGAGGCTGCATCCCATCAGCCGAACCGATTCTATGCGGAAGAAGCGCCTGTCTCGGATTATTTCGGACAGAATGTTCTTGACCTTGACAAGATGCGTGGATATATGTCTAAGCAGGCATTCGAGGCTGTTCAGGCTTCTGTTCTGCAAGGAGCAAAGCTTGACCGTAGCGTCGCGGATGAGATCGCTGAGGGAATGAAGGAATGGGCCATTGAGATGGGAGCAACACATTATACCCATCTTTTCCAGCCGCTTACGGATTCAACAGCTGAAAAGCACGAGGCTTTCGTGTCTGTAGAAGATGGAATGGCATTCGAGAAATTCAAGGGAACGGCTCTGGTACAGCAGGAGCCGGATGCTTCAAGTTTCCCTAACGGAGGTCTTCGCAATACATTCGAGGCGCGTGGATATTCCGCATGGGATCCTTCTTCTCCTGTGTTCATTATGGATGGAACACTTTGTATCCCTTCTGTATTTGTTTCGTATACAGGTGAGGCGCTGGATACCAAGGTTCCCCACCTGAAGTCGCTGAGCGCTTTGAGCGAAGCGGCTGCGTCAGTAGCGCAGCTTTTTGACGGGAATGTCAAGTCAGTTAAGGTCAATCTGGGTATAGAACAGGAGTATTTCCTTGTAGATGAGGCACTTTATAATGCCCGTCCGGATCTTATGCTTTCAGGAAGGACTGTGATTGGTCATACATCTGCAAAGGATCAGCAGCTTGAAGATCACTACTTCGGCGCGATTCCTTCGCGCGTAAGCTGTTTCATGAAGGATTTTGAGACAGAAGCCTATAAGCTCGGAATCATGCTCCAGACAAGACATAATGAGGTGGCTCCGAATCAGTTCGAGTGCGCTCCAATGTTCTGTGATGCGACTAAGGCGATCGATCAGAACATGATGTTGATGATCGTAATGCAGAAGGTTGCACAGAAACACCATCTCAAGGTGATCTTCCATGAGAAGCCTTTCGACGGGGTCAACGGCTCCGGAAAGCACTGCAACTGGTCAGTTGTGACTGATACCGGTGTAAACCTTTTGTCTCCAGGCAAGACCCCTACCAAGAACCTCCAGTTTCTGTCGTTCTACGCTTCGGTGCTGAAGGCTGTCCACAAGCATCATTATCTGCTTATGGCATCAGTGGCGTCTCTGAGCAACTCATATCGTCTCGGTGGTGGAGAAGCTCCTCCATCTGTGATGTCTGTCTTCTCAGGATCGACACTTTATGAAATTTTCAAGTCAATAATGGAGATGGGAGATGCGGAAGTGTCTTCGCAGAGTCTTGAGTCCATAAAGATCGTGAACTCGCTTCCGGAAATCTTCCCTGACAATACGGACCGAAACAGAACTTCGCCTTTTGCCTTTACAGGTAACAGGTTTGAGTTCAGAGCTGTAGGATCGTCGCAGAATGTCGCCTCAGCTGCATATGTGCTTAACTGTATCGTTGCTGAAAGCCTCAAGGAATTCAGAGCTGAGGTTGAAGCTCTTGAAGCCTCGGGCGACGATAGGTCGTCAGCTATCATGTCGACTGTACGTAAGTTCGTCACTGCCGCCAAGGACATCATGTTTGAAGGAAACGGCTACAGCCGTGAGTGGGAAGTCGAGGCAGCTTCAAGAGGACTTCGTGCGATAAAGAATGTGACTGAAGCATACGAGGTCTATCATGAGCAGCAGACAGTAGACCTTTTCGGAAAGCTTGGAGTCTTGGCATTGAACGAGGTGGAGGCAAGATTCGAGATCCTTAACGAGACTTATGTGAAGAAACTTCAGATAGAGGCGCGTATCATCGGTGATATGTGTCTGAACCATGTGATACCTGCAGCTGTAAGATATCAGAACATCCTGATTGAGAATGTCAAAGGTATAAAGGAGATTTTCGGCAAAGACTACCTTGATTACTGTTCGTCAGAGATCGAGACGCTGAAGAAGATCTCCAAATATATAAATAGTGTGTCGGCAGATGTGGAGTCGTTGGTGGAGGCGAGAAAGCAGGCTAACAAGATAAACAATATAGCATTGAGGGCTAAGGCATATTCGCGTGACGTGAAGGAGATGATGGACAAGGTACGAGTGAGTGCGGATAACCTCGAGATGCTGATTGACGATGAGATGTGGCCGCTGCCGAAATATAGGGAACTGTTGTTCTTTTAGGAATTAGCAATGTTTAAGGAAAGTATAACGCCAAAGGAACTGGAGGCGCTTGAGTATGCGTCATTCCCAGGCAAGATAATAGTCATTGATGCGGTTGGTGCAGAATTCAACCGTGCCATTACATATCTTCGTGCCCAGAAGATCATCGGTTTTGATACCGAGACAAGGCCGACATTCACTCCGTCTCAGCCGCGTTACAATGTGTCGCTGCTGCAGCTTTCAGGTCCTGATAAGGCATTCTTGTTCAGAGTCAATAAGATAGGTATGCATAGGAGACTGTGCAACCTACTTGCTTCCGATAAGGTTATAAAGGTGGGCGCTGCAATCCATGATGACATCAGAGGCCTGCAGAAGCTTCACGACTTCAAGCCAGCAGCGTTTGTTGACCTCCAGAAGATCGGCTGCGAATGGGGCATCAGAGACAAGGCGGTAAAGAAGATGACCGCGATCATCCTCGGATTCCGCATCTCCAAGACTCAGCAGCTTTCTAACTGGGAAGCGGAGAATCTGTCAGAATCGCAGTGCAAATATGCCGCTACAGACGCATGGGTATGCCGCGAGATGTACCTTAAGCTCATGAAGTCGGAAAAGAATCCGCTTCCTGTCATCCCGAACGAAGTCGAGGGATCTAAACAATAGAAACAAAGACATTATGATAAAGATAATACTGAAAAGAGGTAGGGAAGAGTCCCTTTTAAGATTCCACCCGTGGGTATTCTCAGGTGCGATAGCAGAGATCCAGGGCAACCCGGCAGAGGGTGACCTTGTGTCCGTGCATGCATCTGACGGAGGTGTCCTTGCGTATGGACATTACCAGATCGGCTCCATCGCTGTGCGCGTGCTCAGCTTCGATGATTCCGTTCTGCGTCCGGATTTCTGGGAGACAATGCTTTCCCGTGCCCTTCAGGTACGTGTCGCAAGTGGTCTCCATGCTTCCACACTGTCATTTCGACCGAGCGAAGCGAGTGGAGAAATCTCTACAAACTGCTACCGCCTCGTACACGGCGAAGGAGACAACCTCCCTGGCTTGATCATCGACTACTACGATGGTGTATGCGTCATGCAGGCACATTCAGTAGGTATGTTCCGTGCCAAGAAGCATATCTCGGACGCATTGCAGAAGGTATATGGTCCAGAGCTTAAGGCTGTATATGACAAGAGCTCCGGAACTGCGCCATACAAGGCCGGCCTCGAGCTTATTGACGGCTACCTTTACCAGCGTGAAGGATTCTCTGATGACGAACAGACTGTAGTAGAGAATGGCCAGAAGTTCATCGTCAACTGGACAGAGGGTCAGAAGACAGGTTTCTTCCTCGACCAGAGAGAGAACAGAGCTCTCGTCGGTAGTCTTGCACGTGGACGTAACGTGTTGAACCTCTTCTGCTACACCGGTGGTTTCTCAATCTATGCTTTAGCAAACGGAGCAGTTCATGTAGACTCTGTAGACAGCTCCAAGAAGGCTATGATGATGGTTGATCGTAACGTCGCTCTGAACGGTTTTGACGAGTCAAAGCACACAAGTCTCTGCTGCGATGCGATCGATTATCTCAAGAATGTACCGGAAGGCAAATATGACCTCATGATCGTCGATCCACCTGCATTTGCAAAGCACAGAGGCTCCCTCAAGAACGCCCTCCGTGCATACCAGCGTCTCAATGCAGCCGCGATCTCTAAGGTCGCCCCAGGCGGTTTCGTCTTCACATACAGCTGCTCGCAGGTTGTCGACAAAGAGGCCTTCGCCCTCGCAGTCTTCTCTGCAGCCGCCCAGTGCGGCCGCAGCGTCCGCATACTGGACCGTCTCAACCAGCCGGCCGACCACTCAGTGAACATCTACCATCCGGAAGGGGAGTACCTCAAAGGCCTCCTGCTTTATGTAGAATAATCCTCTTTTATATGGTGGATCCTGGCGCTTATATCGCTGACTATCAGCGTTTTCCTAAAACCGCGTGCTCCCTTTTGGCGGCACGCGGTTTGCGTAAGCCCCTGTTATACAGTTATTTGGCCGCCAGCCTGTTTAAGCTGAAATTCGATAGAATCTCTGGAATCCCTCATCCCTATATCTTTTCTCCACATCCCTGAGTGTCAGCAATCGAAAAATTGTGAAAATAATTTTGCAGATACGATAAAAGTCGCTATATTTGCAATCCCAATACGGAAATGGTGCTTTGGCCGAGCGGTTAGGCACAGGTCTGCAAAACCTGCTACAGCGGTTCGATTCCGCTAGGCACCTCCAAAAATCTCTCCCAAATTGTTGTAGAACAGCGATTTGGGAGATTTTCTTTTTCTGCAAGACCTAATTTTGGTAACATTTTGACAACATTTGATACTAAGTTGATACAGCTGCTGTGAGAGAGGGCTATCCTAAGTATATACGAAAAAACCACCCTCTTATGAAGGTGGTCGTATGTCGCTAAATGTGGATTATATGCTATTCGTAGTCAATGTCATATTCGTGAAAATCAAATTTATAATCTTCCCAGAAATACCCTGCATATTCATATGCCTTCAATACTGCTGAATCTGCTGATTTAGGGACAAAGATTTTGAGATCTTTCCTAAATATCTCCCGCCACGTAACAATATTCGGTGGAGTAGTCGATTTGAAATAAACTGATGTCAGGCTGCGGCAACCATAAAATGCATAAAAACCAATCTCAGTTACGCTATTAGGAATAGTTACACTTGTAAGACTGCGGCAATCATTGAATGCCCTATCTCCAATCTCAGTGACGCTGTCAGGAATAGTTACACTTGTCAGGCTGCGGCAACAAGAGAATGCATTCTCCTCAATTTTAGTGACGCCGTTAGGAATGCTATATTTTGTAATATCATACGGGGCAACTGCTAACAATCTACCATCTTTTATCAGGCAACGATTGTCGTAAGATGCATATTTGCCATAGAATGCTGTTAGGTTGCGGCAAAAAAAGAATGCTTTCGCCTCAATCTCAGTGACACTGTCAGGAATAGTTACACTTGTCAGGCTGCGGCAAAAAGAGAATGCATAACGCTTAATCTTTATGACGCCGTCAGGAATTGAGTATGTTGTGATATTGTATGGGGCAAATGCTAACAATCTACCATCTTTTATCAAGCAACGATTGTCGTAAGATGCATATTTGCCATAGAATGCTGTTAGGCCGCTGCAAGCAGAGAATGCGTGATCCCCAATCTCAGTGACGCTATCAGGAATGGTGATGGAGGTTAGCCTGCTGCAAGCAGAGAATGCGTGACCCCCAATCTCAGTGACGCTATCAGGAATGGTGATGGAGGTTAGGCTGCTGCAAGCAGAGAATGCTCTATATTCAATTTCAGTAATGCCGTTAGGAATTGAATATTTTGTAATATCACAAGGGGCAAATGCTAACAATCTACCATCTTTTATCAAGCAACGATTGTCGTAAGATGCATATTTGCCATAGAATGCTGTTAGGCTGTAGCAAGCAGAGAATGCGCTGTTCCCAATCTTATTGACGCTATTAGGAATAGTGATGGATGTAAGGCTGCTGCAAGCAGAGAATGCGTGATCCCCAATCTCAGTGACGCTATCAGGAATGGTGATGGAGGTTAGACTACTGCAACTGTAGAATGCACAATTCCCAATCTTTTTGACACCTTGGGGTATGGTAACGATTCCGTTCTTAGATATTGCTGATATGATTTCTTCTGGCAATCGTTTAACCCCTCCGTAGTCGTGTTCTATAGCAATTATTATCCTTTCTCTTTCTTGAATCACAGGCTCATTCACTTCGCTGAAATCCAACTCCACTTCTCGTTCTTCGTCAGCATCAATGGAGATCGTCGTTATTAACTCTGTTTGATATTCTGAATTAATGAACACTAAACGAGACATACCTTTTCTCTCCACTTCAAAGCGGAAAGCCTTCTTGCTTTTCCCCTCTATATGTCCCTGCAACTCTCCGTCATAATAGAAGTCGCAGTCCTCTGGTGAATATATCTTAAATACCGAACTCATATGCTATGTTTTAGTGTCTTCAAAGTTAGAGATTTTCAATGAAATATAGAACTACATTGAAGATGATTCAATAGCCTTAATAATCATCCGAAATCTGAGAAAACAACTTGACGACATTTAACAACATTTTTTAGGTATTACTCGGTATAAAAATTAGAAGATGTGCCTTGTAGCCATTTCTAATGCGGATTTGAGGGTAATTATACCTATTAGTATGGAAGATTCAAAAACCGCTAGGCACCTCCAAAAAATGCCTTCTAGATACTGAGGACGGTATCTACGTTGAAGTTACAGAAGATGAACCATATTGTACTAGTGACAGTAAAGTATACATAATACAGGATGGAGAAGTCATCTATGAAGAGGTCCTGTCTGAGTATGGATGTGAATTCGAGGACTATTTCGAGTAGAAATTAAGCGATGGGGATATTCGGAAGGGCTTTGCTGAATATCCCTATATTTATCGGCGTTTTCAATTGTTGCATACGTTATGAAATTACGATTCCATTCCGATCTGTCTTTGTTCTACGATCAGAGAGGGAACTTATATCCTGAGCTGAAAGAAACCCTTGAAGAGCTGGAAGCTAAATTGAAGGTGGATTGTACAACACTCCCGTGGGACAAGATTGGACGTGCCCTTGTCAGTACTACATATTGCAAATGTAGCATTTATTCTAAAAATCATTAAGTCTTTGGAAATTATTCGTTAAATTTGGACATTGTCGGATAACATAGGCTTCCTTGATAATACATATTACTTAAGAGGAATTCGGTATGGAAAACAGTAATGAAGAAAGAGAAAATAAAGTTATTGTCTTGAATGCAATGTATTCAGGTGGGTACCTGAAGGACAATATGGGACATGAGATTATCAACTTGTTTAAGGCAGATGATCCAGTTGAGATTAAAAAAGAATTCTATCAGAATTTCATATATCTGAACCCTTATGGTAATTTCAATTCGGCTTATAAGGGACGAATCAAAGATATGCTGATGGTAATCAGTGTCCCAAAGAAAAATATATTTGAAGTCGTGGGTAAGGCCACAGATCTTGTAGATATATACGAACCAGTTAAAGGCTTTAACCCTAAATCAGATAATACTGAGGATATAAAGAATTCACAAATAACAAAGCTTAAAGATCTTAAGTATGGCGACAAGTCTCTATTCGACTTGTTTGACAATGATCAGCAACAGGCGATTTTTGTAACGTTCGCAGCAAAAAGTGTATGCAGACCCAAAAAGAGATTATTCATCAAGTTTCTTCCACCTGAAGAATATGGTAAAACGATCGAAAAACCCAGGATGGTCAGTAATGAGGATAGATGTGAAATATTATTAGTCTCATCACAGAAGGCCAAGCAATCCCAGAAACAATATTTTGATGCAGGTCGTAAGGATTCAGATGAGAATGAAGATGTTTACTGGTTAAATCAAATTTTGAATGACCCCGATAACTGGTATTCTGCAGATGATAATGAAAAGGGCGTTACAACAGCGAAGCCTTTGAAATGCAAGGAACTTACTTTTAATAAAGATTCTTTGTTCAATATATGTAAGATAGGTGATAATGAATTAGCTTTTTCTAATGCATTGGCTTTTTATATAGAAAAGTATCCTCATTTATTCTCTAAATTCTTCGATTTACGAATCAATGAAAGTAATAACAAGGAAAAAATTATCATTGAGCGTGAATGGAATCATATTGATATTTACCTTAAAATGGGAGACCAAAGGAGAATAATAGAAAATAAGATTCACTCCGGAATCAACTGTAGTAATAAAGAAACTGCTGAAAATGCCAAGAAAAAGGACGGAGATAAAAAAGAGTCACAATTAGGAAGATGTTGGAACGCTGTAAGTCAAGAGCTGAATATCGAGGATGAGAGCAAAGAGGATGAATACATAAAAGCATATTTATTATGTCCTAATTACAAAAAGTATGAATTAGAGAATGGTGAAAATAAGAAAGATAATTTTGAATATGGATACAAATATACGATTATCACATATTCAGAACTTCATGAAAGTTTAATCAAGTCTACCGAATATCTAAATAAAGCTAACCCTGATAGAAACTTTCAAGATTTTGTGAATGCACTCAAAAAACATACATATAAAAGTATCCCGGAGTTAAAATATGCCGAGATGGAGGATCAGTTCAAGACACGTATAAATAATAATATATGAAAAAGTACCAGCTATATACAGATGTGATGTATCTGATGAGAGGATATCTGATTTCAGATATTTATGAACCTAGATTTCCACAATTTGATATATTCGTTAACGAGAATATCCTTTTTAAGACTCTTGAGGAAGCTGAGAGGAAGATCGAGGAATTAGCTCAGGATGAAGAACTTAAGAAAGAACGCGCCTGCTTTTTCGTGCATGAGGTACCAATCGGAGTGAATTGTTATCCCGAGCAAGGACAGAAGATAAGATCATATGATGCATATGGTGAACTGAATGCAGAAAGTATGGTCTCAGATTTAGAAGACAGCAATGGTAACCTGGAGCTTTTTCCTGGTAGGGACAAAAATGGGTGCAGGTTCGCTGTGGGAGATAAGGTCGCTGTATTTTGGGGAGATCGCTTCTCGTTTGAAACGATACATGCTCTTCCGATTGATTCAGCTTTTGTCGAAGCTCGTCTTCGGAAATCATCCATTGCCATACTTCCAGACTATACCGATGATTCCTATATAACCATACCAGAAGGAGCAGATTACTACGATCACCATAATCATCCATCGATTGTGAATGTATTCCCTATTGAAGGATTAATTTAATTGCCCACATAGTGGACTCGAATAAGGAGATAATATGAAAGATCTCAACTGGAATATCTAGGATTTCTTACAGACAATGCCTACGCACGAGAAGGATAGTGATGTGTGGATAGAATCAAAGCTGGAATTTTGGTGTGATGACACATCATCTGTACCCAAGTTTGCGGAGGATGAATACTACGGATCTGACTTCTCAAATATGATAGCAGATGATATCGTTAATGTTTTAGACGATGGCAGAAGCTGGTCAGAAGGATACTTACGTCATCCCAAATTATCTGATATAGTTATCTGCCATGCTGCACATGATATCTGTGACCATAAGAGCTATTCAATTCCAGATTTGCTACCACAATGAGATGGATAGAGAATTGAGAAAATGATGCGTGATATTTAAAGTGTTGAAATATAGTAGGTTACCTGAACGTGCTGAGAGAGGCTGTATCTAAGTGTTTTGGTCTGTTTCATATCATCCGTACGCTAGGACCTCACGAAACCCCAATAGAACGCTTCTAGAGGGGTTTTCTTGTTTGTTGTTCCCAACAGGTGCCGCGAGGAAGCGAAGCAAGATTGAAGTTAAATCTATCCTGGTGAGGGAATTTATACTTGGGAAAAGCGGTTATGTCTAATGGGCATGTCTTTGCCGGAGATAGAGCCTTTGCGTATTTCTCTGATATCAATTATAAGTTGATCAAGCCGATAGAGGGTGGGGTAGTCGTCGATGAAGAAGCATTCGAGAAATTCGTCAAGGCTGTAGTCAGGAAACTTATGTGGTTCCCACGTCTACGCCTTAAGACTGTCGTCATAGCCATCCCTAATGAGATGATTCAAGAAGGGAAAATAACGACAAGTGGAAAGGCTTATTGTGAGCCTTTCCACCGGATGGGTATAAAAGAGGTTGAAATGGTACCTCACGGCATTGCCGCTTATCTCGGATCTCGATAGGGTCCCCAGCCTATTCGAATGCACTCATGAAGCCTTCGATCAGCGACGGCAGACGTTCGCCGAAGTCCTTGATCTTCTCGCCGGCGTCCTCTAGGCCAACTTTCATGCGGAGACCGTTATATCGGCCGATTTCTCTATTGATGGCAGCTAGCTCATCTGGAGTATATGACTCACTGTTCTGTTTATACTCCTCGATAAATTTCATGTACTTCTCCTCGGAGCGGTCCCAATCTTCGGCAGTCCAGCTCTTGTAGTTTTTCTCTACGTTATTGACAAATTCGTTCATTCTGCTGCTTAACGGCTTACCCCATGCAACCAGAATTGTAATTGCTGCAATTGCAATCAAAGCTTTTGTAATTGTTCTCATACGTTCTCTTGAATATGTGAGTGTATGTTGCAAATTTAGAGAATAAAATCAATTGATGAATCATAACTGTAGGCCAAAACTCATATTCATCTTCCTCGTTATTTTGTGCTTGATGTCTGCTCATCATTATGCCCTATGAAGACATTCTGAGCAAGTAACTTATTCTACCTCAATCATGCCGCTATCATAGACCGCAACTCCTGCAAAGATTCCGTTGCCACCCTCTATGTTGTTATATGACATGAATGGTGTGGAAAATGGCATTCCTGAATATTCCGCCTTTCTTACCGTATCCCATGCTTTGGCATATTTGTAGAGTTCCTCAGACACTCGGTATAGACGGAATGTGTATTTGGTGGTATATCCTGAAGTAAGTCTGTTAACCATGACTTCCTTTGTATATTTCTGACCATCAAATTCCTTGTCATCAAAGAACATCACCAAGGTACTGTTGCCTCCACGGTCATAATCAATAGTCTGCCATGGGCTATGATGGTTTGCCAGAAGCACATCGGTCTGCGCCTGCTCGAATGTATCAGTATCATGCTTTGGAACTATATAGGGAACAGATTCTCCGAATGGCATCAGGTGTCCATTACTGCTTAGAACCTGCTGGGTTACCTCCACCATATAACAATCCCTCACACCAGGCTGGTCCTGGAATGTAACCTTGAATTGGGGCACTTCTTTTCCAATGCCTTGACTTGACCTGTCATCTAGAGCAGCTATATAGTAATC
>JAEIGA010008789.1_pt1 | contig 15284 bp, 15 predicted proteins | sample 9270691 | NCBI WGS metagenome assembly JAEIGA01 (sample SAMN17057246, study PRJNA624740) | gut metagenome | biome: biome; isolation source: fecal sample | host: Bos grunniens | place: China: Xizang | collected 2019
AAGCACCGTGTGGAACTTCTTGTTCGTACACAAAACACCCTTACTACCAAACTTCTTGCCGAAGCCAAAGCAAAGATGCAGAGTGCAGACGAGAAAGAGCGTGAGGCAGGCGAACTCTCACTTTTCCGTGCTTTCAAGGGTATGCCTAAGAGCAAAGCCCTCATTAAGTACCTCAGCGAGCCAGGCGTGAAGGTTCGCTTGCAAAAGACCGAGGAGTTCTATCTCCAAGAAAATGAGAAGAATATGCACATCGCCACCGATGAACTCTATTTTGTTATTGACGAGAAGCACAAGACTATCGAACTCACCGACAAGGGTATTGATACACTCACAGGCAACATGGAGGATACCCAATTCTTCGTGCTCCCTGATGTGGGAAGTGAGGTCGCAGAAATAGAGAAATCAGGACTATCTACCGAAGAGAAACAACAAAAGAAAGATGAGGTGCTCGCTAACTATAGCATCAAGTCGGAGCGCGTACACACCGTACACCAGCTCCTCAAAGCATACACTCTCTTCGAGAAGGATGTAGACTATATCATTGATGATAACCAAGTTAAGATCGTTGATGAGCAGACAGGTCGTATCATGGATGGTCGTCGTTGGTCGGATGGTTTGCACCAAGCGGTGGAGGCAAAAGAAAATGTGAAGGTGGAAGCGGCTACTCAAACATTTGCTACGATCACATTGCAAAACTATTTCCGCATGTACCACAAACTTTCAGGTATGACTGGTACTGCCGAAACCGAAGCAGGCGAGTTCTACAATATCTACAAACTGGATGTAGTGGTTATTCCTACCAACCGCCCTATCGCTCGCGAGGATATGAATGATCGTATTTACCGCACCAAACGCGAGAAATACAACGCTGTTATTGAAGAAGTGGAAGGGCTCGTTAAAGCAGGTCGCCCTGTGCTTGTGGGTACTACTTCGGTGGAAATCAGCGAGTTGCTGAGCAAATTGCTTACCCTTCGCAAGATTAAGCACAACGTCCTCAACGCTAAACTCCACCAACACGAGGCGAACGTCGTGGCGGAAGCAGGTCGCCCAGGCGTAGTGACTATCGCTACCAACATGGCAGGTCGTGGTACCGATATCAAACTCACCAAAGAGGTGAAAGATGCAGGTGGTTTGGCTATCATCGGTACTGAGCGTCACGAGAGCCGCCGTGTGGACCGTCAGCTCCGTGGTCGTGCAGGTCGTCAAGGTGACCCAGGTAGCTCTGTTTTCTATGTAAGTATGGAGGATGACCTTATGCGTATGTTCGGTTCGGATCGTTTGGCTGGACTGATGGATAAGATGGGATTCCAAGAAGGCGAAATGATAGAGCACAATATGATTTCCAACTCTATAGAGCGTGCGCAGAAGAAGGTAGAGGAAAACAACTTCGGTATTCGTAAGCGCCTCATCGAGTACGATGATGTGATGAACCAACAACGTAATGTTATCTACGCAAAACGTCACCATGCGCTTATGGGTGAACGTATTGGTGTGGATATTACCAACATGATCTACGATGCTGCTGAGACTCTACTTGCTGATGCTCGTGCGGCGATGGACTACGAAGCACTTCAACTAGATGTGATGCAGGTATTTGCGATGGAACTGCCATTTGATGAGGATACATTCCGCTCTAGTCGTGAGAACGTTTTGGTAGAACAATTAGCGGACGCTGCTTTAGAAGCGTTTAAACGCCGTATGGAGACATTACAAAAGGTTGCATATCCTGTCATCAAGAAGGTTTACGAGGAGCGCGGAGCAATGTACGAAAATATCTTGATACCTATTACAGATGGCAAGAAAGTCTATAACATAGCTGTTAATCTCAAGGCGGCATATGAGACTGAATGTAAGGAGGTTATCCGCGAATTTGAAAAGCGTATGGTGCTCTATGTGATTGATGATGAGTGGAAGGATCACCTCCGCCAATTGGATGAACTCAAGCAATCTGTTCAAAACGCAAGCTATGAGCAGAAAGATCCATTGTTGATCTATAAACTTGAGTCTTTCAATATCTTCCGTCAGATGTTGGATGCGTTCAACCGTCGTACCATCTCAATACTCTTCCGCGGACAGATTCCTAATCGTAACCCAGAAGAGGTGCGTCAAGCGCATGCGCAACAGCGCCATGACTACTCTCGCTACCGTACCCAAAAAGATGCTGTCGCTCAAGCTGCACAAGCCAGCGGACATGCTGCTGCGGCAGGACGTGATACTCGTGAACAGCAACGTCCAGAGCCTCTCCGCGTAGAGAAGAAACCTCGTCCAAATGACCCATGTCCTTGTGGATCAGGCAAGAAATACAAACAGTGCCACGGTAAAATGGAAGCATGATGCTAGACTTTATTACATGGAATGTGGATCCGATATTGATTCATATCGGTGACGGAGGTGTTAGATGGTATGGCTTATTATGGGCAATAGGTATCTATCTGGCGTTCTTAATTCAAGTGAAACTTTATAAGAACGAAAATTGTCCAAAAGAATGGCCTGACAAACTATTTATGTGGATGGTCATTGGACTTAGCATTGGTGCGCGTGTTGGCCATTGTTGGTTCTACGAGTGGCATAATGTCACATTGCCTGAGATGGCTAAGTACTGTGAGTATATGAATATTTCTACGGATCCAGTACAAATCTTCGGATGGACAATCAATTACCGCAATCCATACATCGAACATCCTTTGCGACTACTCAAAATTTGGGAGGGAGGACTTTCTAGTCACGGTGGTGCAATAGGTTTGCTTACTGCTGCTTGGTTACTCAATAAGAAAGTATTTTCTAAAGAGCCAAACTTCCATACATCCTTGCTTTGGATTATGGATCGCTTAGTGGTAGGTGTATGTGTAACAGCAACCTTGATTCGTCTTGGCAACTTGATGAACTCGGAGATTTATGGTACTCATACAGACCTTCCATGGGGATTCATCTTTGTTCGTGATGGCCAAACCGAACCTTGCCATCCTACACAAATCTACGAAATGCTTTATTGTATCGTAGGCTTTATTGTCACTTGGCTGATGTATTGGAAAGCAAAGGCATATAAACGTGAAGGTTTACTTCTAGGAATATTTCTCGAGATAATTTTCTTTACGCGTTTCATGCTGGAGTTTATTAAAAACGACCAAGAACTTTTTGAGGCTGGTCACATACTTAATATGGGACAGGTTCTTTCGTTGCCCTTTATCATTTGGGGTGTATATTTGATTATTCGTGCATATAAACGACCTGCTTTGCCTTGAGTAGATACTATGCCATAGCATTTTTTCTAGCATGCATAGCCCCCAACGTCTTAGCACAGGTTCTGGTTATAGACGAGGATGCTGTGCTTCTTGAAGTTGTAGCTCAACAGAGCCGCGATTTACATACGCGTGATACCCTTATAGTTGGAGATTCTACCATCGTTCTTTGCGATACAGTATGGAAACATTATCCGCATCCTTTGTGTATTCCTTTGATGTATGTGCCTGAATGGATGCCTCCACTCAACGATACCACATTCGTAAATCCATATTCTATTGCGTCAATCCGTCGTAATGCAAGGAGATATATTACTCATAATCACGCAAATTTGTATGTGTCGGTGAGTGATCCCAATCGGTTGAAATCGGTTGAAATCGGAAATACAAAAGTGCAGAGAACGATTGTAAAGGACTCTCAGCTAGAGTCGCTTGATGCCAAGCATGCTTTGCGTAAAGTGAATACTTCTTGGAAAAAAGAGGCAAACTTATCTCTGCAAATCACGCAAAACTATGCTACTGAAAATTGGCAGCAGGGTGGTGTGAATACGTTTTCAATGCTGTGGAATGCAAAAGCATTTGCAAATTATACAAAGGATAACTTCTCATGGCAAAATAATGCGGAATGGCGGGTCGGATTGAGTACAATGAGTGGTGATACAATTCACAAATTAAACACCACAGATGATGTATTTCATATTTATACGAAGTTTGGTTATCAAGTGCATAAAAAATGGTATCTTACTCTATCTGCTGATTTTCGAACGAACTTGTTCCCTAGCTTTCAACAGAATTCTAATCGGTTGAATACAACGTTTTTAACACCTATAAGGTATACAATGGGTGTTGGTTTGGATTACAAACCCATCAAAGACTTATCTATCAATATCTCACCTGCGACTTATAAGTTGGTATATGCCAATATGACGAATCCTGAACGTGTTAATGTGACAGATTATGGTATTGAAGTCAGCAAAAATTTGCTTAATGAGATAGGTAGTTCATTGCGCGTGGAATGGAAATGGAAACCTCTGCGAGAAATTGAGTTAGAATCTAAATTTTATTTCTTTACGAACTACAAACAAATTGAAACGGAGTTAGAATTAGATGTGGATTTCATTATCAATAAGTATCTTTCGGCAAAATTACTCTTACACCCTCGTTATGATGGTACCATTGAGAATGTAAAAGATAAAAAAGAAAAATTGCAATTCAAGGAATTAATTAGTATAGGATTTTCTCATACATTTAGATAATCAATAGCAAATTCAATCAAGATGGATAAGCAATCAATAAGAATTATTTATATGGGTACGCCCGACTTTGCTGTGGAGAGTTTACGTGCCTTGGTAGAGGGAGGATATAATGTAGTAGCAGTTGTTACAATGCCAGATAAACCTGCCGGACGTGGTCATCAGGTGCAGTTTTCTGCGGTTAAACAATATGCCATGTCTGTCGGGTTGCCTCTTTTGCAACCAGAACGTCTTAAAGATGAAATGTTTTTACAAGAACTACGTTCCTACAATGCAGACTTGCAAATAGTTGTGGCGTTTCGTATGTTGCCTGAAGTGGTATGGAATATGCCACGTTTGGGTACATTTAATCTACATGCATCATTGTTGCCGCAATATCGTGGTGCCGCACCAATCAATTGGGCGGTTATGAATGGTGATACCGAGACTGGAGCTACAACTTTTATGCTTCAACATGCGATAGATACGGGTGATATTATTCTTCAAGAGCGTATTCCTATTGATGATGATGAGAATGTTGGTTCTGTACATGATCGACTAATGAAGATGGGAGCTAGTCTTGTTATTCGTACTGTAGATACAATTATAGAATGTGAAACTACTGGTGCTCCATTGCCTACCACTCCACAAAATAATTCTATAGCCCTACGTCCTGCTCCTAAAATTTTCAAAGAAACTTGTGCAATAGATTTCTCCTGCACTGCGGAGCAGATACGTAATCATGTGCGTGGTTTGAGCCCATATCCAGCTGCTTGGATCAATGAAATACCAACCTCGCATCCATTGGCGGAAGTTCTTAAAGGAGCTAAGGTTTATAAGGTGGCTATTGTACAATATGCAGATAAAAAGGGACATATCATTATTCCTTGTGCTGATGCTTATATTGATATCCTAGAACTTCAACTTCCAGGAAAGAAACGTATGGATGCTGCTTCTCTTCTCAATGGTATTCGTACTTCTAAATGCTAAACATTAAAAACAAATATGATAATCGCAATTTTTGGAAATACTCTTCGCCCTGAAACGATACGCGCAGTGAAGCATATTGTTGAGTTCCTGCAGCATCGTGGAGTTGGTGTTGTTCTCTCACAGGAACTTCGTCATGAGGCGTTTTACCGTGAGTTCCCCTCCGTGGAAGATTTTATTTCCCAAACGGGTGAAACGATTGATTTTGCACTTTCCGTAGGAGGTGATGGAACTTTCCTTACTACAGCCTCTTTGGTTGGACATCTTGATATTCCTATTCTTGGTATCAATTGCGGACACCTAGGATATCTGGCTGAGGTGCAGACGGATAATATTGATGCAGTGCTTGACCAACTTATTACGAATAACTATACTATTGAAAAACGACGTATGTTGGAGGTCTCTTGCCAGTGTGATAACAAAATTGTTGCTCCGTATGCTCTTAATGAAGTGGCTGTGTTGAAATCAGGATTGAGCAGTATGATTACAGTGGATGTAACACTCAATGGAGAATTCCTTCACAATTATAAGGCAGATGGTTTGCTGATCGCAACCCCTACAGGATCAACTGCTTATAATCTTAGCGTGGGTGGCCCTTTGTTGGATCCTCATGTACATGCAATCATTCTTACACCTGTTGCTACACATAGCTTGAATATTCGACCATTAGTGGTACTAGATGATTCTAAGATTGATGTTAAGATCTCTAGCCGAAATGGAAACTTTTTGCTTAGTGTAGATGGGCGTAGTCAAGTACTAAGTCAGGATATTCAATTGCATATCGAGCGCTCACAACGTACAATCAAACTTGTGCGTATTAATGGTCAAACATTTATGCAATCACTTAAAGATAAGCTTAATTGGGGTAAATGATAGATTACGAGGCATTAATAGCAAAATATTGTTCAGGAAATACCGAACTTCGGCATATTATTCTAACACATTCTCGTCAAGTGGCAGATCGTGCCTTGACTATTCTTGATGCACATCCGCAATGGGTTGAGTCTGGAGAAATTGATCCTGTTTTTATAGAGGAGGCAGCAATGTTGCATGACATTGGTGTTGTTTTGTGTGATGCTCCGCGTATTCATTGCTATGGCAAACATGCCTATATAGAACATGGTTATTTAGGAGCAGAGATTTTGCGTCAAGAAGGATTACCTAAGCATGCAGCCGTTGCAGAAAGACACACCGGGACAGGAATTGATATTGAGCAAATTATGCGTGAGCAATTACCTATACCGCTGCAAGATTATACTCCGCGCACATTAGAGGAAAAGCTTATTTGTTATGCGGATAAGTTCTATTCTAAAACAAAATTGGGGCAAGATAAACCAATGACTAAGATTCGTCAGCATATGTGGAAATATGGGTCTGATGCAGTCCTTCGTTTTGATAATATGCAGCAACTATTTGAGCCAACTATTTTGTTCGTATAAATTCTAAATAAAAATTTGCATATGTCGCAAATTTTTTGTACCTTTGCAGCGATTATGACACGACTCAGTGTAAATATAAACAAAGTGGCAACATTGCGCAATGCGCGCGGAGGTAATATGCCTGATGTGGAGAAATTTGCTCGTGATTGCGAAAGTTATGGCGCTCAGGGGATAACGGTGCATCCTCGCCCTGATGAGAGACATATTCGTCGATCGGATGTGTATGCACTCAAGTCATTAGTAACCACCGAGTTTAATATAGAAGGCAATCCCGAACCAGCTTTTATGGATCTTGTGCTGGATGTAAAACCTGCGCAAGTTACTCTTGTTCCTGATGCGCATGATCAGCTCACGAGTAATCATGGCTGGGATACTAAGGCGCACTTGGCAAAGCTGACTGCGATTATTCAACGTTTTAAAAATGCAGGTATTCGTGTGTCTGTGTTTGTGGATGCAGATCCAATAATGGTAGAATATGCTGCAAAAGCGGGTGCTGATCGCGTGGAGTTATATACTGGTCCTTATGCAGAAATGTATGAGGTGAATCCAGAGATGGCTATTGAAGCATATCGAGCAGCTGCTGAGATGGCCCATGATTTAGGGCTTGGGCTAAATGCGGGTCATGATCTGAATCTCAAAAATCTCAATGCGTTTGTGACTGCATTTCCTTGGGTTCAGGAGGTTAGTATAGGCCATGCGCTAATTGCGGATGCATTATATTTAGGTATAGAACAAACAATAAAACAATACAAATATGCTCTTTCAAGTTCAAACTGAAAATTTTGACGCAATGTCAACTGCCGTACAAGATACAGTATCTGCAGCTATTGCTGATGCTGTGGTGACAGAAAATTCTATCCAACTCTTTGAGATGGCAAAATCTGGAGGATGGATCATGGTTGTGCTAGCGATAATGTTAGCATTTGCTATTTATTTGTTTCTTGAGCGTTTGGTAGTTCTGGTTAAAGCTACTAAAGAGGATAAGACCTTCATGAATCGCATCCGCGATTACATCAAAGAGGGTAAAATAGATTCTGCTCTTAAACTTTGTCGTAAGGAGGATACCCCTTCTGCTCATATGATCGAAAAAGGTATCACACGTATTGGTCGTCCTATGCAAGATGTGCAGGTGGCAATCGAGAATGTAGGTAATTTGGAGGTAAGCAAGTTGGAGAAAGGTCTTGTGTTGATGGCTACTATTGCTGCCGGGGCTCCAATGCTCGGGTTCTTGGGTACTGTTTTAGGTATGATTCAAACATTCTTTAATATGGCGCAAAACGCAAGTGGAGTGATTGAAATAGCAGCCCTATCAGATGGTATGTATCAGGCGATGGTAACTACTGTAGGTGGCTTGATTGTAGGTATATTAGCAATGTTTGCTTACAACCTTTTGGTATCGCGTATTGACCGTGTAGTTCGCCAATTGGAGTCTCGTACAATGGAGTTTATGGATCTCCTTAACGAGCCAGTTTAAACTATCCTACATTATCCCACACTATTTTACACAATAAAATATGGCATTAAAAAGACGAAATAGGGTAGAGGCAACATTTGCAATGTCATCAATGACAGATCTTATTTTCTTGTTGTTGCTATTCTTTGTGATGGCAAGCACCATGTCTTCGCCCAATGATATCAAAATTAATTTGCCAACATCGCGTGCGAAAACGGCAACGAAGCAAGTTGTTGCTAAGGTTAGTATAGATAACCTTGGGAATTATTATGTCGCGCTTGGCAGACAGACTCCAGTAGTGATTGCTGCGGAGGATTTGGAGGCATATCTGACAACTATTCAGCAGCAAGATAGCGCTATGTATGTTGCGCTGCATGCTGATCAAGACATTTCGTACCGCAATGTAGTACATGTTTTGGATATTGCCAATCAACATAAAATGAAAATTGTAATCGCTACGAAAAAGTGAGTAAACAATCCCAATCACATATTATAGCTTTCATTGGTACATTGTTGTCCATGTGCCTGATCTTCTTGCTCTTATGGTTCCTTAGTGTGAAGGCACCTGTATGGGAAGAGGATGAAGGTATAGTGGTCGCTTTTGGAGATTTGAACGTGGGTGGTGGTATGCAAAATGTTAGTTACTTGGATAAGGTAAATCAAGTAGAGCAAATACCTGCGCCTGCGACTCCTTCCACTCCGTCCAACAATGATTTTCTAGTGCAAGAAGATGATGAAACACTTGTTCTTGCTAAACAAGCTGAGGAGAAAAAGCGCAAGGAGGAAGAGGCATTAAGGCAAAGACGTTTACAAGAGGAGGCGCGTGTCGAAGCTGAGCGTGTTGCCAAAGAGAAAGCACTTGCCGAACAAAAGGCTAGAGAGCAAGAAGCTATTGATAGAGCAAATCAATTGGCAGCCGCATTAGGCTTGTCCGGTACTACAGAAGGGGCAAATGGTGAAGCGACATCTGCCGGAAGTGGCGCCGGCATGGGTAATCCCGTTGGTAAGAGTGAAGGGAAGGTCGTAAGTAGTGATAGCGATAGAAATGCCTATGTTCCTGGAAGAACTGTAAAATATTTGCCTAAACCATCATCTGATTTTAAGCAAGATGGTGATGTAGTTGTGAGGATATGGGTAGATCAAGGCGGAAATGTTACTAATGCACAGGCGATTGATGGCTCTATTTCAGACTTGGCAACAAAACGGCTAGCAGTTCAGGCTGCTTTGAAAGCAAAGTTTACACCTGGAGATACACCTCAAATAGGTACAATTACTTATATATTCAATCTCAATTAAACAAAAAAAAGTATGAACTACATCTTCTTAGACAACGGTTTCGAGGAGATCGAAGCCATCACGACAATCGACCTTTTAAGACGTGCGAATATCGCATTGACAACCGTTTCGGTAACAGGTGTTGAAATGGTCTTAGGAGCACACAATATTTCCGTAAAAGCTGATAAAAATTTTCAAGATGTGGATTTTGCGGATGCTAAGATGCTCATTCTCCCAGGAGGAGCAACCAATTTGATTGAACGTAAACCATTATGTGAACTTTTGCTCAAGCATAATGAACAGGACCAACCTATTGCTGCTATTTGTGCGGCACCTGCAGTTCTTGGGCAATTGGGAATCCTACAAGGAAAACAGGCTACTTGCTATCCAGGCTTCGAACATCATCTTGGCGAAAGCCATGTTGGAGGTCTTGTGGTAGAATCCAAGAATGTTATCACGGCCAAAGGACCTGGATTGAGTAGTGATTTTGCATTTTGTATAATTGAGAAGTTAGCAGGATCGGAAATTGCAGATCAAGTATATGATGCTGCACAATATTAATAATTTATAATAAAACAAATTAAATACATGAAGAAATATCTACTTTCTGTTTTCTCACTATGCTTAGCTACGATGGTCTTTGCACAAGAGGCAGAGCAAAAACCATCTCCATGGTCGTGTACTGGTGTTGTTGGTTTGAATGCTAGCGCTACAGGACTTGTCAATTGGGCAGCGGGTGGAAACAATAATATCAACGGTGTCGCTTTTGGTAAGGTGCGACTTTTGTATAATGAGAATAATCTTTCTTGGGAGACTAATCTCAACCTGGAGTATGGTTTGTCATATATTGATCAAAAATATGATCCTTTCCAAAAATCTAGCGACGTGATTGACTTCAAGACGAAGTTTGGTTGGCAATTCCATAAGGCGTTGTTCTTAACTATCTCTGGTGGCTTTAAGAGTCAATTTGATTTAGGTCGTGCATACGATGGCACTGAGGCTACGGATCCTATTGTGTCGAAATTCCTCGCGCCATCCTATACGGATATCTCTGTCGGTATCGATTGGAAACCCAACTCCATCTTTTCCGTTTACTGTTCCCCGGTCGCTGGACAAATTACCACGGCTGTGGTTGGAGATGCCATGAATGCTAAATATGCGGATATGTTTGCACTGGAGAATGGTGGTTTACGCCAAGTAATGCAAGAGAAATACGCAACTTGGACATATAGTAAGGTGGCAAATGCTGATGGAACATATGATAAGATCTATAAAAACTATAAAGCAGAGTTGGGTCTCACCTTCAAGGGGACAATTAATTATACATACAAAGATCTAAAGATTATCACCTCTGTTGGTTTGTTCACCCCATATACTTGGGATAAAACTGAGATCTTCGATGCGAATGGCGATTTTATTGGCTATCGCGACAATAACCGCCGTTTTGGTAATTTTGATGTGGATTGGGATGCTGCAATTTCATACCAATTCCTCAAATGTCTCAATGTAACTCTTTCTACATCACTCAAATACTACAATGGCGTGAAGATTGCTAATGCTGATGGCGTCTTAGCGGAGCGTGTACAATTCAAGAGCATTCTAGGATTGGGAGTAGGATATAGTTTCTAATCTATAATAGTGACGTGGATTCCCTTTCATCTCTCGAACATAATCTTCAGTTGCTCCTTTCGCAATACAACGAACTGCAGGAGCAAATGCGTTTGCTCAAAGAGGAGAATATTCGCCAACGTGATGAGATTCTACAGTCACATGCTGAACTATTACAACTCAGACAGGAGTACAATCGCTTGCAAGCTGCGCATGCTCTGATTGCTAACGACGAACGCAACGAAGAGGAACGTCAAAAGGCAAAACAAAGACTCACATCCATTATCTCGCAGATAGATAAGGCTTTAGAGGTGCTAAAACAATGACCGAAGAACGCAAACAACATATTACTCTGCAGCTGGATGCGCATAATATCTCGCTCAATGTTCCAATGAGCAAGGAGCATCTATATCGCAAAGCTGCTGAGAAAATTAATCAGCGTTACAAATACTACCAACGCATTGCTCCTAATCGTTCTGCGGAACAGATTTGGGTCTACGTGGCATTGGATATGGCGGTTAATTTGTGTGCTGATGAATATGCAAATCGCTTGCAACCTATTGACGAAAAAATACAAGAGCTAAATAATATAATTTTACAACATATTAAATAACAATTTAAAGATTAAATACTATGAGTATGATGATTATAAACGTGGTAATTGCAATACTTGCCTTGATTTTGGGTGCTGGTATCTGCTATGTGCTTTTCCGTTACCACGCATCTGGCATTCTCCGCAAGGCGGAAGAGGAAGCCGAAGTAATTAAGAAAAACAAGATTGTTGAGGCAAAAGAAAAATTTATTGCACTCAAACTCGAACACGAAAATCAAGTACGTCAAGCAGAGCAGAAACTCCATCAACAAGAGCAACGCCAACAACAACGTGAGCAACAACTCAACCAAAAGCAAGGTGAAGTGCAACGCGCTCAAAATGAATTGAATACGCAACGTCAACAAGTTGAGAACCAACAAAAAGCCCTTGAGCATAAGACTCAAGAGATTGAGCGTCTTCAACAAAAAGCTGAACAACAATTGGAGCAAATCTCAGGTCTTTCTGCCGAAGAGGCAAAGAAACAACTCGTGGATGCCCTCCGTGATGAGGCCAAAACGGCAGCTATGGCATATATCAATGATACCATGGACGAGGCACGACTCACTGCTAGCAAGGAGGCAAAGAAAATCATTATCCAATCTATTCAACGTATCGCTTCTGAAGCTACGGTTGAGAATGCGGTTTCTGTTTTCCATATTGATAATGACGAGGTTAAGGGTCGTATCATCGGTCGTGAAGGTCGTAATATCCGTGCTCTTGAGGCTGCTACTGGTGTTGAGATCGTGGTGGATGATACACCAGAGGCTATTACGCTCTCTGCTTTCGATCCTATGCGTCGCGAGATAGCACGCTTATCTCTCCACCAACTCGTACAAGATGGACGTATCCACCCCGCACGTATTGAAGAAGTGGTTGCGAAAGTTACCAAGCAAGTGGAAGAGGAAATTCTTGAGACAGGTAAACGTACTACAATCGACCTCGGTATTCATGGTCTGCATCCTGAGCTTATTCGCCTTGTCGGTAAGATGAAATATCGTTCTAGTTATGGACAAAACCTCCTTATGCACGCACGTGAGACAGCTAATCTCTGTGCTGCAATGGCAGCTGAACTCGGACTCAATGTCAAGAAAGCGCGTCGAGCAGGTTTGCTACACGATATTGGTAAGGTAAGTGACGAGGACATGGAAATGCCACACGCACAGTTGGGTATGAAGCTTTGCGAGAAATATGGTGAGAAAACTGATCTCTGCAATGCTGTTGGTGCCCACCACGAAGAGATGGAGATGGAGACTATCCTTGCTCCTATCGTGCAAGCTTGTGATGCTATCTCAGGTGCACGTCCAGGTGCACGCCGAGAGATTGTTGAGGCATATGTAAAGCGACTCAACGACCTAGAGAATATTGCAATGTCCTACCCTGGGGTAACCAAGACCTACGCACTTCAAGCAGGTCGTGAACTACGTGTAATCGTTGGTGCGGATAAACTAAGCGATAAGGAAACAGAACTACTCTCATTCGATATTGCTAAGCGTATTCAAGATGAGATGACTTATCCTGGTCAAATCCGTATTACTGTTATTCGTGAGACACGTGCTGTTTCTTACGCAAAGTAATATCAAAATCAATATTCTAAAATAATAGACTGCCAGCGTGCAGTCTATTATTTTTTGTTCTTATCATTGGTTGTTATCTCTCGGTTTTCAGTTTCTCAATCCACTGATCTAGTGACTCCTTATCACCCAATCCCACGCGATCTTTAATACGCATTCTTCTGCTCCAAATGGTGCGTTGCGTCAAACCTAATAACAAACATATATCAGCATTATCTAAACCCAATATATATAATGCAAGTGCCTGTATATCAGTGTTGGTTAATCGAGGATAATCCTGTTGTAGATGGATCAATAGATCGCCATAACATCCGTTGAACTCTATAAAGAAGTTTTGCCATTGTTCTTCTGTAGAGAATATATTAGAGTCAATAAACTGTTGTGCCCAATCAGGAATTTTTTCCTCTTTCTTTTTCGTAAGCAAGGCCTCTTGTAAATTCTTGTTCAATTCTAATCGCTGATTCAATATGCGTTTCAGTGCATCGCGACGCAATTGTAATTCGTTTTGTAAGTCTTTTATCTGCTGCTGAGCGCGCGCTTGCTCGGTTAATCGCTCTGTGCGACGTTTCGCACTATATAAAATCAACAATATGCCCGCGCACAAAATAATAATTACCACTACACCTAACACGATATACAACTGTTGTTTCTCTAATTGCAGTTGCAAGTTCTTTGCTTTCTCTACCTCGTTATCAAAGTGTTGCGCAGCCACAAATGCACTTGCTCTACCTTTCTCCTCTGCTTCTCTATAATAGGTGTCATATAGCTCATACAAAGACTCAAATGCATCTTCATATTTTCCTTTTAGATGCAGATATTGGCTGTGCCAAAGAATGTATTGCTGCTCGCTCCATATCTGTGCGGTAGTATCTGCCGCTAGAATATCAAGGTAAATGCGTGCAGAGTCTGCTTTATTAGTACGGATATAGTATTTCACCAGATCATATGCATAGCGCTTTTGCCCTGCTTTGTGGCACATATACTGACATATGCTTGCCAGTTCGGGCGAATTGTCTTGGTTTGCAGATAATTGAGCATAGCGAATATCCATCTGCAGAATGGTATCTCCCATAAACCGAGCAGCTTCTAGTGCCTTATCAAAGTACTGATTCCTGCTCTCATCGTGCGTGTTTCGTCCTAGTTCACGATATACTGAAGCCAAGTATAAGGGTAATCCTGCTTCTTCCAAATAGGGTAGTGCTTTTTGGTAATTCTCCAAGGCGATGTCATATAGTTGTTCGCTTTCGCTGATGCGTCCCATCTTGTAGTAGGTCATACCCCGAATGATAGATGCTGCGGGATAACTCTCTGCTTTTTTCAGGTATTGCATCGCTTGGGTGTTCTCTCCTATATAATTAAGGTATGCACCTTGTATATAATAGGCTTCAGAAGCACTTGCTTCGTCCTCACAATTAGCAAAGTATTTTGCCATTGCCTCCAGATTGCTTTCTATAGGCAGTCGTAACTCTCGTTTAAGCATCAAATGTGCTTCTGTCAATCGGTAACGTTGCAGCTCATACTCGTTCAGAAAACTTGTATTTATCTTGCTCAATGCCTTCTGCGCCTGATCCGCATCCAGCCATACTTGTGATATCGCCTCTTGCAATTCACTATTCTTGATAGTGGTCTTGTTTGAGCATGCAATGCAAATACCCAATATAGCTAATAGAATAATAAATCGTTTTATCATATTTCTTGTTAAATATTTATTTCGCCACAAAATTACAACATTTTTTCCACTCCTGCAAGCCATTTTTTGTGCCTGCATCAGTTTTTTATTTTTACAAAATTATAATGTACACAAAATCAATCATATACAAATTACCTGCATACTATGCTGCATCAGTTTATTTTTTGGTCATATCAGAAAAAAGCAGTACCTTTGCAG
>JAEIGA010008790.1_pt1 | contig 15283 bp, 15 predicted proteins | sample 9270691 | NCBI WGS metagenome assembly JAEIGA01 (sample SAMN17057246, study PRJNA624740) | gut metagenome | biome: biome; isolation source: fecal sample | host: Bos grunniens | place: China: Xizang | collected 2019
ATTCTTTTGCTGCCCGCTGCTGCTCTGTCTGTGTCATGTGGGCAGTATAGCATGGGTGTAACTGAATGTACAAGTAGTGGGGCTTCAGTGGGTAGTTAGAGTGAATAGTTCATTCTAGCTAGAATGAAAGAGACATAGTAGCTAGAATGAAAGTCAGTACGCTAGTTTCTAAAGCTGTGAATCGGTGCAGGAATCCTTCCACCACGAGCAATAAATTCCTGGCAAGAGAATTTGCTTACTGGCAGAATGGGAGCTCCACCTAAAAGCCCACCAAATTCAGCCCATTCTCCAGCACCCTTTCCTGGCACAGGAATAATTCTCACGGCAGTGGTCTTGTTGTTCACCATACCAATGGCCATTTCATCTGCAATGATACCACTGATGGTGGAAGCACTAGTGTCACCAGGAATAGCAATCATATCCAAGCCCACAGAACAAACGCAGGTCATGGCCTCTAGCTTTTCTAGATTGATGGATCCAGCCTTTACTGCAGCAATCATTCCTTCATCCTCAGACACAGGAATAAAGGCTCCAGACAAGCCACCAACATTGGTGCTGGCCATAACACCGCCTTTTTTCACCATGTCCGTAAGCATGGCCAAGGCGGCAGTAGTTCCTGGAGCACCAGCTGCTTCTAGTCCCAGCTCCTCCAGAATGCGAGCCACAGAATCTCCCACGTAGGGTGTAGGAGCCAAAGACAGGTCAAGAATACCGAAATCTACACCTAAGCGACGAGCAGCCTCGGTTCCCACCAGCTGCCCCATGCGGGTAATCTTAAAGGCCATCTTCTTGATACCATCTGCCACTTCATCAAGGGGCCGTCCTTTGTAAGCCTCGCAGGCTGCCTTAATAACACCTGGACCAGAAACCCCAACAGAAAGCACTGCATCCCCTTCTCCTGGTCCGTGAAAGGCTCCAGCCATAAAGGGATTGTCCTCTGGAGCATTGCAAAATACCACCAGCTTGGCACAGCCTAAGCCGTCCTTTTCCTTGGTAAGCTCTGCTGCTTCTTTGATGATATGCCCCATGTCACGAACGGCATCCATGTTGATGCCGCTTTTTGTAGTTCCCAAGTTGATAGAAGAACAAACTCTGTCAGTAATGGTGAGAGCATGAGGAATAGACTGAATCAAGGTGCGGTCTCCGGGAGTAATTCCCTTTTGCACCAAGGCAGAAAATCCACCAATAAAGTCCACCTCCAGCTCCTTGGCTAGCTTGTCTAGTTCCACCGCCCATTCCACGTAGTTATCCTCGCCGCTGGGTTCAGCCACCAAGGAAATGGGTGTCACGGCAATACGCTTGTTGATGATGGGCACACCGAATTCGGCCTCAATCTGCCGGCCAGTTTCCACCAATTTTCCTGCATACCGTAAGATTTTCTCCCGCATTCGCCTGCGACTTTCCTTGCCGCTTTCGCAAGCACAATCCCGCAGAGAAATCCCCATGGTAATGGCCCGCACGTCCAGCTTGTACTGCATGAACATATTCACTGTCTCTTGAATCTCGATGGGAGAAAAAATCACTGGAAACCTCCGTATATGGCATCAAAAGGATGCATGTTGATACTAAGTTATTGAAAAAGATTCTCCCATTGTACTGGATTTTGTGAACTTGGGAAATAGGAGGGGAATACAGGTACAAGTTTCAGGAAAAAAGTTATTCCTAGTCCACCACCTTCTGGTGAAGATAATGCTCCACACCGCGATTTTTCCATTGCCAGAAAATAATGCCTAAGCCAGATAAAACAAGGAGGCCACCACAAATGCGTATGAGTACCAGTCCCACCTGGGCAGGAATGACAAAAAGCACCACTGCAAGAATGATGGAGCCTACAATTTCTCCGTAATAGGGCTTTGTATCCACCCCAGAAGCTCGAAGCCGAATGGAAGCATAAAGCTCCAGTAGAGAGGACACCAGCAAATAAGCTGCCAGCATATACACCATGGCAGTCCACACTGTTGCGGCCAAAACTAAGGGTAAAATCACTGCCACTAAACCTACAGCCAGACTCAATATTCCTCGAATAATGATACTTCTGCGGAAGTAATCATCATCAAAAATCCGCCGTACATAGAACAGGTTAAAACACCCGTTTACAATGGCAGCCAAGCCCAGCAGAATCACCACCACCTTGGTCCATGCCTCTGGGGAAAACAGCATTAAAAGCCCCGCAATTAAGGACAAAAATCCCATTCCTACATATGATTTTCGCATACTACCTCCTGAACTACGACTGAAATTTTCATCAGCCTACACTACTAGTATACGAGGAAAGCTTTTAGAAAGCCAGAAGGAAGTTACAGAAAGCCACATTGACTTCCACCTCTTTTCCAAAGAAATTCATATGGGAAGAAGCAAAGAAGCAGTATCCTTCTGGCTTTTCTCTTTCCTTAGTTAATGAACTAATTTATTCTGTTTCCAAGTTTTATCGTAGCTATTGTAGCTCCACAATCCATTATCACAACCGACCAAGATAACTTCAAAGCCTTCCCCATCTATTACTAGCTCTTGCACAAAAACATTTTGTATCTTACCAGCTCTTGCTCCAACGGTAACGTCAGTGTAATGTCCTGACAAAGAGCCATATATATCCAAACCAATTTTTTTCAAGCCAGAATCAGTTGCGACATAAAGACTTCCCCGAGGAGAACAAGCCAAAGAAAGCACCTGGCTTTTCAAATCTATTTCTTTCCTATTGCTAGAACTTCCATAAAATGCAACCTTTTGCTCCCCACCATTCTTTGGAGCATAGTAGTACCAACCAGGGCCTTGCTCTGTTATGACGGAAGACAACCATTGTTCATAATTGATGCCACGAGGACAATCAGTTCCAATCAAGTCAAAATAATTGTCTTTGTTATCCAGAACATAGGCCTTTGAGGAATCCTTTCCTGTTTGATGATGGTATCCAAGATCAAAAATAGCTTTTGGTCCGTTGAAAATGGCCGAACCATTTACTGGTGCTCCTTGAGAATCTGTTGTGGCAATTTCTCGCCATTCACCAGTAGTTACATCAAGCATCCACAAAGTATTATCTGTGGCAAGTGCATACAAAGTTGACCTGCTGGAATCAATACCATCTACTCCCACTGCAAGCTGTTTGATTGTTTTGCCTTGTGGATTTCTATCAGCTTTTTCCCACAAGTCGTCAAACTTCCATCGAACGTAAATGGTTTCTGGAACAGAAGCATCACAGGCATATAAATACCCTTCCAAAGTTACAATGGAAGTTATAGAACCTTCAATAAAATCCCTTTGTGGAGTTATTTCATCCTGTGGATTTTTCTCTCCTTCAGAACTACCAGTCCCCTGCACTGGAACTTGGTCACTCGTGTCAGTGTTTTCCGTTTGCGGATTTTCCCCACCAGAATGTGATTCAGTTTCTTGATAATCAATGATAGGACTTTTTTCTGGATCCTTCGGTGCAACTAAGGGATCAGAAGAAGAAGGACAGGCAAAAAAAATAAATGAAACAAGCATCAAAACTAGGCACACAACTTGATTTTCTTTTCGTCGAGACAACATAACACACTCCTGAAAAATACATCTATCAATGCAGATTACAACTCAAATATTTCTTGCATTTCTCCGCAGTATATACAATTGCCATCCACTAAACAAGTGAATCTGCATACAAGTTTTTAGATAAATTCTTTCATGTTCCACCAACTAAGCAATTATGACATAATTGACAAAAATGTCATAATACCATAGTATGTTGCCAACACCTGTTTGTTTGCATCAAAAAAAATCCATTTTACCTGTACATAGATGCAACTTTTCTTTTTATGTGGTGTCTAAATTCCGCTAGGGTGTTTGGAAACAAATCAATCCACGGTAATTTTTTATAAGAGGTCTTTTTTAGAATGATGTTCAAAAAATATGTAAAAGGAAATCACGACTACACAAGCTACGAAGCATTAAAAGACAATTTTTCCATCGAAATTCCAGAAAATTTTAACTTTGCCTATGATGTGGTAGATGAATATGCTAAAACTGAGCCAAATCGCACTGCCTTGGTTTGGTGCGATGACAACAACGAAGAAAAAATCTTTTCTTTTTTAGATTTAAAGATTGCTTCAGACAAGACTGCAAACTTCCTCCTTTCTCAAGGAATCAAAAAAGGCGATGCAGTGATGTTGATTCTTCGCCGTCGCTACGAGTTCTGGTTCTTTTTGTTGGCCCTCCACAAGATTGGAGCCATCGCAGTACCTGCTACAAATCTCCTACTAAAAAGCGACATCGAATACCGCACTAATGCAGCGGAAATCAAGATGATTGTTGCCTTAGAAGACAAGGATTTACAGAACCAGATTGACTTGGCAATGCCTCATTCACCTTCAGTAAAAACCTTGGTTACCACAGGCCACCGAGAAGGTTGGGTTTCTTTTGCAGATGCTTATGCTGAGCTTTCTCAGGATTTCCAGCGTCTCCAGGGTGCAGAAGCCACCTTTAATGAAGACATTATGCTACTGTACTTTACCTCTGGAACCTCAGGTTATCCAAAGATGGTGCAGCACAACTTTGCCTACCCACTGGGCCACATTGTTACCGCAAAGTACTGGCAAAAGGTGGTGGATGGAGGACTCCATCTTACTCTAGCAGAGACTGGCTGGGCCAAGGCTGTGTGGGGCAAGATTTACGGACAGTGGCTTGCAGGAAGTGCAGTTTTTGCCTACGACATGATTACCTTTGTACCTGGTCGCCTCTTAGAAAAGATGGAAAAATACAAGGTAACTACCTTCTGTGCTCCACCAACAGTATACCGCTATCTGGTGCGTCAGGATTTTACAAAATACGACCTTTCCAGTCTTGTTCACTGTACCACCGCAGGAGAAGCCTTGAACGGTGAAATCTACAATAAGTTTCTGGAAAAAACAGGTCTTAAGATGAAAGAAGGCTATGGTCAAACGGAGCTCACTCTCACCATCGGCAACTTTGATGGTATGGAACCTAAGCCCGGCTCCATGGGTAAGCCAGCTCCTGGCTACAACATCGATATTATCGACTCTGAGGGTAAGTCCTGTGCAGCAGGAGAAGTGGGAGAAATCGTTATTCGTTTAGATAAGGGCCGCCCCTTTGGTATGTTTGCGGGTTATTACAAGGATGAACAGCGAACACAGGAAGCCTTTATGGACGGTTTGTACCACACAGGAGACATGGCCTATACCGACGAGGATGGCTACTTCTGGTTTGTAGGCCGAATTGATGACATGATTAAGAGTGCAGGCTTCCGTATCAGCCCCTTTGAGGTGGAAAGCACCTTGATGCAGCATCCTGCCGTTTTGGAATGTGCCGTAACTGGTGTAGCTGACGACACTCGTAATCAAGTAGTAAAGGCTACCATCGTTGTTGCCCCTGGATATGAGGCAAACCAACATCTGTCCCTGGAATTACAGGAATTTGCCAAGACAGAATCAGCCCTGTACAAGGCTCCCCGACTCATTGAGTTTGTAAAGGAGCTTCCCAAAACCATCAGTGGAAAGATTCGTCACGTGGCCATCAGAAACAAAGACAATCAGAAATAAAAACACGGGAGAAAAAAACTTCTCCCAAACCAACAATAGAAGGAGACATTAATGTCACAAAGAAGAGTTGTAATTACTGGAATGGGAGCCGTAACCCCCATTGGACATTCTGTGGAAGAAACTTGGAAGTCCGTAATGGCTGGTGAATGCGGAATCGACAAAATTACCCTGTTCGACACAACAGATTATGCAGTAAAGATTGCCGCTGAGGTAAAGAATTTTGATATGACCAACTGGGGAGTAGACAAGAAGGAGGCTCGTAAAATGAGCCGCTTTACCCAGTTTGCTGTAGCTGCTGCCACAGAAGCTATCAAGGATGCTGGCTACACCAAGGAAACCATTTCCGCAGAGAAGTCTGGAATCATGTTGGGTAACGGTATTGGTGGATTTGAGACTATGGAAGCTGGTTACAAGCGTTATTTTGAAGCTGGCAACACTCGCATTCCACCACTGTCTGTTCCCCTGTTCATTACAAACGAAGGTGCTGCTAACATCAGCATGAGATTTGGTATTGAAGGTCTTTCTTGGACCTTGGCTACTGCTTGTGCCTCTGGAACTGATGCCCTGGGAGCAGCCTTGGATTTAGTTCGTTCTGGTCGCCTTGACGTTTGTGTTGCTGGTGGAACAGAAGCTGCTATCACAGGATTTGGAATCGGCTGCTTTACCGTGCTCCAGACCTTGGCAACCTCCTTTAACGACAATCCCAAAGCAGCAAGCCGCCCCTTTGACGCAAAGCGTGAAGGCTTTACCATGGGAGAAGGTGCTGGTATCCTGATTCTTGAGGAATTGGAGCATGCCAAGAAGCGTGGTGCTAAGATTTATGCTGAATTTGCTGGATTTGGTGCTTCTAGCGATGCCTACCACATTACTAGCCCCCGTTTAGATGGAACAGGTGGAGCAAAGGCCATTAAGTTGGCTTTGGAAGATGCAGGAATTAAGCCTGAGGATGTGGACTACTACAATGCCCACGGAACCTCTACTCCCATCAACGACCCATCAGAAACAAAGATGGTAAAATTGGCCTTTGGTGATCACGCTTACAAGATGAAGGTATCTTCCACCAAGAGTATGACTGGTCACTGTGTTGGTGCTGCTGGTGCCATCGAAGCCATTATCAGCGTAAAGGCCATGAACGAGGGATTCTATCCTCCCACCATCAACTTGGAAAACCCCGACTTGGAAGCAGGCTGTGACTTAGACTATGTTCCCAACAAGCCTGTTGCAGGAGAAATCAACTGTATTGCCTCTAACTCTTTGGGATTTGGTGGACATAACGGTTGTGTTATCATGAAGAAATTCAAGGACTAAGAGTAGCGAGGGCTGCCACAAGGTAGCCCTTTTTTACTTCCTTATCTATCAGAAAAATTAAAGGAGAAAACAATGGTAATCAAACCAATGATTCGCAGCAACATCTGCATTAATGCCCATCCAGTGGGATGTGGTAAGGAAACTGAGCATCAAATTAACTACGTAAAGTCCTGCAAGGAAAAGCGTGGAATCAAAACTGCTGCAGAAGGTGGAAATGCACCAAAGGCAGTTTTAGTTTTAGGTTGTTCCACTGGCTACGGACTTGCAAGCCGTATTGCAGCCGCCTTTGAATACGGAGCTGCCACCATCGGTGTATCCTTTGAAAAGGAAGGAACAGAAAAGAAGGGTGGAACTCCCGGTTGGTACAACAACTTAGCCTTTGACAATGCCGCAAAGTCTGCTGGACTTCCTTCTGTTACCTTGAACATGGATGCCTTTAGCAACGACTGTCGCAAGGCCGTAATCGAAGAAGCCAAGAAAATGGGCGTTACCTTTGACCTGGTAGTGTACAGCTTGGCAAGCCCTGTTCGCACCGACCCAGAAACTGGTGTTCTGTACAAGTCCGTACTGAAGCCCTTTGGTAAACCCTACACTGGCATGACCGTAGACATGATGACTGGGGAACTTTCTGAAATGAGCGCCGAGCCTGCCAATGATGAAGAAGCTGCTGAAACCGTAAAGGTAATGGGTGGCGAGGACTGGCAGCTTTGGATTGAAGCTTTGCTGAAGGAAGGTCTTTTGTCAGAGGGCTGCAAAACTGTAGCCTATTCCTACATTGGCCCTGCCCTTTCCCACGCAATTTACCGTGATGGAACCATTGGTGGCGCCAAAAAGCACCTGGAAAAGACAGCTCTTGAGCTCCACAGCCTGATGGGAGACAAAATCAAGGGAGAAGCCTACGTTTCTGTAAACAAGGGATTGGTAACTCGCTCTAGCGCCGTTATCCCCATTATTCCCTTGTACCTTTCCATCTTGTTCAAGGTTATGAAGGAAAAGGGAACCCACGAGGGCTGCATCGAACAGATGGAGCGTCTCTTTGCCGAGCGTCTGTACACTGGTGGAGCAGTGCCTGTAGATGAAGCCCACCTTATCCGCATTGACGACTGGGAGCTGGATCCAGAGGTTCAGGCTGAAGTTGACCGCCGCATGGCACAGGTAACTCAGGAAAATCTTCCTCAGTTGGGAGATATGGAAGGTTACCGCCACGACTTTATGGCCACCAACGGCTTTGATGTGGCTGGCGTTGACTACACCGCCGACGTGCCTAGAATGGATGTAGTATAAGTCTATCAACAAAAAAGGGTGCACTTCTGAAGTGCACCCCAATTATTGGACACTTTAACTAGGCTGATTTTAAGGACTGATTCCTGAATTGTAAAGGGGGCAGTCCTTTTTATTTAGCCGAGCTCCACCGAACGATTGTAGGCGGCGGTGGCAGCAGCCATTACAGCACTACGGAAGCCCTTTTCTTCTAGAGCCTCCACGGCGGCAATGGTTGTTCCAGCTGGAGAACAAACACCATCTTTTAAGTCTGCGGGATGACGACCTGTTTCCAGCTGCATGGTGGCAGCTCCACGAAGAGTTTGGGCGGCATAAACGTAAGCCTGCTGACGATTCATTCCCAGCTTTACAGCGGCATCTGCCAGGGCTTCTATAAACAGGAAGCAGTAGGCGGGGCCTGAGCCGCTAATGGCAGTTACTGCATCCATGAGCTTTTCTTCCACAATTTCCACCTTACCAGCAGCAGACAACAAGGCTTTCACCTGTTCTAGGGTTTCACCAGAGGTTTCAGCCGCCCCGCACAAACCAATCATTGCCTCCCCCACCACCGCTGGCAGATTGGGCATAATCCGCACCCACTGAACAGCATCAGCTACAGCACAGGCTTCACGGATGGACTCAATCTTTAATCCCGCCGCCATGGACACAAGGATTTTTCCAGACAGATGAGGAGTAATTTCTTCCACCACCTTTTGAATCAAGAAGGGCTTTACAGCAAGAAAAATCACGTCGGCGGTTTGGGCGGCCTCTCCATTGGAAGCCACCCCATGGCAACCAACTTCTGCAGCATAGGCTTGAGCCTTGGAAAAGTCTCCATCAGAAACCGTGAGATTCTCTCCACCCACAACCTTTGCCACGGCCTTCATCAAGGCGCCGCCCATCATACCAGTTCCAATACAAGCAACCTTCACATCACTCATGTTCTCTCCTTCCCCCTCTTGAAAAAATCTCGGCTACAGGTTTTGTCCTTCAAAAAGAGTGGCCTTCATCTTACCTTGAGCCAACTGTTCCAAAGCCTGAGGTTTTCCACCATTAGCCAAAATCATGGGAATACCGTAAGAGGTGGTTCTCTCTGCAGCTTCAAGTTTTGTCTCCATTCCACCGGAACCAAAGCTATTTGTTTCTCCGATAATGATTTGTGTTCTCAGCTCACTGATATTTGTCACCTGTTCTATAAGCTGGGCATCGGGATTTTTCTTGGGATTGTCTGTAAACACGCCATCAATATCACTGAACAAGACCAAAAGATCAGCGTTCCACAAAACGGCAGTTAATGCGCTCAGGTTGTCGTTATCACCGATGCGGATTTCATCAAAGGTAACAGAGTCGTTTTCGTTGATAATGGGAATAACCCCTTCGTCCACCAAGGTAAAAAGGGTGTTCCGCATGTTCAAGGTGCGATGATCGTCGGCAAAGTCTTCCTTTGTTAAAAGCAACTGACCAATGTGCAGGTTAAAATCGGCAAAGGCTTGACGCCACCTGTCCATAAGCTCCACCTGACCAATGGCACACAATGCCTGACGATAGTGAATGTCCTTTTTTCGAGACCAACGATCAAGCGTAGAAACACCAGCTACCTGAGCACCGGAAGATACAAGAACAATTTGCTTTCCAGCCTTCATTAAGTCGCTGCATTGGCGAGCAAAATCCTTCATAAAATCAAGATTGATGGTGCCATCTTCCTTGGCGAGGGTATTTGAACCGATTTTTATCACGATTTTTCGTGCTGATTGGATAGTTGACTGAATCATTAACGCACCTGCCCTTTTCCTTCAATGAAATATTTTGTGGTGGTGAGAGCCTCCAAGCCCATGGGACCTCTGGCGTGGAGCTTTTGAGTGCTAATGCCTAATTCCGCACCAAAGCCAAATTCACCTCCATCTGTAAATCTAGTGGATGCATTTACGTAAACGCAAGCTGCATCAACCTGCTGTTGGAATTTTGTGGCATTGGCAAGGCTTTCGGTAATAATTGACTCAGAATGCATTGTATTGTGACTATTGATATATGCAATGGCATCCTCCACAGACGCTACAGTTTTCACTGCCGCAATAGTATCCAAGAACTCATAGCCAAAATCTTCTTCCGCAGCCTCAACCACACAGTCTCCTCGTCCAGCCTTTTGTGCAGCAGCCTTCAACACTGGGAAAGAAGCTTCATCACACCGCAGCTCACAACCACCAGCCAATTTTTCTTCCAACAAGGGCAGGAATTCCTCCAGAATATCCTGATGAATCACAAAGGTTTCCAGTGCATTGCATACCCCAGGCCGCTGAAGCTTACCGTTTTCTGCAATGGAACAGGCCATGGCCAAATCAGCAGACTTGTCTACAAAAAGATGGCACACGCCACTACCAGTCTCAATAACAGGAACGCGAGCCTTTTCCACCACCATGCGAATGAGCTGGGCTCCACCTCTGGGCAGCACCACGTCAATTAATCCAGTGGCATTCAAAATATCATCCACCTCGCTGCGGTTTCCAGAACAAGCCAGCTCAATAGCAGAAGCTACACCAACAGCCTCGCCACCTTCCACCTGATTTAATGCAGTTTTAATGATAGAAACCAAAGCCTTGTTGGAATTCAAGGCAGAAGAGCTTCCTCGAAGCAAAATACCATTACCACTCTTATAGGCCAAAGCAAAGGCATCCACCGTCACATTGGGGCGAGACTCATAAATAATGGCGGCAACTCCCAGTGGCACCCGCTGTTGACGAATTTGCAAGCCATTAGGAGTAGTCCAGCCAGCCACAACCTGTCCCACAGGATCTGTTTGTTGAATCACAATGGTAATGCTGTCGATTATGCCATTAATTCGCTCAGAAGTAAGGCGGAGACGATCCACCAAGCTATCCTTCATACCCTCTGAAAGAGCACGCTGTACGTCCAGCTCATTGGCAGCAAGAATTTCCTGTCGATGGGCATCCAGTGCGCTGGCAACAGCCTTCAAGCCACGATTCTTCTCATCTGCAGAATAGGAAGCCAAAACACTGGCTCCCTGACGCAAGGACTTACAAAGAGAAACAATGTCATTCATGATGTACCTCCGTTGAACGAGGAAGTTTTATGGAGAATTATATTAATAATTTGAAAGGAAATACATTCCCAAGAGAATGACTACACGACACTTATCATTTGTCCATGTGCGTTCTCTGGGCAGAGAATGGAGATACCACCAGAAAATACCGAATTCAGGGTCAATACGCAGGGCATATTCAGCAAAATCTTCTTTTTTTGCCTGGGAACCAAACATGAGATATACCACGTCTAACAAAACGCTGATAAAATCCCGGTAACAATTAGCATAATCCCCTGCAGAAAGCTTTTGACACAGTTTGTCTATGCGATACAGAACTTGATCTTTAACGGTAATGTCGGAGGCCTCGACCCATGTTTTTTCAACTAAAAGTTTAAGATTTTTATGGAAACTCTGAGTGAGCCGTTCTTCACGTTCAGACTTTGTTGCATCGATGATAAAAGAACCACAATCCTTCCCATTACCAAGACAAAAAATCTCTGTAACAGCCAATATATCTTCAGCTTGAGGAACTGCGTCTTCCTTAGATGCAATGGCATTAAAGGCTTTCAGCACCTTTTCATCAACAAACTGCAATAGTAACTCGTCTTTACACTCTGAATTTCCCATGTCTATTTTTATATTCCTTTCTGACGAAATAATCAAGGCCTAAGAAGAATCTGTTTTTTGATATATACTCTTTTAACAAAACATGATACAATTGTAAGCCATGGGAAAGGTATTTGTTTTTGTAAACCAGAAGGGAGGAGTTGGTAAGACCACTTCTGTTATCAATTTGGGAGCCTACATGGCAGAAGCAGGAAAAAAAGTCCTGCTAGTTGACTTTGACTCTCAAGGAAATATGACTTCCGGTGTGGGAATCTCAAAAGATAAGCCCACAGTTTATGAATTGATAGCCAATCTTTCCACTCCGGAGCAAACTATCCGTAATTCCTGTTTGGATAACCTCCACGTTATTCCAGCATCCATCGATTTGTCTGGTGCCTCAATCGAATTGGCAGACCAAGAAGACCGTGATTTCTACCTAAAAAATGCCCTTGCTCCCCTCATTCCCCAATACGATTATATTTTGATTGACTGTCCTCCTTCCTTGGGAATTCTCACCTTGAACGGTTTGGCCGCAGCGGATTCTGTATTAATTCCCATGCAGTGTGAATACTTTGCTTTGGAAGGAATTGCCTTGTTGTTGCAAACAGTGCAAAGAGTGCAGAAAAGCATTAATCCCAAGTTGGGAATTGGTGGAATCTTCTTTACTATGTATGATTCAAGAACACGTCTAGCACAGGATGTGGTTGCTCAGGTAAAGTCTTATTTTGGAGACACCGTATTCAAGACTATTATTCCTCGAAACGTACGTCTTTCAGAGGCTCCATCCCATGGATTACCCATCTGCAAGTATGATCCATCTTGTGCTGGAGCTCGCAGCTACAAAAACTTGGCTACTGAGGTAATTGAACGTGACTAAAAAATCTGTCTTGGGCAGAGGTGTCGGTGTACTTTTTGATGGAAACAAACTCAGTTCTGACAATTCTACTCCTTTATCAGAGAATAGTAGTCAGCCAGCCGTTAATTTTCCAGAAGGAATTACCCAAGAAGAAGATGGTTCCCTGAGCCTTGAAGTAGAGCGGTTAGTACCAAATCCCCACCAGCCCCGCAAGGAATTTAAAGAAGAAGCATTGCAGGAGTTGGCAGAATCAATCCGTGAGCATGGCATTATTCAGCCCGTAACGGTGGAGGATGCAGGAGATGGTCAATTCTACATCATTGCAGGGGAACGGCGAACTCGTGCTGCAAGGCTGGCGGGACTTACAAAGATTCCCATTCAGTTGAAAAAATATTCTGATCAGCGGAAACTAGAAGTTGCCCTGATTGAAAACATTCAGCGTGCCGATTTGAATCCCATTGAAGAAGCTGTTGCCTACCAAAAGCTCATGGAAATGAGCCAGTTGAGCCAAGAAGAACTAGCTCAGCGTGTGGGAAAAAATCGTTCCACCGTGGCAAATGCTCTTCGGTTGCTGAAATTACCAGAAGACATGCAATCCGCCTTGGAAACAGGAGCCATCACCTCTGGCCATGCACGGGCCTTGCTTTCCGTAAACGATGCTTCTGACCAGCGCATTCTCTTTGGTCGCATTACTGGCAGTGGCCTTTCCGTTCGAGAGGCTGAGCAACAGGCGGCAGAATTAAACGGTGGAAATAGAATTAAAATCACAGAAAAAAAAGCTACTTCCGAATCAAAAAAAGATCCCGATTTGGCCGCATTGGAGCAGCAATACATTGAAGTGTTCGGGACAAAGGTTTCCATCAAGGGAAATCTAGATAAAGGCTCTATTGTTATAGAATATTTTTCTCGGGACGACTTGGATCGACTTCATACTATTATCACAGAATAATTTTATTCCCTGACCACAGGAGGTTCAGATGAAAGGAATCATTCTTGCCGGCGGTTCTGGCACTCGGTTGTATCCCATTACAAAGGCTGTTTCAAAGCAGATTCTTCCCCTCTACGACAAGCCCATGGTGTATTATCCCCTTTCTGTCTTGATGTTGGCAGGTATTCGGGAAGTCCTTATTATCTCCACACCACGGGACATCACCTTGTTCAAGGAGCTTTTTGGTGACGGAAGCCACTTGGGAATGGAATTTCAGTATGCGGTGCAAGACCAACCGAGGGGTTTGGCAGATGCCTTCATTGTGGGAAAAAACTTTATCGGCAATGATTCTGTAGCCCTTGTTCTGGGAGATAATATTTTTTACGGCCAGAGTTTTACCGCCACCCTTAAATCAGCAGCCACAAAAATTCAGCAGGAACAAGGAGCTGTTATTTTTGGCTACTACGTAAAAGATCCAACGGCTTACGGTGTGGTGGAATTTGATACTGAGGGAAAAGTTTTGGGAATTGAAGAAAAGCCAGCTCAGCCCAAATCAAATTATGCGGTACCTGGGTTGTATTTTTACGATAACTCCGTGGTGGACATTGCTGCCAACGTAAAGCCTTCTGCTCGTGGTGAAATTGAAATTACCACCGTAAACAACACCTATTTGGAGCGAGGGCAACTTTCCGTGGAGCTTTTAGGACGCGGAATGGCGTGGCTAGACACCGGTACCTACGATGGCCTTTTGGAAGCCAGCAACTTTATTGCCACCATCCAGAAGCGGCAGGGAATGTATGTATCTTGTATAGAAGAAATTGCCTTCCGGAACGGTTGGTTAAACAAGAAGCAGATGCTGGAATTGGCAGCTGGATACAAAACTGAATATGGAGAGTATTTACGATACATTGCCGAAATGGGACGGTAAAATGACATCCCATTGTTCATTCATAAAAAAGGAGTAGCCCATGAGCTTAGGAAAAGTTATTTTATGCATCATCTTTCCACCCCTAGCAGTACTAGATAAGGGTTGTGGTTCCATTTTGCTGGTGTTGCTGTTAACCTGTGCTGGGTGGATTCCTGGTGCTATTGCAGCATTGATTCTCAATCAGAAAAAATAGGAGTTACCATGCCATTTACCATTCAAGAATGTGCCATCAAGGGATTATACGAAATTCAGCCAAAAGTTTTTGGTGACCATCGTGGGTATTTTCTGGAAACCTACAGCCAGAAGGACTTTGCAGAGGCTGGCCTTACCATGAACTTTGTACAGGACAATCAATCCCTTTCTTCTCGAGGGGTCTTGCGAGGGCTTCATTTCCAAAAGCAGCACCCCCAGGGAAAACTAGTACGGGCCATGGCTGGAGTTGTATACGACGTGGCGGTGGATTTGAGGACAGGCTCAGACACCTTTGGTAAATGGCACGGGGTGATTCTTTCTGCAGAAAAACAAAATCAATTCTATATCCCAGAAGGATTTGCCCACGGCTTTGCAGTGTTAAGCGATACGGCTATCTTTGCCTACAAATGCACCGATTTTTACCATCCAGAGGACGAAGGCGGCCTTATGTGGAACGATCCTGCCATCGGCATTGACTGGAATCAGATTGTATCAGAGGTAGGACTCTCCCAGCAGTTGGAATTCCAGCTTTCCGAAAAGGACACAAAACATCCAGCATTTAATTTTCAGGGAAACTATTTTGACCTGACTGGACGCTGGATTGGAGAATAATAAAGGGAGAATGATATGAAAAGAA
>JAEIGA010008791.1_pt1 | contig 15283 bp, 12 predicted proteins | sample 9270691 | NCBI WGS metagenome assembly JAEIGA01 (sample SAMN17057246, study PRJNA624740) | gut metagenome | biome: biome; isolation source: fecal sample | host: Bos grunniens | place: China: Xizang | collected 2019
ATTACGTACTATACAAACTTAAAATAGTAGAATCTTTAAAGGCAACAACAAGAAAAGAACGTATTTGGCCCTACCTATTTACTATACTTTCCTACGTATTAGTTAGTATTATCTGTTATTTGCTGGCTGTAGATTACGGATTTGCGCAGTTGTGGCAAGGTGCAACCCTGTCCTTGGTCTTAGTTTTTCTCATAAATTTCTTCTGGAAAATAAGCGCACACGCCACTGGAATGGGGGCCTGGACAGGAATGTTGATTTTTTTATCAATTTTTAATGGATTTTCTTTGCTATTTCAAATAATTGTTGTACTTTTGTCGAGCGGTTTGATAGGCTGGTCTAGATTAAAACTAGAGGCTCACACGCCGTCGCAAGTGTTCTTTGGATATCTTTTAGGTTTGATTTGTGTTGGACTTCTACCTTTTTTAATTTTTTTGTAAAAAAAGTTCAAAAAAATTTGGTAGTTTAAAAAATAGTTCATATCTTTGCAATCACAAAAACCAAATGGCCCATTCGTCTATCGGTTAGGACGCAAGATTTTCATTCTTGAAAGAGCGGTTCGATTCCGCTATGGGCTACAAGAAATAAAAAAATAAACAGATATGGCAAACCACAAATCGTCTGAAAAGAGAATCAGACAGACAGAAAAGAGACGTTTGCATAACAAATATTATGCAAAGACTGCTCGAAATGCCGTTCGCAAATTGCGTGCGATGCATAAAAAAGACGAGGCTGCCGCTTTACTTCCAGTAGTATCAGCTATGTTGGATAAGTTGGCAAAAAAGAACGTGATTCACAAAAATAAAGCAAACAACTTAAAATCTAAGTTAGCGCTTCACGTTAATAAACTCGCTTAAGCAATGAAAATTATAAAGCTCTCCTAAACGGAGGGCTTTTTTCTTTTATATACTTTTGTATATACCATCATATTTTATTATTTTTGTGTGGAAATTCCAAAAGGGGATGTGTCTGTGTTAAATCCCTCTTGGGTTTCGTCCTGGTTAGTAATTATTTATTTCTTAATCTAAAATTATGGAAGAAAATAGAAATTTAACTATTAAGCAGTGGGCGGAAGATGATAGACCAAGAGAAAAAATGTTATCCAAAGGCGCATCTTCGCTTTCAAATGCAGAATTATTAGCAATTTTAATTGCAACAGGCTCCAAAACAGAGTCTGCACTAGATTTAGGTAAAGCACTTTTGTCGAAATCGTCAAACAATCTAGACGAAATATGTAAACTTACACCTTTGGAACTTTCAAAACGTGTAAAAGGAATAGGCAAGGCAAAGGCAGTCACTATTTCTGCTGCGATAGAACTCGGTAGGAGAATAAGATTTGCAGAGCCCGCAGAGACTGTTTCATACAGGAATAGTAATCAGATTGCAGAGGAGTTTATGAGATTGCTTTCTCATAAGTCGCAAGAGGAGTTTTGGGTGTTGATGCTAAACAATGCAAACAAAGAACTTGCAAGATGTCAGATAAGCACAGGTACAATTACGGCTACCTTGGTAGATAGTAGAATAGTACTGAAACTTGCTTTAGACAACCACGCAACGCGTTTAGTGCTTATTCACAATCATCCTTCTGGCAATATCAACCCGAGTGCAGAAGATACTTTAATTACAAAAAAGATTGTAGCTTGTTGTAAGCTATTCGATATATTAGTTTTAGATCACATAATTGTAGGCAATAAACAATTTTTGAGTTTTGCCGATTCATGTTTACTAGAATGATTTGTATTTATACTGATAAATATACCAATAGGTTGAAATTTGTAGCAGACCATATTTTTAAAAGAATATTAGGTCAGCCAATAAATATTATCAATAAGGAGGAAGATTTGCCAACTCTTTCTGCTTCACCGCTTATTGTGTATAGCGAAACTCTCAAGGTGAAAGGTGCATTGCATATAGTGCCAAATGGTTTGCTATTTAAAAAAGGTGTGCGTGAGTATGATATTACTATGGGCACATGGGAGGGCGAGAAAATGTTCTTTGCTACCGGTGGCGATATTCCATTTGATATTTTCTCTGCGTCTTTTTACCTATTGTCTAGATATGAAGAATATCTGCCAATAAAAGAAAACTTCGATGGTAGAGGATGTTTTATCTCAGAAAAGAGTTTAGCGTATAAGGAAGGCTTTTTAGAAACTCCACTTGTAGATGTTTGGGCATTAAAATTGGAAGAAAAATTAAAAACTTTATTCCCAAATTATACTTCGTCTACAGATAGAAGATTTAGATTTTTGCCTATTATATCTGTAAATACACCTTATAGATATAGAACATACTCAATACTAGGCAATGTGCTTAGATTGGGTAAAAAGGTACTAGAAAGAGATTGGTCGGAACTTAAAAAGCAACTTCGCGTGCTACTTAGAATAGACCAAGACCCATATTGCAATGTAGAGCGTATTGTAGAACTTCACAATAGAAATAGTCTTAGACCACTTTTTGCTTTCAGAATTTCTAATATTAGATGGTATAAGAGACCTATTTATTTTGCTTATAGCACATATAAAAAGGTGCTTTGTAGAAACTATCAAATAGGACTTTGTGTGTCTGGAGTGGCAAGCAATTCTGCTACTCAACTAAAATTGGAGCAAAAATTGCTTTCTAGAATATTTAGAACTCGCATTGTAATAGGTACTTCTAGTTTGTCTGAATATGTGATTCCTAAGTTCTATAGTAATATAGCAAATAGCAAGATTAAGGAAGACTTCTCTATGTCTTATCCAGATAGAATTGGTTTTAGAGCATCTACATGTACTCCATTTAGAATTTACGACCTAAATAAAGAAGAATATTACAGAGTAGAAGTGCACTCAGTGCCATTTACAACTTGGTCTTTGAAGAAGATGAAATTGTCAAAAGATGAGATTATTAATAGTGTCACAAGTATGGCAAAGGTTGTAAAAAATCTTAAGGGAGAATTTATAATTGCTAGCCACAACGACAATTTCGTAGATTCTAGTTTGCTAAAAGGTTGGTCTTCTACATACGAATATGTTATAAGATATATTTCTCTTCTAGAAACAACAGATGCAGACAAGGTAGAAAAGATGAATTTATAATCATCATAGTTGCCCCTGTAGTTCAATGGATAGAATACGAGTTTCCTAAACTTTAGATTCGGGTTCGATTCCCGGCGGGGGTACAAAAAAATCGAGGTTTAAGCCTCGATTTTTTTATATCCCCACACTATCTCTATAAAAGTCTAGCGCCTGATAAATAAGCTCTTGCTCTACTATGCAGTTTGGAACAATATCACCAATATTTTTCAGTAGAGTGAAGTTTATTTCGCCTGCAGTGGCGTTTTTCTTATCGTGTGCCATATATTCGTATAGGGCAGGGTAGTCGTTGCATGTAATCTCAAACACACCGTAGTTTTCTCTTATAAAGCGCACAGTCTCTGTCATTACACTTTGAGGGAAGCCTTGTAGTTTGTAAGAAAGGAAAAGTTCGCCAATAAGTCCCCATGCTACTGCATGTCCGTGTAGAATTGGTCTATTTGTTTCGTGTGAATAACTTTCGAAAGCGTGTCCTATTGTATGCCCTAAATTCAGAGCTTTGCGAATTCCCTTTTCTGTAGGGTCTTGCTTCACAATATTGGCTTTTACCTCTATAGAAGTCTTTATAAGTTCTGCTAGCAGGTCAAAATCTGGTCTTCTAGCATCAAATTTATTTAGTTTCTTCATTTCCTCTTCAGAAGAAAGAAGTCCGTGCTTAAGCATTTCTGCATAGCCAGAAAGTAGGTTTTCTGTATCTAGCGAACGCAAAAAGTCTGTATAAATTACTACAGTCTCAGCAGGATTTATTACTCCAATTTCATTTTTTAGTCCGTTGAAGTTTATGCCGGTCTTGCCTCCTACAGCAGCATCTACCATAGAAAGTAGGGTGGTAGGAATGTTTATAAAGCGAATACCGCGTTTAAATGTGTTTGCAACAAAACCTCCTAGGTCTGTTACTACTCCGCCACCTAAGTTTATAAGCATAGACTTACGTGTACCACCATTTTCTCCAAGAAATTTCCAAATCTCAACAACTGTTTCTATGGTTTTATAGTGGTCGCCACAAGGCATAGTGTACACCTTGGCATTTTTCATAGCTCCCTCGCTTTGCAAAAGAGGTAGGCAATGAATTTTTGTATGTTCGTCAGTCAATATAAACAATTGTTCCGACGAAACGCCCTCTACAAGAGCGTTTACATCGGAAGCCAATTTTTTAGAATATATAACTGAGTTGTTATTTTCTGATATCACCTTCTTTAATTAAATATTCTGCAATTTGCACTGCGTTTAGAGCAGCACCTTTCTTAATTTGGTCACCAACGCACCAGAAAGTAATGCCGTTAGGATTTGCTAAGTCTTTACGGATACGACCTACGTAAACAGGGTCTTTTCCAGAAAGGAATAGTGGCATTGGGTATTTCTTTTCTGCTGGATTATCTTCTAGAATCACACCTTCTGCTGCAGAGAATGCTTCTCTTGCTTCTTCTACGCTGATAGGACGTTCTGTTTCTGCCCAAATAGCCTCAGAGTGAGCACGAAGAGAAGGTACACGAATACAAGTTGCACTTACTTCGATGTCTGAGTGCATGATTTTACGTGTTTCGTTGTACATTTTCATTTCTTCTTTGGTATAACCATTATCTGTAAATACGTCGATTTGTGGGATAAGGTTAAATGCCAATTGGTAAGCAAATTTTTCTACAGTAACTTCTTCGCCAGCAAGTACTTGACGATATTGTTGTTCTAGTTCTGCCATTGCAGCAGCACCAGCACCAGAAGCAGCTTGATATGTAGAAACGTGTACACGTTTAATGTGTGAAAGGTTTTCAATAGCTTTAAGTGCTACTACCATTTGAATAGTAGTACAGTTTGGGTTTGCAATTACGTTGCGTGGACGGTCTTTAGCGTCAGCAGCATTTACTTCAGGTACTACCAATGGCACATCAGCATCCATACGGAAAGCACTAGAGTTGTCAATCATCACAGCACCAAATTTGGTGATGTCTTTTTCGTATTCTTTAGAAATACCTGCACCAGCAGATGTAAATGCAATATCAATATCTTTGAAGTCATCGCCGTGTTTAAGTTCTTTTACAGTATAAGTTTTGCCTTTAAACTCATATTCTGTACCTGCACTACGAGCAGAACCAAATAACACTAGGTTGTCGATAGGGAAATTTCTTTCCGCTAAAACTCTTAAAAATTCTTGGCCAACAGCACCGCTGGCACCAACAATTGCTACATTCATTTTTCTGTAAATTTATTTTGTTTAATTAATTTGTTTTTCTACTTTTGTATGGGTTTTGCATGATGCGCAAAATTCCGCATGCAAAATTACATTTTTAATTCATTATAATCTTAAAAAATATGAAGAAAATTCTACTTTTAATTACATTTTTTTCTCCTTTTGCCATTTATGCCTTTAATGGTGATATCAAAAACTTTATAATAGAGCAAAATTCTATCTGTTTGAACGCTCCAGAAGTGGCTTCGCATTCTTATATTTCTCAGGAGTCTACAGTCTCAAAAAATGCTGAATGGAGCACAGAAATTACCCTCTCTTTTTCGCCTACTTCTTCCAATTATCTTAGGTGGTTTGTTATGGCAGATTCAGCAAATGTAAATGCCTCATCAAACGGCTATTATCTCATGTTTGGCACTGCAAAACGCACCATTAGTTTTTATCGTCTTAAAAACGGAAAATCCACTCTTATCCATGAGGAAAGTGATAAATTGCTCGACAATTCACATAATAACATAAAAATTGAGGTAAAACGTTCAGATTCAGACTATTGGACTATTGATTATGTTTTAAATGATACTCTCACCAATTTTGTTGATTTCTATGAAAATGAAGTAAATTATTCTTCATTTTGGGGTTGGCATTGTGTTTATACTAAAACTAGAAGCAAGGCATTTTGCTTTGCGAATAACAAGGTGAAAGGAGAGAGTTCGTCTGCTCCTCGCCTCCCAAAAATAGGCGAACTAGTTATAAATGAGGTGCTTTTCAATCCAAAAGACGATGGAGTCGATTTTCTTGAGATTTTAAACGTTTCAGATACTATTTTTGACCTTTCTTCTTGTCAAATAGGGAATAAAAAACAAACTTATCCGTTGCCTACTTTTCTACTCTATCCAGATTCGTGCGTGGCAATAACAAAAGATTTTGATATTTTGTGCTCTCAGTTTAGTTGTCAAACAGCAGAAAATATACTTCAAGTTGAGAAAATGCTACCACTTCCCAATGATAGTGGTTTTGTGCGATTGATGGCAGATACAGTTTTGTTAGACACCTTATTATATAGGTCTGATATGCATCATGTGCTACTCGATGATGTTGAGGGAATGTCTTTAGAGCGTTCTTCAGACGGTAGTTTTACTTCTGCTTCCACTGTTTTAAAGGCTACTCCGGGTAGAAAAAATTCTATAGTTGTAAACAATGGCGAACCTAGCAATTTTGATAAAACAATTTCAGTGTCTGATTCAATCTATAATTTTTATTTAGAATCCTCTGTTACATCTGTTTATGATGCAGAATTTCCACAGAGAGTTACTTTACACTATCGTTTCCAAGAATCTGCTCGTGTCACTGCAAAAATCTATACCTTATCTGGTTTTTCAGTATATACTATAATAGAAAGCGAACTTCTGCAAGGCGAAGGAACATTTTATTGGGACGGACGCGACGAAACTTCAAGTATTTTACCTGTAGGAATGTATGTAATCGTTTTAGAAATCTATGCCGAAAGTGGTGAATATTATGTTAAAAAAATGCCTGTAGCGATTGCACCGTGATTTTAACATTTGGCAAAAAAATGCTCTCGAAAGTTAATTTATTTAGCGGATTTGTTGTATAATCGTAAAAAAACTTTTACGTTTGTATTTGAATAACGAGGTTTTGACCGCAAAGTGTTAAAATAATTAATGAACTTCTCATAGTTTTAACATTTAAAGTTACAATCTTGTTAAACTAAGATGTTGAAATTCAAATTATTAAACAAAATTAATCCTATTTATTAACCTTAAAAAATTATTTACATGAGTATCAACAATGTGAAAAATTCGCGTAAATGGTTTCTTACAGCTGTTATGTCTTTGTTATTTTGTGTAGGAGCTATCGCTCAAACACAAATTTCAGGTACAGTTGTAGACCAAACTGGTGAACCAGTTATTGGAGCTTACGTTACTTTAGAAAGTGACAACTCTGTAGGTACCATTACCGACTTTGATGGTTACTATGAAATTTCAGTTCCATCAAATGCAAAATTAGTTTTCTCATTCATGGGTTATGAAAGCCAAACTCTTTCAGTGGCTGGTAAATCTACTCTAGATGTAACTCTAGCAGAGGAAACAACAAAACTTGACGAAGTCGTAGCTATCGGTTACGGTTCTCAAACTAAAAAGGAATTAACAGGTTCTGTAGTTAGTGTGAAAGCTGACGACATGAACAAAGGTTCATTCAACAGTGCTCAAGGTATGTTACAAGGTAAAGTAGCAGGTTTGAACATGTCTAAAAGTGGTGGTGGTGACCCTACCAACCGTGATTATAGCGTTCAAATCCGTGGTACAGGTTCTTTAACTGGTAACAACACTCCTCTTTACATCATCGACGGTGTTCCAGGCGCATCTATGAACAATATCAATCCTAGCGATATTGAGTCTATGGACGTACTTAAAGACGGTTCTGCAGCTGCTATCTACGGTACTCGTGCAAATGCTGGTGTGGTAATCGTAACAACCAAAAAAGGTAAAGAAGGTAAAACTCAAGTAGAATACAACGGTAGCGTACGTACCGACTTGGTAGCAGGCAAAATCGAAGTATTATCTGCTGATGAATTCGTAAAAGCTGGTGGTGCAGACTTCGGTTATGAAACAGACTGGTTCAAGGAAATCACTCGCGTTCCAGTTTCTACCGAACACAACTTATCTATATCTGGTGGTATGGAAAAAGTTAACTATCGTGCTTCTTTAAACTTCAAATCTAACCAAGGTCTTTCTAAAAACTCTTCTTTCCAAGAGTTAATCGGACGTGTTAACGTTAACCAAAAAGCGTTAAACAAAATGTTAGATTTAAGCTACGATTTATCTTATTCTACAACAACATCTAGCTGGGTTGACCACGCTGCTTTCCAACAAAGTATCAAATACAACCCAACCATGCCAGTTTACTTCCAAAAAGGTACAGCTGAATACAAAAAATATGGTGGTTTCTGGCAAAACTTCGATAAATCTGGTTTCATCAACCCAGTATCTATCGTAGAACAACCAACAAAAGACGGTAAAGACCAAACATTCTTAGGAAGTATCCGTGCTACTTTAACTCCTGTTACAGGTCTTAAAATTTCAGGTTTCGGTTCTTACCAATTATACAACCAAACATGTGGTGACTACACTCCATATGACGCACAATATGGTAGCGGTGTTGCAAACGAAGGTTTTGCTAAAAAATCAAACAACACAAACATCACTCGTATGGTTGAAGCAACAGTTCAATATGGTAACGAAATTAAGAAAAATGCATTCACCTTCATGGTTGGTTATGCATACCAAGATTTCGTAAACGAATCATTTGACGCTTCAAACACTAAATTCGATACAAACAACTTCTTATACAACAACCTAGGTGCTGGTGAAGGTCTAAACTCACTTGCTGACGGTGGTAACAAAGATGGTATCGGTATCAACTCATACAAAGAAGAATGGAAACTTGCTTCTTTCTTCGGACGTTTCATTTACAACTACGATCAACGTTACTTCTTAAACGCTTCAGTTCGTGCAGAAGGTTCTTCTAAATTCGGTGCTAACAACCGTTGGGGTTGGTTCCCTGCAGTATCTGCGAGCTGGTTGATCTCTAACGAAAAATTCATGCGTAACCAAACTGTAGTTGACGAATTGAAACTACGTGCTGGTTTCGGTATCACAGGTAACGTTCCAGGTGATTGCTATCCTTGGATGGGTCTGATGAACAAAAACGAAGACTACGCATACTTCGGAGATAACAAAGTTGTAACTTACTCTCTATCAAATACTCCAAACCCAGACCTAAAATGGGAAACCAAAACTGAGTACAACGTAGGTATCGACTTCGCATTCCTAAATGGTCGTCTATCAGGTAGTATCGAATACTACAACCGTACAACAAACGACCTTCTATACTGGTTTGCTGTAGACCCATCTGTTTCTCCTAACGGTTCTATGTTAGGTAACGCAGGTAGCCTACAAAACCAAGGTGTGGAACTTGCAGTTAACGGTGTTCCAGTTAAAACTAAAGACTTCACATGGAACTTAGGTTTAACAATGGCTCACAACTCAAATAAAGTTCTTTCTCTTGGTAACGACCAATTCAAATTCCCAGAAGCAGACCGCGAACGTGGTGGTGTAGGTGACGGTTCAGTAGGTTGGACAGGTCAAAAATTCCAAATTCTTCAAGAAGGTGAAGCTGTAGGTAACTACTATGGTTTCAGATATGCTGGTCAAGATGCTGATGGTGTATTCTACGGTTACACAAAAGATGGTAAAAAGAAAAAAATGAAGAGCTTGAAAAACGAAGATAAAGAAATCTTAGGTAACGCTCTTCCATACGTAAACTGGGGTATCAGCTCAATGATGAACTTCTACGGAGTTGACTTCTCATTCAACATCCGTGGTGCTATCGGTGGTAAATTATTAAATACCAAACGTCTAGCTTACGGTGACAAAACTGCTATCAAACAAGGTAACATCATGGTATGTAAGGATAACAAATTTGACACACCAAACGTAATGACTGACTACTACTTAGAAGATGCTACATACGCTAAACTAGGTGACGTAACTATCGGTTATACCTTCAACATCAAAGAAAATGTTGCTAAATACTTATCACACGCACGTATTTATGTAACAGGACAAAACTTAGTTACTATTTCTAATTACTCTGGTGTAGACCCAGAAAACGTAAATATGGGTGGTTTGGAACCTGGTATCGATGGTATCGACTACTATCCAACTGCTAGAACATTTATGTTGGGTGTTAACTTAGCATTCTAATAGAAACAATAAAACAAGAATTATATGAAAATAAATATTAAAAAGATAGGTTTATTGCTTGGCTTAGGTGCGTTAGCTGTTTGCCAGTCATGTGTTGACTTGGAACCTGAGGTTTATAGCAAAATAGACGCTGGAGCATTTAATTCAGACCCTGCTGTATTTCAGTCTAAATTAGGTGACGTCTATGTGAATTTACAACGCGAATACGGTTACGTATATCGTGAAGGCTATTGGAGCTTGCAAGAAAATACCACTGACGAATGTTTCGTTCCTACACGTTACATGGGTGACTGGTATGACGGTGCAGCATTCTGGAAACAACGTGATCACGAATTTACTTCAAAATTACGTGAAATTTCACAAAATGGTCAAAATGGTAACAATGCATGGCAATTCCTTACTCGTGGTATTGCTAAATGTAACGATATGTTAGCATGGATGAACTCTGTAGGTGCTAGCGAATTCCTAGAAACAGACTATGCAGAAGTTTATATCCTACGTGCATGGTATCACTACCTATTAATGGACTCATTTGGTAATGTTCCATTTATGACTAAAGTAGGTGATGCTGCTCCTGTTCAATTAGAACGTGCAGTTGTTTGCGATAGCATCATGAACGACTTATTAAAATACGTTCCTAAAGCATCTGAAGAAAAAGTTTACTCTCGTGTAAACAAATTCGTAGGTTACATGACCCTTGCAAAAATGTATTTAAATGCTGATGCATGGGGTGTGGTTGGTAAATCTAAAGCATTCCCTGATGCAAACACTTGCTACAAAAAAGCTGCTGAATATGCAGGTAAAGTAATCGACGAAGGTGGTTACAAACTAGAAACAGACTACTTCAGCAACTTTGCTGTAGAAAACCAAGGTTCTAAAGAAAATATCTGGTGTGTATTCTATGATGCATCTTTCTCAAAAGGTATGCAATTCCATATGATGTCACTTCACTATGCATCTCAAGAACCATACAAACTTAAAAACCAACCATGGAACGGTTACTGTACATCACACAAAGTTATCGGTCTATATGGAAAAGGTGACAAACGTATCAACTCTTGGTTACGTGGTCCTCAACCAAAAGGTGTAGAAGTAGGTATCGACTCTGCAACTTTCGTAAACATGCCTAAATATGTTCGTCTTCCAGAAGAATATCCAGCTTCTCTAGCTGAAATTAAGGAAGCAGGTGGTACAGTTACTGTAAGTATGCCTGGTTATTTCACCGACACACTTACAACATTCAAAAACGATGATGCTACCAAAATTTACAACGTATTTGAAGGTGCTCGTTTTGTTAAGTTCCAAATCCAAGAAAATGTTGGTGACCACATGTCTAACGACTTCCCAATCTTCCGTCTTGCTGACGCATACCTAATGAAAGCAGAAGGCTTATTGCGTACAGGAGATAAAGCAGGTGCTATTGAAGCAGCTAACGTAGTTCGTGCTCGTGCTGGTGCTGAATTATACTCAGATTTAACTCTAGACGAACTTTCTAACGAACGTGTACGTGAACTTTGCTGGGAAGGACACCGTCGTCAAGACTTAATCCGTTTCGAGCGTTTCACTGGAGACAAATCTGTTGTTAACGATTCTGACCCTGCAAACCTTTGGGTATTCCGTACAGCAGAATTTAGAAGCGATGATCACAAGAAGGTATTCCCATTACCAGACTTCGTTATCTCTAACTACGGTTATCCTCAAAATGACGGTTATGTAGAGTAATATTCTCAAAACTTAAATAATGATAGAGACGTCAAATATTTGGCGTCTCTATTTTTTATTTGTATTTTTGCAAAAAAATAAGAAATATATAATGGAAACTACAAGACAAAATAAGATTGCTCGTTTATTGCAAAAGGAAATTAGTGATATTTTTCGTAGTTTTACCCAAAACATGCAAAAAGGTATCCTTATTTCTCCTACTATTGTAAGAATTAGTCCAGACTTGAGTGTGGCGCGTGTTTATATCAGTGTATTCCCATCAGACAAAGAAAAAGAATACCTAGATTTAGTAAACGAACGTTCAGTTGCAATCCGTCACGAATTAGCACAACGTACACGTCATCAACTAAGAACTGTACCTACACTTACATTCTTCTTAGATGACTCTCTAGATTATATCGAAAATATCGACAATCTTCTAAAATAATCTGCTTTGAACCTAGCTCTATACATAGCTAAAAGGTATCTTTTTTCTAAAAAACGACACAATGCCATAAACATAGTGTCGCTTATTTCTATGTGTGGGGTAGTGGTAGGTTCTATAGCACTAGTTTGTGTACTTTCTGTTTTCAACGGATTTCAGACTGTTGTAGAAGATTTGTTTAGCAATTTCGATGCACAAATCAAGATTGTTGCTACATCTGGCAAGGTTTTTCAACCAGATTCTATATCTCACGCTCTTACTCACCCAGATATACAGCACACCTGTCATGTAATAGAAGATAATGCACTTCTTAAATTTGGAGAAAAACAACTACCTATTACTATAAAAGGTGTACCACAAGACTATACCAAGGTGAGTGGGATAGATAGTATCCTTGTAGAAGGCGAGTTTTCTACCAAGGAGGGTTCATTTAATATGGCAGTAGGAGGTATCGTTCTTGCAAATACTCTAGGAAGTGGGCTTAGGTTTGTGCAACCAATCTGGCTTTATGCTCCCAAAAGGGTTGGAAATGTAAATCCAATGATGGTAGATAAAGCATTCAATCGTGAACATGCCTTTCTTACTGGTATCTACATGGTGCAACAGGAAAAATACGACAACAATTTTCTAATAGTACCACTAGAACTTACTCGCAGACTCTACGATTATACTACAGAAGTCACAGCACTAGAACTAAAATTGACTGAAAACGCTGATGAAAGTGAAGTAAAATCCTATATTGCAGACAAATTGGGCTCACAATACAAGGTTTTGGATAGATATGAGCAACAAGAAGAATTTTTCAATATGCTCCAAATAGAAAAATGGGTCACATATCTTATTCTTTCATTTATTCTACTTATCGCTATCTTCAATATTGTAGGTTCGTTATCTATGCTTATTATAGAAAAGAAAGACGATGTTAAAATTTTAAGCAGTCTAGGTGCAGAAGAATCACTTATTAAGAATATTTTCTTATTTGAAGGTTGGCTTATCTCTGTCGTTGGAGCATTTATAGGTATTATAATAGGTGTAGTGCTTTGCTATATCCAAATGGAATTTGGTATAATAAAATTAGCATCTACAGCAGGCACATACCTAGTAGATGCTTATCCAGTAGATTTAGTACTTTCCGATGTAATTGTTATTTTCCTAACAGTTGTCTCTATGGGCTTCTTCGCCTCTTACATCGCTACTCGACGCATTAACCCTTAACTCCTAATTATTTCGCTACGCTCAATGATTCTGCTCTCGCTCGGCATAGTTCAAACAAGTTTGACTCTGCTCTCGCTTAATCGCAGAATTCCTAACTCCTAACTCTTCCCTTTGTAACCCACTCGTTACCACCAATTACCACGCCTTCTCCAATAGTAATGCGTCCCAAAATTGTTGCGCCAGCATACACAATCACGTTGTCTTCAAGTATTGGGTGACGCGCAATACCCTTGATTGGATTGTTATTTTCGTCAGTTGGGAAACTTTTTGCACCCAAAGTCACGCCTTGATATAGTTTTACATGGTTTCCTATAATGCAAGTCTCACCAATTACAATACCAGTGCCATGGTCTATTGCAAAATAAGAACCAATTGTGGCGCCAGGGTGAATGTCAATCCCTGTTTCAGAGTGTGCCATTTCAGTTATCATTCTTGGAATAATATCAGAAGCACCCAATTTTAAAAGTGCATGAGCAATTCTATAGTTTACAATTGCTTTCAAACCAGGGTAAGCCAAAATAATTTCACCAAAATTTTTAGCTGCAGGGTCTCCATTGTATATAGCCTCCACATCTGTGCGCAAAATCAACTTAATATCTGGCAACTGCTCCACAAATTTAGCTGCAATCTCCAAAGATCTTTGTTTTTTAAGTTCCAATCTTCTATCTTCTTCCTTACATTCAAAACAAAGCCCCGCATATAGTTGTTCAGTAAGAATATTAAACAATTTTTCAACCCTTACACCTATATGATAATTGAAAGTCTGGTTATTCACAATCGAACTACCATAAAATCCTGGGAAAATTACGCTTCTGCACAAATGTATAAAGTCATAAAGCGCATTTATTGAAGGATAAGGTTCTCCATCTCTACCTTTATGAGTCAATTTTCCATCAAACTCCTGCGAATTCAATCTCTCCACCGCAGTATTTATAGTAGCGTAATATTTATTTTCCATATACCTTATATTATATAATGTGTAATTTTTATAATCGACCTCACAAAAATCCACCACAAAATTAATAAAATCTCCCGAAAAACAAAATCCTCTATCTTTTTCCTCTCTCTTAATAAGAGATGTGAATTCGCTGCAAAGATACTCTATTTCAACTAGTTAACCAAAATTTTAAATGTTAAAATATTTGATTCTGTCCTTTATGCTCCAAACAAATAAAGCTAACTCTCTTCACAATCAACATATTAACTATTTCTACATCTCTTATTAAGAGAAAAATGTTAAAATTATATCCTAAACAATTGATTATTAATATTTTAAACCTTTTATTATGAAAAAGATTTTTATTTTTTCTTGCCTTTTAGCGGCATTAGCATTTTCTTCATGTTCAAAGAAAACTTATTCTTACTCAGAAATTAGAACTGTAGAACCTACACAAAGTGTAAATGCAGTTCCTGTTGTTGCAGAACTTGAAGTGTCTCAAGAACGCATCACTTATGCAGAACGTCTATCTGTAAATGTAAATTCTTTAAAAAATGATGAACTTGCATCATTAGTTGAAAAAGAAAAAATCCAAATTATCAGCAATGCAACAAGCACTCACAATGCAGATTTATTAGTTGCTCCATTGGTAAATGTTCAAACCGATGCAAAAAACAATCTAATTATCTCTGTTACCGGTTATCCTGCAAAATATAAAAACTATAGAAGCGCAACTCAAGAAGATCAATGGTTTTTAGGACATAAATCTGTAGAAACTCCAATTATTATTACTAAATAATCTGTGTCTATGAAACAAAAGATAATACTTTGTGTCACTTTTATTGCGCTTTCCTTTGGTGCTTCAGCGCAATATTCACGTTCTGTTATCACAAAATCCGATGCAGGTGCAGTTTCAGAAGTAATTGAAGAAGCAAACAAGCAAACCGC
>JAEIGA010008792.1_pt1 | contig 15282 bp, 11 predicted proteins | sample 9270691 | NCBI WGS metagenome assembly JAEIGA01 (sample SAMN17057246, study PRJNA624740) | gut metagenome | biome: biome; isolation source: fecal sample | host: Bos grunniens | place: China: Xizang | collected 2019
ACCATCAAGAACGATAGCAATTGATTTGCCAATATTGTCGCGTGTGATACGTTGCCAATCACGAGCACCCTCAGCGTTCATAGTCATACTTACATTTGCGTAAGCAGATGTTTGACCGAAGTCAGCACGAGCATCGGTAATAACATCACCCTCCAAAGAAGGACGACCGCTAGTTTGAGATTTCAAAGCTACCAATTGATAGAATGAATCTGCCTCGTCAATAGCCTTTACAGTCCATGCGAATTTCAAATCGCGTGGGAGAATTGATTTAGCTGTTTGAGAGTTAAGCATTGACGCAACCTTAGCTGTATCTGTATAGTGTACAGTACCTACAACTGGACCACGATATGCTTGACCTGCTTGATTTACAGAAGGATTCAATACTACGAAGAGTGGATTATTCTTCTTATACTCCTCTACAGCAGCCTTTTGATCTGCCTCTAATTGAGCAAGACTATCATTTTCCAATCCCTCTACCAATGACTCTACCTCACTTACTTCCTTCGCCTCTTCTACCTCCTCAGTAGCAGACTCTGTACTAACATTAGCCTTAGCTATCTCACTGTTGATTTGAGCAAGTTGTGGAAGAATCTCAGATAGATCATATGTCTCCCAGAACTCAAGGTTAGCAGAACCTTGGAGGAGCTTACGAACACGCTCTGGCTCTTTGATACCTGGCAACTCAATCAAGATACGACCTGTTTGACTGAGCTTTTGGATGTTTGGTTGTACCACACCAAAGCGGTCAATACGGGTACGAAGCACATTAAATGAGTTGTTGATAGCACCATCAACCTCTTCTGTTACTACTTTTTTAACTTCTTCATTAGTTGAGTTTAATGACACTTTATCTTTAAGCTCAAATGTAGAGAATACTGATGCTAATTGTGCATTAGGATCTACTTCCTCAAATGAATTAAAGAACAATGTCAAATAATCCTCACCTGATGATTTTTGTTTTTCGTTTGCCAAAGCGATTGCCTTGTTAAAGGTCTCAGAAGTGTTATGACCGCTCAATACACGAAGAATATCTGGAACAGATACCTCCATAGTTACGTTCATACCGCCCTTGAGGTCAAGACCCAAGTTAATCTCTTTCTCACGGCACTCTTTCAATGTGTAGCCAAACCACACTTTCTCACCTGCGACAGAATCCAAATATTGGTACTCCTTCGCAGCATCACCTTGCGCATACTCTACCGCTTTGTTGCTGTGATACTTGGTCACAAATGAAAATGACAAGTAGAACGAGCTAACCAACGCGAGGCAGACTGCCAATGTGATAACTAATCCTTTGTTTTGCATAATTTTAGTTTTATTTTGTTATTAATTTTATTTCTTCCGTATCCAGGACGCGCATACACGCGTATTACATTATAGGTACACGTACACAAAATAGCGTGCAAAGGTACAATAAAAAAAGCATATATGCAAGAAAAATCTATTAAAATTTAATTTTGTACTATTTTTTGAGTAGAATATTTCTATAATATTAAAAATAATAAATTATTTTTTCGATACAAAAAAAGCCACCTGATTCATATCAGATGGCTTCTCTTAGTTGCGGAGGAAGGAATCGAACCAACGACCTTCAGGTTATGAGCCTGACGAGCTACCACTGCTCTACTCCGCGATACATCATTCCTTGCGAAATGCGGTGCAAAGGTACTGCTTTTTTTTTATATGACCAAATATTTTGCCTACTTTTTTCATTTTTTTCATTTTTTTACCCTTGTATTTTGCATGTCTCGAAAAAAAGTAGTACCTTTGTCGCCTATTATTTTTACTTTGTAAAAAACAATGTTATTGAATATTCTCAAATCAAAAATTCATCGTGTTACTATCACCGAAGCTAATTTGGATTATATCGGTAGTATCACTATTGATGAAGACCTCATGGATGCTGCTAACATCTATGCTGGTGAGCGCGTACAGGTGGTAGATAATAATAACGGTGCCCGTCTTGAAACCTATGTTATTCCAGGTAAACGTGGTAGTGGATGCATCTGCATGAATGGAGCCGCTGCACATCTCATACATGTTGGCGATACCGTTATTATTATGGCATATGCCTTGATGACTCCTGAGGAGCAGACTAATTTCAAACCTGCTATTGTTTTTCCTACAAATAATAAACTTGCTTAATGGCATTTTTTGACCTTATACATACGGATACGCAGTCTTGCGCCCGTGCGGGTGTGGTACATACTGACCACGGCGATATTCTTACTCCTATTTTTATGCCAGTAGGTACAGTAGGTACCGTCAAGGGCGTTCAGCGTCATGATCTAGAAGATGATATCAAAGCGCAAATTATTTTGGGCAATACTTATCATCTCTATCTACGACCTGGTACACATATTCTTCGACAAGCAGGGGGATTACATAAATTCGAAGGATGGACTCGTCCTATCCTTACAGATTCTGGTGGTTTTCAAGTATTTTCATTAGCTGATATACGCAAAATGAACGAAGAGGGAGTGCAGTTTTCTTCCCATATTGATGGTAGAAAACTCATGTTTACTCCTGAGAGCGTGATGGATATCGAACGCGAAATTGGTGCCGATATAATGATGGCATTCGACGAATGCTGCCCAGGTACCGCCGATTATCAATACGCTAAAAACTCTATGGAGCGTACTCATCGCTGGCTGCAACGATGCATTGATCGATTTGATTCTACACCAGATCTCTATGGATATAAGCAACATCTTTTTCCTATCGTTCAAGGTTGTGTATATAAAGACCTTCGCCAAGATGCTGCTAAATATCTTCGTGATCTAGATCGCGATGGTTATGCTATCGGCGGACTCGCCGTAGGCGAACCTACCGAGCAAATGTATGATATGATCGAAGTAGTTAATGATATTCTACCTACCACCAAACCTCGCTATCTAATGGGAGTAGGTACCCCATGGAATATTCTCGAAGCAATTGAGCGCGGAGTAGATATGTTTGACTGCGTAATGCCTACACGCAATGGTCGTAATGGTATGATCTTCACTCAGAATGGTGTAATGAACTTGCGCAACAAAAAGTGGGAAGACGACTTTACTGAACTGGATCCTTACGGCACCAGCTATGTAGATCATCACTATACACGCGCATATGTTCGACATTTGATTCATGCACAAGAGATGCTTGGATTGGAGATACTTAGTATTCATAATCTTGCTTTCTATCTATGGCTTGTAGGGGAAGCACGCAAACATATCCTTGCTGGAGATTTCAAAGCTTGGAAAGATGATATTACTCCTCGATTGATGCAAAGAATGTAATTTTTATAGTGAAAAAAATAGACAAATATATTATTGGCAAATTTCTCGGCACATTTTTCTTTTCAATTGTGCTGATTATGAGTATTGCCGTAGTTTTTGATTTGACAGAGAAAATGGATGATTTCTTTGAAAATCAGGTACCTGTAAACGAAATTATATTTGACTATTACCTTAATTTTATTCCATATTTTATGAATATGTTTAGTCCGCTATTCATATTCATTTCCGTGATATTTTTTACTTCTAAATTAGCAGGAAATAGTGAAATTATTGCTATACTAGCAAGTGGTGTAAGTTATCATCGATTTATTATTCCTTATGCAATTAGTGCTACACTTTTGTTTATATTATCTTTTGCATTAACAGGTTATATTATTCCACCTGCATCTCAAAAAATGCTCGAATTTCAAGATAAATATATCCAAAAATTTAGTCGTGAAAATGCACGAAATATACAAATGGAAGTATCTCCTGGAACTATTTTGTATATTGAAACTTTTCAAAAACGAACCAATACAGGCTATCGCGCATCTTTAGAGAATTTTGATGGTAAAAAACTCACTATGCGTATCACGGCAGATCGTATTTCTTATGATTCAGCATATAATTGGACATTACATAAATACGTACGTCGTGATTTTGACGGAATGTACGAAAGACTTTCTCGAGGAAACAAATTAGACACTATTATTCCTATAATTCCAGAAGAACTTTTCTATACAGCCGAAAATGCGCAAATGATGACCAATCCCGAACTTAGACAATATATCAGTCGTCAACAAGAGCGCGGTTCAGGCAATATTCAAGCATTCAAGACTGAATGGTGGAAGCGATGGGCTAGCCCTATCGGTGCCTTCATTATGACTTTCCTGGGTGTAACACTCAGCTCTAAAAAAATTCGTGGTGGAATGGGAAAAAATTTAGGCATAGGAATTACGCTTAGCGCGCTTTATATTCTATTCTCTACTGTATCTACCACTTTCTCTGTTTCGGGCATTATGACGCCATTTATGAGTGTCTGGCTGCCTAACTTTATATTCCTTATAATAGGAATAGTATTATATATCCGCGTTAGCAGATAATAACTTCTTTTTTTCACAATTCACTCTTTATAGAAAATAGGATTAAGAATTTTCACAATTCCTAATCCTAAAATTCCTTTTAAATAATAATAATAGAATTTATTAAAGTTTCCTTTATTATTATTACTTGTTCGTATTGTGGATAACTTCTATATTTTCTTTGTTATAAGTGAGTTATAAATAAAATTTTGACGAAAACTTTTTTGATAACTATGATAACTTTTACTTATCAAATAGTCTCAACAGTAATTACCAAATTTTTTTGAAAACTTGTTTATAACCACTTCTTCCACTTGAATATCAATAAGATAGCCAGTGTGAAAACCAACATCAATCCGATAGCGAATGGATAACCTAGTTTCCAATGCAACTCTGGCATCCAATCGAAGTTCATACCATACATACTAGCAATCAAGGTTGGTGGCAAGAATACCACATTCACCACAGTAAAGATTTTGATAATCTTGTTTTGTTCTATGTTAACAAGACCGAGGAAGGTATCTTGCAAGTAGTCCAGACGGTCAAAACCGAATCGTGTATAATCGAATAGTGAGTTGATATCCTTGATAATCATAGTTAATCGTGGTTGCAATTCAGTAGGGAAGAAGTCACACTTGAGGAAGTTGCTAATCACGCGTTGTTTATCCATAATATTCTGACGGATGATGGTCACCTTTTCCTGAAGGTCTTTGATTTGGATCAGTACCTCTTCATCCACATGATCTTTGGCGTTGATCTCACCAGATAGCTTGGTGATCATATCGGTAGTATCCTCAATCATATCCGCATCTCGCTCTACTCGAGTCTCCATCAGAGTCACTAGCACATGATATCCGCTTGGAAAATTGCGCGTGTTCATCAGCATTTTCTTCACTGTCTCGTTGAAGCTGGCTAATTCTGCATCTCGCGTGGTCACCAGAATACTATTTTTCAAGATAAAGTTTACAGGCTCTACCTCAAAATTATCGCGTAGGAAGTTGGAGTTGGCCACGATAGAATCATCTGTTTGGATATAACGAGAAGACATCTCGATCTCTTCCATCTCTTCATCTTCCTGAATATCTATCTTCAAGAAATCCTCCAATACACCCTCTGTTTTATCACTTACATCAAGAAGGTCAATCCAAATAATATCTGACTTATCAAGGCTGCTGAGAATATTCACACTGCGTCCTACCTTGATTTTATCTTTGTCTTTATCTTTATAGAATATCTTAAGTTCTGCCATAACTAATTTTAATTAAGAATTATGAATTTTGAATTAGTTTTGTAAGTGATATAAATTCCTCTACACTTAGCTGTTCGGGGCGCTTCGTAAAAATGGGGTCATTCAGTAGTGGATTCTCTTTTCCCACCAGTCCCATCAACGAATTGCGCATCTGCTTTCGGCGCTGGTTGAAGGCTGTTTTTACCACATTCTTGAATAGCGCCTCGTCGCAGCCCAATCCTTGGCGATTATTGCGAGTCATACGAATAACCGCCGATTTGACTTTCGGAGGAGGATTAAACACATGTTCATCTACGGTGAACAAATATTCTATATCGTAATATGCTTGTAGCAGTACACTCAATATACCATAGGCTTTCTTGCCTGGCTTGCTAGCTATACGCTCGGCCACTTCTTTTTGTATCATACCCGAGCATACAGGAATACGGTCTTTGTGATCCAGTACCTTGAAGAAAATCTGACTACTGATATTGTATGGGTAATTACATATTACACAAAACTCTCCTTCTGGGTAAATAACACTCAAATCCAACTTCAAAAAGTCGCCTTCTATCAGATGCAACTCAGGGTACCATTCTTTCAGGTACGCCACACTCTCCCTATCTATTTCGATAGCGGTAGTCTGGAGATTAGGATTTTTGAGGAGATACTGCGTGAGCACACCCATGCCAGGACCGATCTCTAAGACACGACCCTCGCTAATGGTCTCAGCAATTCGTTGGGCGACACTCAAGTCCTTCAAGAAATGCTGACCCAAAAATTTTTTGGCTCTTACTTGTTGCATTTTGCTGATGATAGTCGTCCATAAATGGTTGTTTTCGGTTAATAATATTCGGCAAAATTTGCGTAGTCACAAATTTTTGAGTACCTTTGCACGCCGATTTGTTTATTTTCGGCTGCAAAAGTACAATTTTTTTTTCAAAAATGCAAACATTCGCCCAAATAATCACCAAAATAGTCGATTTTTTCTATCGACCATTTCGTAAATACATCCCTCTGCAGCTATTTCGCTATGCTGCCTGTGGCGGTGGTAATATGGTGTTAGACTGGGTATTGTACTTCCTTTTATACAACTTTGTTATAGGTCATGAGTTGGTGTATATTACCTTACCTTTTGCCTTATCGCCTCATAGCCCTATAGCCTCATCTATCTGCCTTACTCCACATATAATGACGTTGCTCATTGTCTTCCCAATCACCTTATTTACAGGCTTTTGGCTGAATAAATATGTCACCTTCACGCAGTCTTCTTTGCGTGGTTATAAGCAGCTGATAAGATATATTTTGATTGTGATTGTCAATCTCTTAGTCAACTATTTTGGACTAAAACTCTTCGTAGAAGTTTGTGGTATCTATCCTACACCTTCTAAGATGATTATCACGATTATCACGGTCATTATTTCCTTCTTCGGTCAGAAATACTTCTCCTTTAAAAAATAATAAAAACCGCCCTCTTGAGCGGTTTTTTTATTTATCCTAGAACCCTTAGAACCTCCAGCTATTACTTCTCCCATCCGTTGAACACCTCAGGACCATATACATTGTCCTCGTTCTCATCGTGGAGAGGTGCCCATAGTTGAGCAAAGAATGGATTCTTTCTAGCTATTTTATCCCATTGCCATGGACGAGCATTCTCCTCGTCTGCATATGGATATGGCATACATTCTTCACACCAGTGTCCACCTAGCAATACCAATCGTGGAGTAGCGGTAAATTGGTGACCTTCAGCGCATTCCCAATTGAGTGGAGTATCCCAATCGCCTTGTACCATCTCGGTAGACAGACATTTACCGCCGCGGAAAGTTGCGGCCTTCTGCATATCCTCTATGGTGAATAATGCCTTAGGTTTTTGCTCATCATATCCGTGGTCGAGTAATACATATTCCTCGCTGTTATGTGATACATCGGTATGCTTCCAATCAGGAATAGCTTTGTATGCCTCTATTGTGCCGTAGTAGGCGCTGATGCGTTGGGTTTGGTTCTTCTTTATCCACCATTGTGTACCATGCTCTTTGGACATTGCCATGGCGTACATCGCCAATTTCACGCAACGTGGGAACAGTTTAGCCACCTTGGTCTTAGCAGCAAACTTAATACCAGCAGGTACGCTTGGCGCCTTAGCCATCTGAGCGAAATACTCCTTCACTGGCACATTAGCGCGGAAGTGCAAGTAGTTCTCCAAACGGTCGCCATCGATATACCACATACCGTGGAAATTGCGGGTGGTAAACCAGTTAGCGTTGAATATTTTCTCTGGGCGTGGACAGCCGATAGCATCGAGAAGCAGACACTCAAACTCGTAATTGGAGATGCGGTACTCTTGACCAGAACCGATGTTGTAGTAGTTCTTCCAGAACTCCTCTGGTACTTCGTCGCGGCATACGCGCTCGAGCAAGCGTCCGCTATCTTCTACTGTAGCCCATTCCAGCACACCGCGGATAGGCACGTGGAACATGATTGGGTCGTAGTTCTTCAAGATAGCAGGGTAGAGGATACCTGATTGGCGAAGACTTACCCATTGTTTGATAGGCGAATTAGTGATAATGCGCTCGGCTTGTGCTTTGGTCAGACCATAGTGATCGTAGGCCGATACGCAGATTGGGTCGCCCGCACGTCCCCAGTGCAGAGGTTCGCGGCGATCACCCATCTGAGCCACACTACCGATATATACAACCTTTGGTTGTTTGTCCTCAGGCTGAGCAAGGACAGCATCACGGATATTGGTAGCCGCAGAGATATTGGTGCGGAGGGTAGCTTTTGGACGATAATCCGCTTGTGGAGAAACCATACCTCCCACATGCAGCACAATATCGGCACCTGTGACACCACGAAGAATATCGTCGTAGCAGGTGAGGTCGCCCCATATGATTTCTACTTTGCCAGCAAGATGAGCAAGTTTCTCTTTATTTTTAGCGCTTGGGCGTGCCAAGATGCGCAAGTGATATTTCTCTGGGTAGCGGAGGATCTCCTGCATACCCGCATTACCCATAGTGCCTGTAGCACCTGTGAGGAAGATAGTTTTCATGTACTATTTGACTATTTATAGTGTACTATTTCGTTTTCTTGTATAGAAAAATTGCGCAAAGGTAGTGTTTTTTACTGATATCGGCAAGTTTTTGTATAGAAAATTACATTTTCCTCTATAAACAAAATGCCATGTAGGCAGGCAAGTAAGTGATGTTTCCTTCTACCTTGAGATTCTTAGGGTGTATGACATAGCATCCTCCTATGCGTTTGTGGAACTGCTCATTAAAGCGCTGGAGCGAAGTAATGCTATAGCGGTCAGAAGATTTCACCTCCACAGGATATAGTTTATATTTCAATTTACTATTATTGGACAAAAGGAAATCAATCTCTATGTCACATCGATGCTTCTCTTCGTTGTAATGCGTATAGAAGTACAACTTATGTCCCGCAGCAACCAATGTCTGAGCAATAGCATTCTCAAAGAACATACCCTCGTTTAGTGATAATTTCTCAAAGAGTAGTTGACGATATAGTGCGTTATCGGCGATTTCATTCTCATCAAAGCTATGGCTAATCAGCAAACCTGTGTCACCCATATAACACTTGACATAGGTTCTATCTTCGTTCAAAGATAGTCCCACATTAGGATCGGCACAATTGAAACACTCGTTGGCTATCATAGAGTCAGACAACCAAAAGAATGTGTCGTGGTATTTAGGGAAGGTAGCTCCTTTTTCGATTTGGCTCATTATTACTCGTCGTTCGGACTTGGATAAAAAGCCTGGTATTTGGTCAAAGATAGCCAATACACCAGAACGATAAGAAGCCGCTATCTTCATCATATCGCTACGATACAATGCCAATATATCGCGTTTCTCTGCATCTGCGGCTGCAAAGTCGCGACCATTTTGAATGAATGCTACCACGCTCTGAGGCATGCCACCTACAATGATATATTGGCGGAAGAGCATCATAGCTTTTGCATGTGATTCTTGATCCAGCGGTGATTTTTTTTCGAAGCATTGACGAATATACGCAATCAATTGTTCACCGCCCAAAGCCCATGCAAATTCCTCAAAGTCCATAGGGTACATCTTGATGCGGCGCTCCTCTGAAGGGATGGTAATGTCAAAGACATTTTCCTTGATAGAGATAAGTGAGCCAGTCTCAATATAATCATATCGCCCATCTGCAACGAGATATTTCACTGCCTCGCGTGCTTTTGGGAAGCGCTGAATCTCGTCAAATACTATCAATGATTCGCGAGGGTAGAGTTTTACACCATATTCTGATGAGAGAATCATGAAGAAGGTATCCAAATCGTTAAGATAGTTATTAAAGGCAGATAGCACAACCTTACTAGCTCGGTTGAAGTCAACAAGGATGTAACTTTGATACTCCTTTTTTGCAAATTCTTCTACGATGGTGGATTTGCCAATTCGACGAGCTCCCTCTATGAGTAGTGCCCTTGAACCTTTAGACTGTTCTTTCCATGAAAGTAACTGGCTGTAAATCTTGCGTTTGAATACAATCATATCAATATCTTTTGTTTCTCGTTGTTTATCGTGCACAACAATGCGCACCTGCGGAATGTATTAAAAATGCTACAATGCGCACCTTTGGAGTTTATAAATACACCTACAATACGCAGGTGCAAAGGTAGTGTTTTTTCGAGAATTACGCAAATTTTTTAGATGTTTTTTCAAAATAAGTGGCAAAATTGATTATTTTTTGTTTGATTTCGCGAGTTATAAACAAAATAAATCGCCACTTGTATCCAAGAATACAAATGGCGATTTTGGGAGTATAGTTTGGAAGTTTATTTTTTCTTGCCTGCAACCATCTGCTGCCACTTCTTTTTAGCGAAGTCCATTGTGTGGTTGATGAGATACATGCCCCAGTGGTCATAGATTTCGGCATCTGAGTCCTCGATAAATTGCTCAGTAGCATTGGCTGCGCTATCGGAAATGATGAGTAATTGGTCTCCTACCTCCAATTCAGAATCGCCTGTAGGAACAAAGAATTCTTCGCCGCGTCGTACCATGATAATCAGTAACTTAGTATCGAACTTAATATCCTTCAGACGCGTACCATTAGTGAGCATTTCAGTAGTTACCTCCATTTCTGTGGCTACAGATTCTACTTCTTCTGGTAGGTCGATCTCGAAGTGCTCAAGTTTCTTTTGCTCTTGAGGAGGCATTGTCAGATGCAGTTTCTTAGCCATAACCGAGAGTGAGGTTCCTTGTACAATGAGAGAGAGTAAGGTGCAAAGGAAGACCACATTGAATATCAGGTCAGCATGGGGTACTTCGTTCGCCTTGCAGAGAATAGCGAAGATGATAGGTACAGCGCCTTTGAGTCCGACCCAACTGAGCATCATCTTGTCATTGGTGCGATATTCCTTGAAAGGTAACATACAGATGAATACGGATAGCGGGCGTGAGATGAGCATCATCACGACGCTGATAATCAATCCTGCGAGTATGACTTCCAGTTGGAATAGCTCGTGTGGGCGCACCATCAGACCCAAGACGAGGAAGATGACTAATTGGCTAAGCCAAGTAAGTCCGTCGAAGAAACTGCGTGTCTGGCGTTTGCGGGTAAACTTGCTATTACCGATGACCAAACCGCCGATGTATACAGCCAAATAGGTGTTACCTTTGAGGTAGTATGTGGCTGAGAAAATAAAGATACAAGCCGTCAACACCATGATAGGGTAGAGCGACTCGTTGCTGAGTTTGGATTTGCGCATTAGACTGACGATACCCTTGCCAAAGATAAAACCCATCACAGCACCCATCACCAACTGTACCACAATATCTTGTACTACAGTCAGTGCGGTTACATTGCCATTAGTGGCAGTTACTACACCGATAAGTGTAGTAGTCAATACATACGCCATAGGGTCGTTAGCACCAGACTCTAGTTCAAGAAGTGGGCGCAGGTTATGCTTCAGGCCGATGCCGTTGGTACGCAAGATGGAGAATACTGACGCCGAGTCGGTAGACGACATCGTAGATGCCATCAGCATAGCTACGGGTAGAGTAACCGCTGCGATGGCGCTAAACCACCCAAACACAAAATAGATGATGACACCCGTAATCAACATGGTCAGCAGCACGCCTATCGTTGCCAGAGTAAGACCCGGAGCAATGACAGGGCGGATATCCGATAGTTTAGTATCCAGACCACCCGAAAAAAGGATGATACATAGTGCTATGGTGCCGATAGCTTGGGCTGAACCCACATTCAGCATATATCCTACTCCATCTTCGTTGATGAGTTTGCCTAGTCCATCAGGACCAAACAGCATACCTACTGCCAAAAACAGCAGCAGGGCAGGAATTCCGAACTTATAGCCGATTTTATCGGTAAAAATACTCGCAAAAAACAATAGCGAGAGTACTAAAAGGATTAATTCTACTTGCATTATTGAAGCGCAGCTGAGCTGCTATTATAGGGTTCTAAAAGTTCTAATCGCGGCTCTGCCGCTGTTCTAAATGTTATAACCGTTCTAATCGCCCTATTGAGCTGTTCTAAAAGTTCTAATATTTTCTAGTCGCGGCAGGATGTTCTTATTTCGGCTTCGCCTCAAACGATCGGCAGAGCCGTACGATTGCCGCGAAATGTTGTCATTGTTGTCTTTAAAATAAATAGCCGTACGGCGCAAAGCGCAAATTGTATCTATTGTCGTCAATTCCTCTTTCACACCGTCGTGAAATTACTTTGGCTCGATTTCAAAGAAATTCTCGATCACATCTTGCCAAAATGGCAACTCTCTATATCCAGAAACTATTTGTGGACTACCTGTCATAGGGCAGAGTACCACGGTAGGATAACTGCGCACGCCGAACAAAGCGGCCAACTCTGGCTCTTTCTCTGCGTCCAAAGTATAGACATAGATTTGATCTTTGTATTGCTCGGCTACTTGCTCCAGAATTGGGTGCAATTTTTTGCACCATCCGCACCAAGTGGTAGAGAAATCAATCAAACATGGTTTGTCACCAATGTATTTCCATTGTGGCTGTTTGCCTGTAGAGAAATCGTAGTAGCAAACTTTCGCTTTGAAATCTGCAGTAGTCAAATAAGTCAATCCTTCCGCTGAAACGGTGAGGGCAAAAATAGCCATTAATACAGCAAAAAATACTCTTTTTTTCATAATTTTTCTAAATTAGGGTGCAAAATTACAAAAAAAATCGTAACTTTGCAAACTTTTTATTGTAAATAAAGAATTTATAATTACTTTTCATCAATTAATCAAAGTCGATACTTGCTTTTATTTATTTAAGATTTAGGCGCGAGCGACTGCGCAGTGCCGGTGGCAATTTATTACAGAGTACCTTGTCTTGGGTAGTTTATAGCGCAACAAGATTTTATAAGATTTCTCGAGCGAAGCGAGTAGGAGCTATATCAAATAGAATGAGCAAAAAACTCTCAAATATTGCATTATCAGCACTTTTGGAGGGCCTGCCAGAGGGGCAACTATTCCTGCTGACAGACACCAATACTGCCAAGTATTGCTTACCACTTTTCACCGAATTCATCGGCGAAACACCTTATCATTTGCTGGAGATAGAACCTGGCGAACACCACAAGAATCTATCTACTGTGCAGCTGATCTGGGATTTTTTGCTCAAACACCGTGCCACTCGTCAGGCTATACTGATCAATTTGGGTGGTGGAATGCTGACTGATATAGGCGGATTTGCTGCGGCCACCTATATGCGTGGCATACGATTTATCAATGTTCCAACTACGCTTTTGGCGATGGTGGATGCATCCAGTGGAGGCAAGACGGGTATTGATTATCAGGGTGCGAAGAACGTGATTGGCACTTTCACACCCCCGATGGAATGCCTTATCTATCCCGAGTTTTTGCGCACATTACCTCAAGAGCAACTGCTTAGTGGCATGGCGGAGATGATCAAGCATGCTTTGATCGCCAGTCCCGAGCAATGGATGCAGTTATTGCAACTGATGGACGATAACGCACAAACAGCCGATTTCATCGAAGAAATTACCACTTCGGGCTTGCTGGAAGCCAATATCGAAATCAAACAGAAAGTGGTGGCGGAAGATCCTCTGGAAACAGGTTGGCGCAAGATCCTCAATTTCGGCCATACTGTTGGCCATGCCATCGAGTCCGCTTCTCTTGCCTCTCACCTTTCGCCCATCGCCTCTCGCCCCTCCCACGGCTATTGTGTGCTTTGGGGTATGGTAGCAGAGGTGTATCTGAGTGTAGTGCATGCAGGTTGTCCGCGCGAGGTATTGCAATACCTGAGCCGTATTATGCTTATGTGGTATGGTCGTCCTGAGTGCAATTGCAAGCAACGCGAGGAGTTGATCCAGCGTATGTATCAAGATAAGAAGAATACCGCCAACACGACACCTAACTTCACACTATTGAAAAAGGTAGGTCAACCTATGATCAACCAGCACCTCACAGAGCGGGATATCAACGAAGCTTTGGAGTATCTCTTCAGCCTCTAACCTCTCTCCTATTGCCACTCTCCCATCTCCTATTATTAGTTAAGCTTGGATTGTTTCTCGCCTCAGGCGTAGGAGCACCTAATAAATAAGCGAGGCAGGGAGTTGATTGCCTCGCAATGTTGTTGAATCATGTTGTCGTTGTTGTTGTAAAATTGTCTCCATTTTCTCTCTCATTGCCTCTCTCCCATCTCCCATCGCCAAAGCCTATTGCCGCTCAGCGGCGTCCACTAAACATTAGGCTTTTCCCTGTCTTTTCCTTGTCTTTACTTAGTTATTACTTAGTGATTAGTTAGTGATTAGTTAGTTATTACCGAATCTTTACCATACTTTTACCGAGTTGTTCATCTATGTTGCCTAATTGTTGTTTTTAAAATTTCTCTTCGTTTTCTTCTTTCAGTAGCGTACATCCACTAAACCGTAGGCGCAGCCGTCCTCTAAACAGACGCTAGTGTCTTATTTTTATGTTTAACAACATGTTTCCCTTGTTTTTTTTCTATATTTTTTGTTCAGTTCGAAAAAAAGTACTAATTTTGCGAGCTTTTTGTGGTGTGCGCACTATGCGCGTATGCATACATACGACTTTATTGTTACTTTGTATCTCTAGAAATTAAGCATAATAGCTAAGGGATAATACTTGAAAACAGTAGGAAATAATAATCATAAACGATTAATAAAAATACACAAACAATTAACAATTTTTATTTAACTTTTTAAATCAAAATTTTTATGAAAAAATCAATCTTTTTATTTTTCGCAGCCATCCTGTGTGCGATGACAGCGAATGCCCAATTGTACCTTCGTGGAGGGTTTAATGATTGGGGTACTGGTGACAATTTTAAATTTGTAAGCAATGTTTGTGAAATTGAACTTGCTGGAGGTACAACCTATGAGTTTAAAATTTCAGATTCTAGTTGGGGTACACAATTTGGAGGTAATCTCACCTTTACTGCTACTACAACCAAAACTTTGACATCAGGCGGTGGTAATATGAAAATTACAACCACTATCCCTGGTACTTATAGATTTGAATTTGTCCAAGGTACAAAAAAGCTTACCGTAACTTATCCAGAGCTTCCTGCTCCTCACGATATTACTATAAGAGCTCAAGTACCTGCAAGTTGGACAAATACTATTACAGCATGGGTATGGACATCTGAAAATGGAACTGGCGAAGAAGTTACTCCAACCAAAGATGGCGACTATTATGTAGTAACAAAAAATGCTGGTGCGTTGTATG
>JAEIGA010008793.1_pt1 | contig 15281 bp, 25 predicted proteins | sample 9270691 | NCBI WGS metagenome assembly JAEIGA01 (sample SAMN17057246, study PRJNA624740) | gut metagenome | biome: biome; isolation source: fecal sample | host: Bos grunniens | place: China: Xizang | collected 2019
AACAATTATTTGCTAATGTAGTTGCTGGTAATTCAGGTGCTGTTGTCAAACTCGTACAACCACTGAACATATATTCATAACAATAATCAGTCAATGTGGTAGCAGGTAATTCAGGTGCTGTGGACAGACTTGTACAATTTCTGAACATCTCATAATAACAATTATTTGCTAATATTGTTGCGGGAAGCTCGGGGGCTGTTGTCAGACCTGTACATTTTGAGAACATAAACTGATAACAATTATCAGCCAATGTAGTAGCGGGTAATTCAGGTGCTGTGGACAGACTAGTACAATTTCTGAACATACCTACATAACAACGATTAACCAATGTAGTCGCTGGCAATTCAGGAGTTGTTGTAAATGAAGTACAATCTTCGAACATAATACCATAACAAGACTTTGCTAATGTAGTAGCAGGGAGTTCAGGTGCGGTAGTTAGACTTTTACAACTTACGAACATGCCGTAATAACAACTATCTGCTAATGTGGTAGCGGGCAATTTAGGTGCACTTGTCAGGTTTTCACAACCATAGAACATATCACTATAACAATAATTTGCTAATGTAGTCGCTGGTAGTATTAAATTATGTGCCTCAACTACATTTGTACAGTAACTGAACAAATTCTTAAACGCATTATTTTTTCCGGTCAAATCTGTTTTATCAACAAAGTCATCGCCATATAACATTGACATTATATTACCACTTACATTGAATTTACCAGTAGAACTAAATGTACCAATACCATAATTAGTTGCTATTGATGGAGTTGATTCTTTGAACATTATCTTACTTCCAGCAGGCACTGTTGGCGTATTTGTACGCCAAGGTAATAATACCCATGTATTACCTTCATCTAAAGAATATTCACAAGCATTTTCCGTTAAATTAAATGTAGAATCTTCAATAGCTTCAAATGTCAGATAATCTTTTGAATAGTCAACTTCGTTATCACTTGAATTACCATTTTCAGGTGTTGTATACACCTTGTTTTCTTCGTTAACGTAGCTAACGCTGTATTCCTCTATGATGGCCTCCATCTTTTCAGTCAGCATTTCGAATTTTCTAATATTCTTCATATTTCAATAATCAAGAGGGGTTGTTAGTGCCCTCCGTACATAAATAGTTACCCGTTACCCCCCCCCCCATTATTTAACACTTTTTAACAAATATTTTTTGCCCTTTTCAAAAAATCTATGTACCTTTGCGCCGTAAGATTAGATAACGGGTTATTAACGACATTAAAAAGACAATCATTATGTGGAGAGACAAGAACGGATTCAAGCACAACGGACCAACTCCATACCTTCGGAGAAAATTAGATAAGTTACGCTCAGGCATGAGCGATGAAGAGAGATACAAGGAGAAGGTTGACGAGGTTTGTGCATGGCTTAACAACAGGATTGTGTACAACCACACCACCAAGAAGACGGAATTCAACACTCTTGGCTACACGTCAAAAACTGAGATATTGGACGATTTGCGGAAGATGCTGCAATTTGATTTTAAAAAATAGAAAACATCATGAAAAGGGAAGACATTTTACTCAACAAGGCGGTTGACTATTCCGAGGTTGACGAAAACTTTTTAGAATTCGACGATTGTGGCGACACGGTCGATGACAAGGAGTTTATCATCAAAGCCTTTTTGGCGGGTGCAAAATACGCCGACGAACACCCAAACAAGGACTTTGTGTACACCAAACAGGAACTCAGGGACATGGGGTTCGGGTTTGACTTGAACGGCAACATATCAACACCTCAGGAAATTGAAGAAAGGTGTAAAAAGTACATTGAATACCGAAAAAACAAGTGGGCTGATGAGGTTGTAAAATGGATGGGAGAGCAGGAGTACCAAGAATACCCCGGCGGACCGTTCGTTAAAATGGTACCCGAGTTCGTGGTTGAGTGGTTTAAAAAGAATTGGAAGAAAAATTGATTTTGTTATGTCACAAGAAGAAATAATAAAACTTCTTAATAGAAAGATTAAGGAAGCAATAGAAGTATCCGAACAAGACCACGGAGAACACAATAACGCAGCATGGAGCAGTTACTATTGTGGTATAGCGCAGGGTCTTAAAGACGCTAAAAGCATTATTGGAATGTTGGATAAACAAAACAATAGGCTATGATGTGTTTGTCGTTTAATTGAATTGTGGAAGGAACGATGGGATATGCGCAAACGGCGCAAGAGAACCCTCAAAGACATCAAGAAAGCGAAAAAGGTTTATCTCGGCAATAAGGAAAAGTTCATGTGTTATTGTTTTAAACGTGTTGATAAAGACAAGTACAAATGCGTGGAGGACATTCAGAAATATATCCCTGAATTCAACCGTACATACCTGAACGCTGAAAGATGGGCATCCGATTACTCCATGTGGTGGCTTACATGTGATATAGATTCACGCATTAAGGCGTTTGACAAACTGATTGAACTATACAGTAAATAAAACAATATACAATGATGTGTTTGTCGTTTAAAGAGTGGAAGGTACAATGGAATATGCGCAAAAGGCGCAAGAGAATCCTCAAAGACATCAAGGAGGCGAAAAAGGTTTACCTCGACTATAAGGAAAACTACATGTGTTTGTGTTTTAGACGTGTTGATGAAGACAAGTACCGACGCTTAGAGGATATTCAGCAACATATCCCTGAATTCAACCGTGCAGACATGAACGCAGAAGCATGGGCATTCTATAACTCACAGTGGTGGGATTTATGGAACAGAGAATCACGCATTAAGGCGTTTGACAAACTGATTGAACTATACAGCAAATAAAACAGGAGGAGTGATATATGTGCGCTTTGGAACAATATTTGAACGAAAGAAACATCCCGTTGACAAGCTTGGAGGCGAACTCCATCAACGAGGGTGTAGAGTGGGGCCTTGAAAAGGTTTGCGAATACCTTAGGACACACCTTTGGGAGAACAAGGACCCTGACGGTGACCCAATAGTGGAATCCGTACACAACATAACGTTGGAAGACTTTATCAAGGATATTAAGAGATACGTTTTCGAGACTAAATCACAGCCAAAAAAAATTAAGCAATGGGTTGCGCGTGACGAATACGGTATGCTGTGGCTTTTTGACAAGAAGCCTGTTTTGAGGGATAAGAAAGTTGAGGCTTGTCAGCTATCTTGGTTTGACATGGCGGAAGACGGTATATACAACTATCAGTTGGATTATGAGAATTTCCCTGAAGTAACCTTCGAGAACAGTCCGAAAGAAGTAGAAATTAAATTAATTTGATTAAAATATGTTGGAAAAAAAGATTACAACAGACAGGGTGTCTATTGACACGACAGGCGGTATCACTTTTGAAGAGCTGACGCAGAAATATAACAAGGAAGTCGAAAAGCTTCAAAAAACATATGAAAACGTCCACGACATTGTCGTGTATGGCGAGGAAAACGAGTACAATGATGGGGAAAATCTTCAACAACTGTTGTATGTTTCATTCAAACGCCTTGAAACCGACTACGAATACAAAAGACGAGTTGCGTGGTTTGAGTACAGGAAAGAAGAAAACGCCAAAGGGGAAAAAGCCAAATTGATAGAGTTGGTTAAAAAATACCCGGAATTGGCTAAGGAATTATGTTTAATGTTATAGAAAAAAGTGGGTTATGTACATAAAAATTATCGAAATCACTGTAAGATTGTTCAGAGCTACCAAACAGACTATTTTAAAAGCCGGAAACGTTGAAATAAAAGTAATCCCGACAAAAGGTGATAAAATATTCATCGATTACACCCCTTATAGGGTTTTGCAAAGGGATATCCATTTTGTTGAAGATTTCAGTAAACAACACATAACCTTGTTTGTTGAAAAAATGTAGAATTTTAAAAACTTGGACTATATGATAGGTTTGGAAAAAGTGAAATATTTTGCGCATCAAGATGTCCTTGCGGGCAAAATGATATATGCCAAAGATTTTGAAACGATACAATCAATAGAGGATTACGATATCGGCTTGTATGGCATAATTGAGACTGAAGAAGGCGATGCGTTGTTTAAAATTGATTGGTCATATAGTGGAGAACCTTGTTTAATGGAGAAATACATGCATTTAAAAAGCTTTCTCGGGTTTTATGGAAGGCGTAACATGAGGTTTTTGGACCATCAGTCGGAACAATATATTAAAGGATACATTCAAGCATTAGAACATGGAAAATAAAATAAACATAGCGGAACTCCTTAAAGATTGCCCACAGGGTATGGAGTTGGATTGTACGATGTATGAAGATTGTAAATTATTAGATATAGACAAAAATCCTAATAATTATGTAATACGAATTGCGACACCTTGTGGCGTAAAATACCTTGACAAATATGGATGTTATACGGCTGATTATAAAGCAAAATGTGTAATTTTTCCAAAGGGAAAGACTACTTGGGAAGGATTCGTACCTCCTTGCAAGTTTAAGGACGGGGATATTCTTATTACAGCTAATGGCAATCCATTCATACTTAAAGAAATCGATAATAACAAAATAGTTGAAAGTTATTGTGGTATAAGACAAAATGGAGAGTTTGTGATAGGAAGCAGTCATTGGACGAGCAATTACAATTTACAGCTTGCTACCAAAGAAGAGAAACAGAAACTCTTCCAAGCAATCAAGGAAAATGGCTACCGGTGGAATGCCAAAACCAAGACTTTGGAGAAGTTAATCGAACCTAAGTTCAAGGTTGGGGATAAGGTACAACATAAAGGCGCCACATCTTGTGGTACCGTGTATGTAATAGAAAGTATGGAGTTGGCAAATAATCAAATAGGGTATGTAATAAGACCGTTATACGATTATAATCATACAGGATTAGTGACAGTTACGGAAGAGGACTTACAACCCTATAAAGAAGAAATTATGGAAGAACAAAAGAAAGACTACGAGGAATTGGCTCCTACGGATTATCTGGAATTTGAGAATAATGATAACACTTGGGCTGATGAAGTTGAAATAAACCTTGGAAAGGATTATGAAATCCAAATTCGAGGCGATAAAACTTTTATAGTTAAAAAGAAGCCACAATACCCAAAGACTTATGAGGAGTGTTGTAATATTCTAAAAACTCCTATTGATAATTTCATTTCAAAAGGTGCTGGATATAAAGCGGGACTATTATCGACATTTCAAAAACTTCTCATCTGTCGTGATGCCTATTGGAAGATAGCGGGAGATTGGAAGTACGATGTAAACAAGACTGAAAATTATTTTTACATAGTAAATAAGTCTGGGTGTATTGTGAAAGAGCATTACATGAACTTTAATCATACTCTTGCTTTCCCTACCGAAGAAATGCGGGATGCTTTCTATGAGAACTTCAAGGATTTGATTGAGGAATGTAAAACATTCTTATAATTTGTTAAAAAATACATTATGGTTAATATAGCGGAATTACTCAAGGACTGCCCTGAGGGCATGGAGCTTGACTGTTTGATGTTTGATAATTTAGTCTTAAGTGATGTTGATGAAGGAGCGCAAGACTATCCTATAGAGGGACGACTTCCGAATGGCGTGCGTAAATGGTTTACTTCAGACGGGAGATATGAACTTAACAAATACGCAAAATGCGTCATATTTCCGAAAGGCAAGACTACTTGGGAGGGATTTGTGCCACCTTGCGAATTTAAAGATGGTGACATAATTTATGTCAGGACAAAGCTGTTCAAGTGGGTTTCAATATATAGGAAAGACGCTGAAAATGATATTTTCACTTATGCAGATAGTAATTTAGATACCCTCAAATTCTATGGTATAAACGATGATGTAAGGGCCCTTTGTAAAAACAGTGTAATATGCGAGAAGCGTCTTGCCACAGTGGAAGAGAGAGAGGCCTTTTTCGAACTGCTTGATAGAGAAGGCTATATATGGGACGCTGAATCCAAGACGCTTACCTTTAAAGCTGAGCTTAAAATACAAAATTTTAATGACGGTGACTTGTTATATGTTAATACAAAGCAAGACCATGAGTTTGTCTTCGCTTATCGAAAGACCAACGACAAGGACATCTTGTGCAAATATGTATCAGTAACCATATCAGGTGTGCTGTTTCCAAATTCAACAGCGTTGTGTTATTTTAGCAACATCGAAACAATCAGGAAGGCAAATAACTTTGAAGAGGATGTTTTCTTCTCCACAATAGCCAAAAACGGGTATAAGTGGGACAATGACACCAAAACCCTTGATAAGCTATCTAATGTTGATTCAAAATTTGACTTCAACACCTTAGTGCCATTTGAGAGCAAGGTCCTTGTCAGAGACAATAAGATGCAAAAATGGTACGCGGCCATATGGGGTTGCTATGACGGAGATAGTTTAGACTATCCTTATAAGCTTATTGGATGCATGTCCCGATATTGCATACCATACGAGGGTAATGAGCACCTTTTAGGAAAGACTGACGACTGTGACGAATTTTATAAATCCAATGACAATGACGACTGACGAACTTTTAGAAGCACTTCCTAAATTTGTAGGAAACAATCCCATCAGAGACAATGACGGGAACATTACTGGTTATTTGATACAAGAGGATTGCGACGACATTCAGTGGCTCAAACTGTCAAACGACGGGACACATTGGATAGCGTCATACGGCACGCAAGGCTTTTATCTGTGCCTAAACCCGAAATCCACAGAACCTCCATACAATAACGCAGTCACATATGGGGACACACCCAATGAGGCGCTAACACTGTTGTATGATTGGTGCGTTGAAAACGGCTTTCTTTAAGCAAAAAACATTCCCGTATTTTTGGAGACTATTCAATAAAATACTATCTTTGCATCCGAATCAATAAAAAAAAATATTATGACTGACATTAAAGAATTGTTGAAAAACTACCCAAAAGGCTATCCATTGGATTGCCTTATGTATGACAATGTGACACTTGATAGCGTTTATGAAGATGATGTGGCATTTCCAATCACCATAAGATATGATAACGGGAAGACGTTTGTCGTCACCAAGTACGGCCAATACGATAACACCAAAAACGCCAAGTGCGTTATCTTCCCAAAAGGTTGTCGCACATGGGATGGCTTCAACATTCAGCCTAAACCCGGCGACATAGTAGTCAACGCGTCAAACGAAACTAGCAACGCGTTTATATACAAAGGATGCGAAAATGGATACTATAAGTGCTATGGAGGCTTGTCAACCGGCGAGTCACCCGTTTTGCAAGCCTGCCATTCAGATTGTTGGGTTTCATGTAAAGACAGGCTAAGGTATGCCTCAGAAAAGGAAAAGGATACACTTTTCAACGCAATAGCAAAAGAAGGATACAAATGGAACCCTGACACCTATACGTTTACCAATCTGAAAAAACAGTTCAGTGAGGGAGACATCATCTATATACAAGATGACACATTCCAATGGGTCGGCATCCTTAAAAAATTCCATGAAGGAAAGGTCTTGGTATACGCGTCCATTTGCCTCAGTGACAGCTTTATTGAGCTAAACAACCAAAACGACTATTTGTGTAACATCTCTGAAATTGAAGAGATAAGACTTGCGGATGTTGGCGAGAACGCAAAACTCAATGAGGCCATGAAATCCCACAAAACAACTTGGAACGCGAAAAGCAAATGCTTTGAACCGTATAAGGACGAAAACAAAAAAACTGACAAGTTCAACCCATACACACTAAAGCCTTTCGACAAGGTGTTGGTAAGACAACGTGGTATTGACGTATGGTGCGCGACATACTTTTCGCATTATGTCAATCGGGACGGGTCAGACACATACCCGTATGTCGCAACAAATTTAAGATGCTACGCCCATTGCGTTCCGTATGAAGGGAACGAGCATCTTTTAGCTACGATTAACGACTGTGACGAATACTACAAGACATGGAACGATTAAAAACGGGAACAGAACAAAATTTAAAATTATGGCAAATTTAGCGATTAAATGTAGCTTGGAAAACTACGGCGAATTGGTGTCAACCATTAAGATGTTGGGTGACGTGAGAGACAAAGCCGCCGACGATAACAAATTGTACTATTACATACGCCCGATTTCGGACAATTTTGTGATAGCATACCTCGACGACGAACCCAAACAATGCGCTGAATACAAGAATTACACCCTAAAAGAATTCTACGATAACTTCCCATATAAGATTGGTGACAATGTGATGTCACCTGCCGGAGAGGGCGTGGTGTCGTCAATGTATTGGGACAAGGAGTTGGAGGACATAAGGTATACCATAAGCCTTTTGGAAAACAGGACATGCGAATTCTATACAAAAAGCCTTTACCGAATATTGGTGAGGGACACTCGCACGGAAAACAAAACAACGCTCATCAATATCCCAGAAGGCAGTTCAGTCAAGGACGACAAGGGAAACATCATTAACACCAAGACCGTGGAGATTGTTAGAAAGACACCCGATTACCCGAAGAACTATAAAGAGGCTTGCGATATATTGGGATTCGACTGCTCAGGAAATGCAACCAACATCTACACACACTGCTTCCTATACGACGTAAAATTAAATAACCTGTACAAGCTCATACTGTGCCGTGACGCGTTTTGGACCGTGGCAGGCTTGGAGTTGGGTTTGGACACGAGTTGGAAGCCCGACATCGTAAACGGCGTGTATACGGCGACAATCATCAACAGAAGCGGACGTGCGGTAATGGACTCAGGCTTTGACTGCGAGAACAGAATCCTTATGTTCCATGATGACAAGGTCAGAGACAAATTCCACCAATACTTTTTTGACCTGATTGAAAACTGTCTTGAATACCTTTAAAGAAACTATCATGCTAAAGAAAATATTAACAATATTGACAACGGCATTGTGTTTCGTCTCTTGCGTGGAAAATACCATACGAGAAAAAGATGTGTTTGTTGTTAAAAGTGTAGAAATCAGCGAACAAATAAAAAAAGAACATAATTACAAGTACAAATATTATCTGCATTGGTTACAAAAATATCACGGATGCGATAAGATTTTTGTAGAAGAAATGTATTATTATAGCGATGAGGAATTTAAGCTTGGCGATACATTGAGTTTATTTAACACGAAATAAATTTAGTTATGAAAAATGATATTGACTTATCAATCATTTTAAAGGACTGCCCTATGGGTATGGAGTTTGATAGCACCAATTATGACGGTGTGATAACTTTCGATGGAATAAGCAAAGACGGTAACTATCCTATCTACATCAAAGTTCGGCATGGTAAAGATACTTATACCCAACGGCTAACCAAAAAGGGACAAACCATGTTGACGCCTTACAACAAATGCATCATATTTCCGAAAGGCAAAAACACTTGGGAAAACTTCCACCGCCCGTTTGTTGACGGAGACATCCTTGTCCACACACAAAACCAAAGAAACGTGATTTCAATATACAAGTCTGAATTGATGGACACGGGTGACTTCAAGCTGATGTCATGTCATGCCTTACTGTGGGACAAGGACGAGGGGCTTAGTGTTAAAAATCCTGAAATCGCATGTTATGACGATTATGTAAGGTTCGCAAACGAAAAGGAGATTGAGACTCTGTTCGCAGAACTGAAAGCTAACGGATACGAGTGGGACAGTGACACCAAGACAATGAAGGAAGGAGTACGGAAGTTCGATGAGTCAACATATGTGGCGTACGAAACCCGCGTACTCGTAAGAGACTTGGAGGTTGACAAGTGGAATCCTACGATTTACGGTTACAAGCAGGATTCAACGCTTCCATATGTGACACTGAGCGGATACTACAAATACTGTATACCGTATGAGGGTAACGAACACCTGTTGGGAAAATCTGACGACTGCTCCAACTATTTCAAGACTTGGCTATAATGGCATTAAAGAAAAGAAAATGGTATAACACAACCTTAAAGCCTGACAGAAAGAACAAAATTATTGTCATGACGGACATGGGATATTTGTTCGAGGCTGTGTACGAAAACGGAGAATACCACACGTCGGTTGTCAGGGACAACAAGGTGTATTTCGAGAGATACCATAACCAAGAGTCAATTGTTAAATTTATGATATTATGAGCGACAAGCGCCTATTCCAACAATACGATTCGGACACCACATTTGGAACGCCAAATTTCATCCCCGGCAAATACGCCGTAAACAAGGGAAAGGAATGCTATATGGGCTACATTTACGATGAGTTCGTGAAAGACACTGACAATATTTGGTGCTACAAGTTCGCACTTGTCAACAACGGAAAAGTCATCGCCATCGGAGACGAACAGGTAAGATGCGGAGGAATAACACACACCTGCCGTGAGAAGGACTTCGAGACTTTCCTTAAAAAGTCACCCGTATACGAAAAGGTAAAAGACCTTCCAATAGCAAGCGAGAACGATTTGGAGGAAGCCGAATACCGATATTTTAATACATACGAAGAAATGCAAGACTATATAAACGACAAATTATGACATCTACCGTATTTATAGCAATCATCACACTAATTGTGGGATTCGCCATCAGGCACGAGCTTGACAACATCAAGAGAATGCTGTATGTCAAGGACTATCAGGACATATGCGACACCCTGAATTCAAAAAACACTATCGTAAGGGATTTGGACGGAAAGTCAATCCCGTTCCACGCGCATGTCGCATACGGAACGGACACTGACAAGGACATAATCGTAATCGACATCTAATAAGAAACATATGTTCAAACACTGCGTATACATCAACAAAAACACACCCGAACTAAGGGAGGCGCTCGTAAAGATGGGCTACAAAGACTTTATGGCGAATGCGTCCGTATACAGGCGCTCAGGCTTGGTGTGCAATAAAAAAGCTATTGCCGGCATTCCATACGACTCGGACGAATTCAATATCGCCGAGTATCTGTCGGAAAACAGGCACATCATAGACAGCGAAGGGAACGAAACCGTATTCCTCGCCATCGCCGCCATTAACGACCGTAACGACTACATGCAGTGGTTCATATGCGACGACGGGAATTCCATGTTCAGGGTTGACAAACACGGAATGACCATGGATGAATATGTGCACAACTATATGGACTGTTGGGACACGACAGGGGCAAGAAAGGCTACCGCTGAGGAAATCATCACACACTTCAAAAACAAAAATAAAGTATGAGAAACAGAGAAAAAATAATATTTGCCATCATTTCCATATCAATATTAGGAAACGTGACCATACTATGCCTGAATAAGCTTGAATGGCTCGCGCCATTGTTTGTGTTCGAGGTCGTATCCCTCCCACTGATGACACTGTGTATGGTTCTTGACATTTTCAGCGACAAGGCAAGCAAATGGTTTGACAAAAAATAAGGGAACTATAACCTTGTTGGCATAAAATCCCAAAGAAATTCATGCTAAAGCTTTAGTATATCAAATAAAAGCTGTATCTTTGCAGAAAACTATATAATATAAAACCTCCTACATGAGGTCAGTCGTATAGGAGGAACTAATAAGATTAAAACCTTTTAGTTTTTTTGGAGAAAAAATAAATGAATCACCTAATTTGTGTCCATTTTGCCTCCTTTCCACTCTTTTGATAACCCAACCTATAAATTATTGTATATTAGTATATACTTGAAAAAAAAATGGGTCCTGAGCGGTGCAAAGCTAAAGAAATCCACTCAATATACAAAAACTATTGAGTGGATTTTTCTTATTGTTGTGCAAACAAGGTTATAGTTCCAAAAAAAAAAACAGCGTTTCCTTATCGGTTACGCTGTTTTTCATTAATAGGGCTTAATTTAAACCTAAGTACACACTCACATGTCACCGCATGTGTCTTACCATCACTCCTGTCAATGGAAATACCCTTCCATTTTGATTGTGTGCGCAAAGTTAAGACATATTATTTAAATGACAAATTTTTCATCGGACTTTTTTATAGTCCCCAAAAATAAACAACACATTTTCTTTCAGATTTCAAAAAATCTATATATCTTTGCGCAGAAAACATTTAAACTCATTAAAAATGGATAATGTAAGGATATTCGCGAAGACACTCGAGGACGAGGCTTTCACACAGATTGCAAGCATGGCGGTAAGCGAAGCGTACAGGGGATGCCAAATCAGGATAATGCCCGACTGCCACGCGGGAAAGGGATGCACCGTAGGAACCGTGATAAGGACAGACGGAAAAGTCGTCCCTAACACCGTCGGGGTGGACATCGGATGCGGAATGCTTGTGTGCGAACTCGGAACAGCCGACATCGACCTCAAGGAGCTTGACCGCGCCATAAACGAAAACATACCGTACGGATTCGCGTCACACGACAAGCCCGTCACGGAATTCGACGACATACACCGACTGAGATGCACCGAATTCGTTGACACCGAAAACGCCATGAGACAGGTTGGCTCGCTCGGAGGCGGAAACCACTTCATAGAGCTCGGAGAGGACAAGTCGGGACACAAGTACCTTGTAATACACAGCGGAAGCAGACACTTGGGCGTGTCCGTGTGCAACCACTACCAAACGTTGGCCTCCAAGAATTCGGACAAGCGAAAGGCTATCGTTGAAGAAACCATACGAAGGCTGAAAAGCGAAGGACGGGAAAGGGAAATCGAGGCGGAGATTAGGAAGATTCCGCGTAACAACACCGACAAGGACCTCGCATACCTCGAGGGAGAACAACTCGAAGACTACCTGCACGACATGGAAATCGTGCAAAGATACGCGTCCCTGAACAGGCACAAGATGGCGGACATCATATTGGACAAGCTCGGAATCGAAGGAGGAGAAAGGTTCGAGACCATACACAACTATGTGGACACCGAAAGCGGAACCATCAGAAAGGGAGCCGTAAGCGCAAAGAAGGGCGAGACACTCATCATACCGATAAACATGCGGGACGGGTCGTTGATGTGCGTGGGAAAGGGAAACCCCGAATGGTTGGAAAGCGCACCGCACGGGGCGGGAAGAATACTAAGCAGGAACAAGGCGAAAAGCACGCTGAGCATGGATGAATTCAGGAAGTCCATGGAAGACGTATACAGCACGTCGGTATGCGAGAGCACGCTTGACGAGGCGCCTATGGCATACAAGCCAATCGGGGAGATTGTGGAGTGCATACAGCCAACTGTCACTATACAGTCCATAATAAAGCCGTTGTACAACTTTAAGGCAAAATGACAAAATGACAGACATCAGGAACATACTGAGACTATGCCCCTACAACACCAAACTGTACTGCACGCTGACAGGGGACGTCACTTTCGACTCAGTGTCAGACACCGGAGAATACCCGATACACGTCACCGCGGAGGAAAGGGACTTGGGATTCACAAAGGACGGAAGATTCCTCAAGGCCTATAAAAACGGGGAATGCGTGATTTTCCCCTCAAAGGAGGAAAGGGATTGGCTGACATACCCCATACCAATCAGGGACGGGGAGGTCGTGGCGCAGACGGTGACCGGAATGACATACGTGTTCATATTCAACAAGTGGTCCGACAAGGAAAACCTAATCGCAAAGACACACTGCATACATTACGACGGAAAAGAAGGAAAGATGAGCTTCGGCACAAGAATCGGCATATTCAACGAACACGTCAGGCCCGCTACGGAACAGGAAAGAAAAAGTCTGTACGAAGAGCTCGAGAGACAAGGAAAGGACATGGATTTCTTCAAGCAAATTTGACGACGGAAACAATATTAAAAAAACACGATTCATAATATGGAAATCACAGAGGAGATATTACTGAAAAACGGCTTCGAAAAAAAATACTGCGAACTAACCGACCAATATTGGCTCGAGAAACTTGTAGAATATAAAGACTATCCCGACCGCACATTTTTTTTGGAGATAAGCGACACCACCAACATGATTGGAAGAAAATGGTATGTGCACGTGGACAACGACGACTGCTGTACGGTCGGAAGCGTCGAGTTCAACACAACAACGCAATTCAACGCCTTCATGGACATATTGGACATCGGGTTCAAGATGAAACATTTCGGATTCTCCTGCGTGAGAAAAAACAAAAGGCACGAAAACAGGAAACTGTCCTTTTATGAGGACGACAAACACTTGGCCGACGTTTCAAGATATGACGGTTGGATTCTATACAGCAAATTCTTGGAAAAGGAGAAACACATACAAGTACGACAGACCGTGTTGGACAACCTGTATTGGCTGTTAGGAGAAGACCAAGAAAGGGACGCGTGGGAGAAAACGGTGACGAAATTTGGCAATGAAGGATATCTAAACGGTAAGGACGAAATTGACAAGGCTATACAATCGTTCAATAATTAAGGGACCATAAAGAAAAACAGCGCAACCGAAAAGGAAACGCTGTTTTTTTGTTGTCCGCCCAATTTATTTGTCCAAAATATTACGATAATCACATCAAGAAAGCCCACGTACTTTAGTCGTGGGATGAATCCTCTGTTTTTAACCAATTAGAACAATTTTTAATTTCTTCCATTATATATTTTTTTCATATATAAGGAAATAATGGGGAATAAAAAGAAAGGAGGAAATTAATCCTCCAATCTATTAAAATTCTACTCCAACACGCCACGGACTGAACGCCCGCTATAACGGTCGAATTCTCCAACGTAAGCACTACCAGGACTACCAGGACTGATATCCAAGCGGCGAGCGACCGTGACGTCAATAGTGAGAGAAGAACTCCACAAGCTGCCCAAATCCCCCGCTCCGATAACATTACCATAGCCACAATCACCACCAGCTGGCACAAAAATTGATTTTGATGTATCAGACTTTGAAGTAAACTTCATTCCTTGCACACCATTCACTGTCGTCCAAGCTGATGTTGTATTATCTATCAATTCTTGACACTCAACACTTGTTGGCATACGCCAATTACCACCCATGTTTATATGAGCTGCGTCATCGGTTAATTCCAATACTAGTTTACCATCGGTTTCATTATACTTAGTCACGCCAAAACTGATACCATACTTGTATTCATTCCATATAAATTGCCTATCAACTCCGACTTGTTCAGCAGTATAACCATCTGTTTCACCCCAAGCAAAATACAATCCATATTCTTCAGGTTTAGTTGCACCAACATTACATGTTGCCCACTTCAAACCACTTGGTAAACCTAAGTCAACGTATTCATATTGATTTTCGTCAACACCACCTTGTCCTCCATTTTCAGGTGTAGTGTACACCTTGTCGTTTTCGTTAACGTAACTAACTCTTACATCTTCCAACACAGCGTTTTCCATTTCCGCTGTTGTCTCGAATTTTCTAATATTCTTCATAAAACTTTTATTGAGTAAAAATATTATTCCCGATTAAAGCACATCCATTGAATATGCATTAATTCAACAATAA
>JAEIGA010008794.1_pt1 | contig 15281 bp, 7 predicted proteins | sample 9270691 | NCBI WGS metagenome assembly JAEIGA01 (sample SAMN17057246, study PRJNA624740) | gut metagenome | biome: biome; isolation source: fecal sample | host: Bos grunniens | place: China: Xizang | collected 2019
AACACTCTTATCCAGAACTACGTTATCAAAATCCGAAGTCTGTTCAGACTGGTCTCCCTTGACAGCCAACAGACTTACTGTCTTGCCTACATAGGCCTCAGGGACATCCCAGTAATAATAACCGTTCTCCTCTCCATGATATCTGGTTCCTGGCCACGAAGCTCCAGCAAAGATCTGATTTTTAGCAGAATCCCAACACCAGATATATGGCCATCCCCAAGCGGTGCTGAGATATATACGAACCTTTTCAGTGCCTTCGCCACCTGTACCAGGATCTGGCGTTGGATCTGGGTCCGGAGTAGGATCAGGATCTGGTGTAGGCTCTACACTGCCAGCATTGAATGTCGACCAAGTACCGCCACCGTTATCCCATGTGCCTTCCTTCACTGAATAAAGATTAGTACCATCTGTAGGAATCTTGAGGTCGGCTGTCTGGTTCCACTTATTATCCCAATTGTTCTCAGTAGATACCGGATTCATTCTTACAAAGATCACATTGCTGTAACCAGAAGGCACGCCGCACTCATAGATACCGTCGCCATCTGCATCAGTCATGCTCATCCATGTGTTTACTTCACCCTCAAAGAAGTATGCTGCAAAACGTGCATTTGCCTCCTTCCAGTTTGCATTAGGCTTCATATAGAGTGTGCCGGCAGTCTCCACATCAGTGTTACCGCCACCGACATCCTCCTTTGAAGGGAGTTCTGCACCCGCAGCAACCACACAGAATGTGGTCATATCCTTAGAGATATATGCATCATAAAGAGCAGTTGCATCGCCATTGATGCAGATGTTCAAAGATCCATCCACCTTGGTAGCATACCACTTTCCGATCTCAATAGAAGAAGCTCCGACGCCATACCATGTTGCATCCTCAGCGCCCCTTACGTCAACAAACTTAAATCCGTTTGAAGTCGGGTCAGCAAGGTTTGTAGAAGCGAGCTGGAGACCCTTCACAACATAGTAGTCACCCTCTGCACTCATCGGATTTGCCGAATTGCTCCATGCATTGAAGTTTCCGGCAACAGACTTTCCTGTAAACGGAGCCGGAATTGGCTCTGGTGCAGCACCACCTGCCGCAGTGATATAGAATCCTCTCAGTTCCTTGTCAAGATACACATCATACATGGCAGCAGAGCCTGAGAATGCGATGTCAGGCGCTCCACCATCCTGAGAAAGTGCCACCCACTTGTCGGCGACAACAGCCGCACCAGCTGCACCAAGCCACACATCACCATTCTTGAACTTGAATGAAGCAAGGCTTGCAGCAGGCACATCGAATGCCTTATAATAGTTGCCGAGGTCATATGTAGGGAGAGCAGCATCCTCAGCCCAATCACAAAACTGACCGATAATGATCCAGGCGCTAGGAACACCCTCGTCGTCATCATCGCCACTATCCGGAAGCTGAGACTCACCAGGATTGAGAGAAAGTTCGCCGAGATTTACCATTCCGCTGCGGGCAAGTGTTACCTGACTGATATACTTCAAAGACTCTACTGACTCACCTGCAGAATTCATGAGAGTAATGGTAATACCCGACTTAAGAACCACTGGTACAGTTGCCATATAGTAAGTAGATCCCTTTTTAAACTCTCCCTTGACCGTAACCTTGGTCTCGGCCTTAGTCACTGTCACTCTTACTGGATCTCCCTTTGCTACATTCATCTGACCCGCAAGGGTTTCTCCTTCATTTCCTACAAGACTTACTTCCGTAACACCGTCAGAAAGGATTGTGAACTTAAGAAGAGAATATGCATTCTGGAAAGAGAGTTCCATTGAGTTGGTAAATGCAACAGCTGGCGCAGCTGCGGGATCATAGCTACCTTCTACGGCAGTCTGCTCCGCTGGAACGGACATACCACCCACATATGAACCCACGAAATTACATGTATAATTTTCATTATACGGAGAAGCAGCGATGAAGTTCGCGCGAGTTTTTCCCTGTCCCTCAAGCCTACCTTTGAACTCGGCAGTTAAAGCAGGAGCAGAAAGAGAATTGCAGAACAGATTGTTCTTTCCGTCAAACACGCTGATCTTGTCTGAAGGTGTCCACATTGGAGTCAGCCCATCAAGTACAGTCTTGGTAGAGGCGTCCGCATATACTGCCTTAAATGTGGTAATGCCGTCTGCTTCTGCACCTTCCATGTTTTCCTTCACACATGACACAAAACCAAGGCAAAGAGTGCAAAGGAGGAGTATGTATATTCTAATATTCTTCATAATCTATTATCTTACAACTGATGAGTTAACCAGAACAAGAGCCTCTCCTGAGTAGAGAGTATATTTGCCACCTTGAACGGTCTTACCAGAAAGGATATCCATCCATGTTCCTGAAGGAATTGAGAGATCCTGGCTTGCTGCATTGTCTCCATGGTAGTTTGCATATCCATAGACTTTCTTACCATCCTTACTGAGTTCAAAAGTCTTAAGCGGCCATGATGACATTGTACTTGTATAATATGTTTCTTTGCCGAAAAGTTCCGGGTTATCCTTACGAAGTTCGTTCATCTTGCTATACACATCATATACAGCCCTACGCTCAGGAACATTAAAATAATCCCACTTTACTGGCTTTCTATCAGTCTCATGTTCTCCTGTACCTGTGTAGTCTGTTCCATCAGATGAGCACCACTTGTTGTAGTCATAACCAAGCTCACCCATCTGCCAGATCATCTTAGGGCCTGGAGTTCCGAGGAAGCATACCGCATTAAGCGCAAGGTTCTGCATACTGTTCTTAAGATTGCCCTTGACTGAGCTATGACCATATTTTCCCTGCTTATATGCCATTCTCTCCTCATCATGACTCTCCATGAATGTCACCCAGCCGCTGGCACCCCATGTGTTATCGAGCCATGGATGGTTACCACTGAGGTCAGCCTTAGAGCCACCCCAACCCATTGCTGTCTCACAGAACGCCTCATTCATCTTCCTCCAAGGATGCATATCATTCCTTACATACTCAGATTCCTCGCCAGACTGTCCCCAATGCTCCAGGATGATATAACTTTCTGGATCTGCAGACTTGATTGCCTTCGCATAGTCCTTGATAAGAGCAATACGTGTCTGGTCCACGCTGTTCCATCCGTTCTGGCTATCTGTAAAGCCCTTTGAAAGGTCAAAACGGAAGCCGTCGACATTGTACTCCTGGATCATATAGACAAGACTTCTCTTGACGAGGTCCTGCATGAACTTGTTTCCATGATTGATATCATGGAACACATTGAAGTCATGTCTGGCTGTCTCAAAGAAGTAGGGATTGTTAGCTGCAGTTTGATTCTTGCTTGAGTTCCAGTAAAGCTGTGCAAGCGGTGAAGCTCCTGTACTATGATTGTACACAACATCAATGATCACAGCAATACCCCTCTTGTGACACTCGTTGATGAATGTCTTGTACTGCTCACGAGTTCCGTATGCCTTGTCAAGAGCAAAGTAATGCGTCGGGTTATATCCCCAGCTCTCATTTCCATCAAACTCCTGGATAGGCATGAGCTCCACAGCATTGATTCCAAGAGTCTGGAGGTAATCAAGCTTTGCCATCGCACCTGCAATGTCATGAGTGTCAGTAAAGTCTCCGAAGAGCATCTCATAGATTACAGGACACTCTCTATTCTGGAATGTGAACGGATCCCATGAGAAATTGTCCCTATTGATCTTTACGCATGAGACAGCACCGGAAGCACCTTTATCCCCAGGATAAACCATCTGATCCTCAGGGTAGATATTATTATGATAGTTGATCCACTTATCATTGTTCGGATCAAGAATCTTCTCACTGAATGCATCTGAAAGACGAATTACCTGATCTGGTTCTCCTTCCTTAGTCGAACGGTCTCCGATATGATATTGGTAGCGGTACTCCTTGTCAGGATCCAGGCCGGTAATGGTAATCCACCAGCATCCGTTTGCATCATCACGGTACATTCGACTCCTATCATCATCTGAAAGAGTCCAGTCATTGAAGTCTCCCATGATGTACGCATAGTCCTTATGCTCTCCCATTGTATCATTGTCATGAAGCACAAAAGTGATCTGTGTACCATCAGCATTGATTCCGTATGTACATCCTGCAGGCATTGGTGCGCTCACAGTCTCACCTGGTTGGAACGGCTTGTAGAGATCGTCGACGACAGTTATGAAACGGTCTTCTGCAATACCCTTAAGTTGGCTATCCTCACTGCGGATAACAATTCCTATCTGGGTGACGGCAGTAGCACCGCTTTCAAAATACTCACGGATAGATGGAGTCAGTTCGAGGTGCCATGTATTAGCCTCAACTGGATCCTTGGTAAACCTGCACTTATCCTTATTCTCTGTCCACTCTGCCTGGACAAATTTCCATGTGCCATACTCAAGAATACCAATATGTGCATATACTTCTCCGGTATATCCGTTGAGCGGAGATGTCTTCCCCGCTCTAAAAGAAATTGTTACGGGTCCATCAGCATTCGGAACCTCTGGAGTTACCCAAAGAGCTGTTGCACTCTTGTCTGCCAGAGGATTCTCGATGAAACTCTCGTTTGCAGCACCGTTATAGATGTCATCCTTTGACACGGGTCCTTGCTTTTCCCCGCAAGCAATAGCAGCAAATACCACAAGCGCAAGAAAAGAAAGATTGATCAAAGATTTACGTATCATATCTTTATTCTAATTTATAATAATAAGTGGCCGGAGCTCCGGTCAGGGAGAACCGACCATAAAAAGGGGCGGGCTTAATGCCAGCCCCTTGATATCTGATCATTCAGTGATTACTGGATAGAACCAGTACCTGCGTTGAAATCAAGAGTTACAGTCTGACCTGCAGTTACAGGAACGGCCTCCTGGTCGTTTCCACCTGCGCGGTAAACGATCTTACCGTCGTAGATGTTGAACTCACGATGCCACCAGTTACCAGCCGCAGCTGCAAATGTTGACTTAGCATACATACGGAGAGCACCAGCACCTACTGTAGCAGCTGTAAACTTACCGTCAGCAGCAGTGAAAGCGTTCTTACCCTCATCCCAGTTACCGAATGCATCACCCATACCGTAAACCTCAGCCTTAGATACTGATACAACTAAATTCTTGTAGTCAACCTCGATCATGTAAAGACCAGCCTCAGCAACGAAGCAGTTACCACCATCAACAGTATAACCTGTGTCTGTTCCACGGCCAGTGAAGTCCTTACCCCAGCCTGTTGAAATCTCAGAGAACTTGAAGCCCTTTGTTGGGTCAGCGATGTAACGGATAGCCCAGAAGCTTCCAGCCTCAGAGTGAGCTTCGATCATTGGCACCTCATTTCCTGGAAGATCCCAACCATTGATAGCATCACCGATAAGGTAGCACTCTGTAGGAAGCGAGCTCTCCTTAGTAAGTTCAACTGTGTATGAGAATGAATCAGCAAGAGCACCAGCCTTACAGTTATAAGTAAGAACGATAGTATAGAAACCTGCCTTCTCACCAACCTTGATATTGTTGTTAGCGTTGTTGTTGAGCTTACCCTCGTCATCAAGACCAAGGCTCACCTCTGCCTTAACGATACCGTCAGCGTCGAGGTTGATCTTCCAACCATGGCAAGAAGCAAACTTGAACTCACCGTTGGCAGACATCTCCTGATCTGCCCAAGTGTAAGTGATAACGCCGTTCTCATTCTTAACCTCACCCTTAGTGAAGCCCCAGCCGTTCATACCACCGCGAACGCCCCAGTCAGCCTTCTGAACGATGATCTGAGCACCATCAGGAAGGTCGCCGTTTGCGTTGTTGTCGAGTACGATATGATAGAGACCTGTCTCCTTAACCTGCATCTTAGGAGCGTCCTGACCGATAACGAGGAGACCCTGCTGGATCATCATGTTAGGGTTGTCAGCGTAGTTCTTGCAGTTAGGGTCGTTCTCGTCATAACCATAGTTAACCTCTGTAAGGTTTGCACCATAGTAAGTCTTCTGACCTGCGTTGTTCTCGATGAGAGAGAAATCCTTGTTAGCCTCGAGCCAGATGTACTTCTCGTACATACCTGTACGTACCTTCTTCTCTACCTCGTTAGAACCTGCAGCCATTGCGTTCTCAGCAATAACCTTGTCTGTACCTGTAGCCTCACCGTAAACGTAGAAACCATCAAGTACGATGTTGTCGAGGTCAAGACCACCCTGAGGGTCCTTCTCCTCGCAGGCTGTAAAGCCTGCCATCAGTGCCATTGCACTGAGGAAATACATGATTTTCTTCATAATAGTAATAAATTAATTGGTTAGTGAATTATGTTTAGTTTAAAGATTTTCGTATCCTGGAGTCTGAGTCCACACCTTGTTTCCGTTCTCGTCAGTGAGTGATTTCTCAAGTACAGAGAATGGGATAGGGAACCACTTGCGGACTTCCTCTTTTCCCGTGACATACTGAACGTCATCAAACTTATCATAACGGATAAGGTCACGACGACGAACCATCTCCCAAGTAAACTCACGTCCACGCTCATCGAGAATCTGGTCAAGGCTCCATGAAGCAACATCACCATAAGCAGCCTTGAAAGCAGCCTCAGGATTTGAATCGTATGCGAAGTTTCTCTTAAGCATCTTCTGGAAATCTTCTGTATTTACACCACTCGCTCCTGCTGCGCCTCTTGCTATTGCCTCCTCCTTCATCCAAAGTACGTCAGCATAACGGAAAAGAGGGAAGTCATTCTCGCAGTATGTGTAAGTTCCAGTCTTGTCGATCTCCCACTTGTTCAGACGCGCACCATCAAAGTTATGTCCATTGTTTATATTGGTAATCTCAGCACGAATGATGGTTTCCTCATCATTATTGGTATCTACGTAAAGCTCAGTAGAGCTACCCTTCTTGTGAACTGGGCCGAGGAACCATCCCCACTGCTTGGTGTTGGCTGTTCCATTCTTCTCATATCCTGGACCACGAACATCAGAGTCTGCATACAATTTCAGGAAGTCAGGGCGAGCACAGAAACCATTCCATGTATCCAAGATCATTCCATAGTAGAACTGGATACCGTAGTGGTGGGTATTGTTGATGATTCTGAGCTTGTTCTTTGTAGAACCATTATCACGCTCGTCATCTGTAAGACCGTTCTCAACGATTACGAAGATATTCTCCTTACTGCTTTCATTGAAGATCTTGAAGTTGCTGAAGTAATCGCTTTCGATGCTGTATGAGCCTGCCTCAATCACAGCGTTACAACATCTGAGACAGTTGTCATAGAAAGTTCCCTGATACTGAGCAGGAGCCTCTACAGTCTTGAAGACATTGTCAGGAGTACATCCGAATCCCTCTGCGTTAAGATAGAGACGAGCCAGGAGAGCGTATGCAAAACCCTGAGTTGTTCTTCCATAGTTTGCTGCACGGTTTCCATCGGTAACGACAGCCATATTCGGAGCATTACGCTCCAGTACTGCCACGAGATTCGACCACACCTCCTGTGGTTCAAGAAGTGGACCAGTTGCCTCTTCATACTTCTCTGTGTAAGGAATTCTTCCGAAGCAGTCGAAAAGAAGGTAGAAATAGTAAGAGCGCATTACCTCAACCTCACCAAGGTACTGAGCATAAATCTCTGGAGTCATCGAGTCTTTGTATCTGTTGAGAGTTTCAATAACTCTATTACAAAGAACTGCTCCTGAGATTGTTACATTCCACACGTTCTTGATGGCATCACCTCTATGATCCCATGTGTGTGTGTTCTGCTTGAGCCAATATCCACCGTCATTCCAGTGTTCTCCATTGCTTCGTGGAATACAGATTCCCTCATCACCGGTAATTGTAGACAGACCCCAATATCCCCAATGGTCATGGGTAAACTTAAGGTCAGCGTAAATCTGTCCTACAAGAAGGATCACATTTTCCTCCGCCTTCATCATATCTTCTACTGTAGGGTTGCCGTAGTTCTTCTCTTCAAGAAGACCAGAACAAGAAGTCGATACAGCAGAAAGCACCATGATTGAGGCTATTATATAAAAGAATTTTTTCATCTGATTATCTCCTATTTAAATGATATGTTGACACCAAACATTACGGTAGCAACGGTCGGATAGAAGTCGCAATAGTCGATTCCCGCATTCCACACACTTGTAGTGTTGATCTCTGGATCCATTCCACTGTACTTGGTAACGGTAATAAGGTTCTGGCCTGTAAGGTAGATACGGAGATTATCAATCAGGCTTTCCTCCTTGAGTTTGAATGTATATCCCACAGAAACATTATCCAACTTGATGTATGAACCATCCTCAAGATAGTAGTCAGAGAACAGCGTCTTGTTGGTATATATTGTACCACTGCTCTTAACATCCTTCATGAAGATATTTCCTGAAACATTTGCAAGAGGACCATATGCCCATCTTGTTAGGTTAAGGATATCATTTCCTACAACACCGCGGAAGAAGATGCTGGCATCAAGGTTCTTCCAACGAACTGTGTTGTTCCATCCGAAAGTGAACCAAGGCTGAGCGTTTCCGATAACCTGACGATAAGCCTCTGCTGCAGTTGATGTATCAACAACTCCACCTGCAGGAGTCTGGAAATACCAGTTACCATCCTTCATTGCGAGATACTTGTAACCATAGAAAGATCCTACGCTCTGACCTTCGATAAGAATCTGGGTATTTGTATTCATAAGACCATTCTCACCCACACCACCTGATGTTGTCTGCTTGTAGTTGAAACCCTTTGAAGGATCAGAAAGCTTTGTGATGTAGTTCTTATTGAAAGAGATAGTAGGAGTTGTCACCCATGTCCAGTCTCCTGTCTTGACAGGAACACCACTGATTGTCAACTCAACACCATAGCTATCCATCTGACCAGCGTTAGCAAGGAGAGTTGGATACTGGTATGGAGGAGTAGGAACCTCATAATCCCAAAGAAGGTCGCGTGTCTGACGATAGTAAACGTCCAAGCTACCATAGAGACGGTTATCAAGTAATGCATAGTCGAGACCGAGGTTGTACTCAAACTTCTTCTCCCAACGAAGGTCTGGATTCACATTCTGCGAAACGCCGTATGTATTTACATACTTGCCGTTATACCAGAACTGACCACCGTTAGAAAGCATCGCAACTGATCTGAGGTCAGAACCAAGGTTGTTACCTGTCACACCGAAACCTGCACGAAGCTTAAGATCGTTGCACCAGTCCTTACCCTGCATGAAATCCTCTCCAGTGATTCTCCAACCAAGGCTGACGGCAGGGAACCATCCCCACTTGTTGTTGACACCAAAACGTGAAGATCCCTCTCTACGGATTGAAGCAGAAACGAGATATTTCTCTTCGAAATTATAGTTCACACGGCCGAATACGGCAGCAAGACTATTTGAGTTACGGTAAGAAGATGCCTTAAGGTATGTCTTTTCCGCATCACCGTTTCCAATCTGATAATACTTCATATCCTCAGTTGGGAAACCCTTATTCTCGATGCTTGATCCGTCATACAAGAAGTTCTGATATGAGAAACCAGCGACAGCTGCAAGATGATGCTTACCGAAAGCACGAGAGTAATCAGCTGTAACCTCAAAGAGTTTGCTGAAGCTAGTGTCGCTTCCACGACCTGCCTTTCCTGAACCATCAAGGTCAGTATTGATAGTCTTATTGCTCCAGTAATTGTGATTATCACCCTCTTCAACTGCAGCGAAACCGCTGACCCTAAGACCACTTATCGGCTTGATGTTTACAGTCGCCTTTACCGAGCCACGGAAATAATTTCCATCCTGATAAGACTCTCTCTGATTCATATCCTCAACTGGATTGCTCAAACCAGTTCCCTGTGGCATATAGTAGCCGTTCTTGTTTGCAGGATCATACACTGGGTATGTAGGATTGAGAACCGCTGCCATCTTCCAGTCTGCACAGTTATAATCATTACGATAGTGCATGTAAGAGAAGTCATAAGCAAGTTCAAGCCATCCACCAAGTGCCTTCTGTGAAGCTGCAATCTTGGCGATGATCTCCTCACGGTTATTATTCTTTGCTATACCCTCGGCATTCTTATAGTTGAGGGATGCACGGTAATTGAACTGGCTTGCAGAGCCTGTGATCGCAACGTTATGATTATGAGTCAAAGCCACATCACGTGTAAGTTCATCAGTCCAATCCGTCAAAGTAAAATTGCCATCAGCATCCTTGATAATTGTAGGTTTCACCATTCCACCAGACAAAGTCTCAAGATTTACAAACTCCTCTGGTGTCGCCATTCCTGTCTTACCGTTGCGCATAGATGATGAAACATACCCAGAGTATTCCACTCTTGTATTAGCTACCTCAGTGAAGTTATCGCCGCGCTTGGTAGTAATGATGATCACACCGTTTGTACCACGTGTACCGTAGATCGCTGCAGCAGAACCGTCCTTGAGAACGTCCATAGAAGCGATTTCATCTGGCGAGATGTTGTCGATGCTGCTTACAGGAACTCCATCAACAATAAAGAGTGGAGATGTTCCGGCTCCCTTATCGAGGGTAGAGAAACCACGGATCTGAATATTGTATCCAGTGCTGGTAGGATCGCTGGTAGTTCGGCTGATATTAAGACCTGCCACCTTGCCCTGAAGGAGACCTACCGGACTGCTCTTTACTCCAGAATTGAAGTCCTCAGACTTCACTGAAGCCACCGAACCGGTTACCTCCTTCTTCTTCTGAGAACCGTAACCGATGACAACCACGTCATCAAGGAACAACGCGTCCTCGCTGAGCGTGATGACCGCAGGCACCTGCGAAGCAACGAATGACTGTGTAGCATAGCCTATGCAGCTTACCTCTACAACAGCATCCTTTCCTGACACTTTAAGGGTGTAGTCTCCGTCAAGACCAGTTGACACTCCGTTAGTAGTACCCTGTTCGATAACAGTCGCACCGATAACCGGACCAAGCTGATCTACAACGACTCCCTTAACTTCATATCCGCTCTGAGCGAATACCTGCACACCCATGATGCAAGAAAGCACCAAAGACGCACAAAGAGTCATGATTTTATTCATACGAATTGAGTTTGGTTAGTTGATTATATTATTGCTTTGTTATATCCTATAAGGATTTATCTGTTCTTTCCTTCCTTTATGAACTTCACGGCCACAGCACCAAGAACGAGAAGCACAGCTGCAGCTATGAACATGCTGACCTGCGCACCTCCAACGAGCTTGAGAACAAGGCCACCGCACGCCGCAGCGACGATCTGAGGCAGACAGATTGTACCATTGAACAGACCGAGGTATGTTCCGATGTGCTCACCTGAGAGTGAGTTGGTAAGAAGAGTGAATGGAACAGCAAGCATAGCCGCCCATGCTACTCCGATGAGGAGGAATGAGATAAAGAGCAGGTACTGGTCGTGGATGAAGAACACCGACGCAAAACCGACTGCTCCGATAAGAAGGCTGACTACATATGCAGTCTTTATATCCTTGAACTTAGGGATCACGAGCGCCCAGAGTACAGAACCCACTGACTGGACTCCGAAGAGGATGCCCACCCAGTTGCCAGCGTCCTGGTATCCTGCCGACTTCACATCGGAAGTACCCCAGACAGTATCAGCTATCGCACCGTTAGTATATGTCCACATAAACAGGAATGCCGCCCAACAGAAGAACTGCACCAGACCCACGGTCCAGAATGCGCTCGGAGCCTTCTTCAGAAGTTCAAGCATACCGGGGCCTTTGCCCTCTGCTTCCTTCTTGGCGAGGTCGATTCCATGGAATTCAGCATATTCCTTCGGTGGCATCTCCTTCACCTTCAGAGATGTAAAGAGCACGCAGAGGATAAGGATTGCTGCACCGATGTAGAATGAATATTTCACGGTGTCAGGAATCTGTCCCTCAGGAGCAATATTGGCGATTCCAAGCCATGCAAGCAGGAACGGGAAGACGAATCCTACCACACCGCCGGCATTCACAAGGAAACTCTGGATCGAATATGCCTTTCCTTTCTGCTCTTCGCTGACCATGTCGCCTACGAGCATCTTGAACGGCTGCATCGCCATGTTGATCGAAGTATCAAGCAGCATCAAGGCTACAAGTCCGAAAGCCATGGCGCCCGCAAAGGTCAGATTGAAGCTTCCTGCATTCGGAAGAAGACACATGACTGCGATCGCCACGAGGGAGCCAAGGAAAAGATATGGAATACGACGACCGAAACGGGTCCATGTCCTGTCACTGTACTTTCCAACCAGAGGCTGAACTATCATACCCATCAAAGGAGGAAGGATCCAGAAGAAACTCAAGCTGTGAGGATCCGCTCCGAGAGTGGCAAAAATTCGGCTGATGTTGGCACTCTGAAGGGAGTACGCTATCTGCACACCGAAAAATCCGAAGCTGATGTTCCACATCTGCCAGAATGTAAGTTGTGATTTTTGCATTTTATGGCGTTTTTGGTTATTGTTTCTAAGTGTACTAAAAGTCTGCTAATATAACCATTATATATAAGAGTCATATGTTCCTTGCGACGAATTGGGCAAAGAAAGCAGATGAACGGCCGTTTTTCCGAGATGAAAGACATACAAAAATTGGAAAATAGGAGCATTATTTATAATTTTGAACTATAAGATACATGACTATGTCCTTTTTGAACAAGATAAAGCCGTCAATGATCATACATGGTTTCGCGCTGCTTCACGCAGGAGTGGCCCTTGCCTGCCGACTTGCCGGTGTAGGAGACGAACTCTTCCTTACCATACTCACAATGGCCATGTTACTGGCCATCTGCTACAAGAAGCAGCTCAGCATCGAATTCACAGCAGCCCTCATCATTGCGGGAAACGTCATCGGATATCTGATGGGTACAGTGGGCGCGAATATCCTTCAATATATATTCACTTCCCCGCTTCTGATCCACGCACTCTCCACCGCCGCGACCACCGAGGTCCTCGGATGGAGCATCATCGCGATAGCTGGAATCTTCCGCCAGAACCGTTCCGAGGAGAATGCCCTTTCAAGTTCATACATGCGCTGGATCCTGCTGGCTGCAAGCGGAGTATTCGTCATAAGGCTTCTCATCGTCACTCTCTTTGCCCGCGAGTCCTTTGACACCGATCTGGTGCTGAGCACCTTAGGTAAAGTCCTGTCCAACAGCGTCGGAATCATCCTGCTGACATGTCTCAACATCCTGTACATCAGATATTTCGGAAAAGCGGCCAAGAATCTCGCCAAGTGGCAGAGGCACCTCATCGCCATAGGGTTCACATTTGCCGCGACAGGCATAGAAATCCTTATCATAAAGCTCGGCTCGCCGCTTGGAATGAAACTTCCGGAGGACAGCAGCGGCTCGCTTCTGTTCATTGTCTCCTTCCTTACACAGGTGACGATATTCTGCATTGTATACATAGTGAACTATGCCCTCACATCACGCCAGGAGATGCAGAAGCAGAAGGAGATGGCCCACATGGCCCAATACCGCTACCTCAAGCTGAAGCGTCAGGTCGACCCGCACTTCCTCTTCAACTGCCTCAACATCCTGGACTGCCTCGTCTGCGAGGAAAAGACAGAGCAGGCAAGCACATATATCCACAAACTGGCAGGCATATACAGATATATGCTCAAGAGTGAGGATGAAGATCTTGTGCTGGTAAGGGATGAACTCGTGTTCGTCAAATTATATATTGACCTGCTGAAAGTACGTTTCCCTGAAGGATTCGAGGTGGATATTGATGTGAAAGAGGAACATATGTCAAGATACATGCTTCCATGTTCACTCCAGCTGCTTATCGAGAATGCAACGAAACATAACGCCGTCACACCTGACAAACCACTGAAAATCAGCATTGTATCAACAGATGGCAGCATCTGCGTCAGCAATGTTATGATACCCAAGGTAACCAAGGTTCAGTCAGCGGGAGTCGGACAGCAATACCTTACCAGACTGTATAATGACATCTCTGGCAAGGAAATAGAGATAAAAGAAGAAAACGGAATATATAGTGTAACCTTACCTTTATTATAAAGACAATGAAAGTCCTGATAGTTGAAGATGAGATCATGGCACAGAAAAGCCTGATCCGAGTCTTGGCACAGCATTTCCCTGACATGTCGGTCGTTGCCACAACGACCTCTGTAAAGAGCACCGTGGATTTCCTCAAATCGCCTGAGGGAGCCGTAGATGTGATATTCATGGACGTTGAACTCTCTGACGGTGTATGCTTCGAGATATTCCGCCAGGTAGAGGTGAAGGCAAAGGTCATCATGACCACAGCATACGACAGTTATGCCCTCAAGGCATTCGAGGCAGGAAGCGTAGACTACCTGCTCAAGCCTGTAGACCACGATGCCTTGGAAAGAGCAGTGGCCCGATGCAGGACCAGGGAAAGCCAGATCGATGTGGAGGCCCTGATGCAAGCAATGGGAAACATGGCTGCAACCCAGCCTAAAAAGGAGTACAAGGGAAGGTATATCATCCGATTCAACGACAGGATCATCCCATTGAAGACTTCCGAAATAGCCTATATATATTCCGAGGAGAAGAACAACTACCTTGTGACTGTAGACGGACACAAATACATCATAGACTCCTCTCTGGATGTGATGAGCGAAGAACTTGATCCCGAACTCTTCTTCAGGATATCACGCAGCTGCATCCTGGCCTTGAAGTCCATCAGAAGCATCCTTAAGCAGCCGGGAGGACGTCTCCGTATCACAGCGGAACCGACATCATCCTTCGAAATGACGGTAAGCCGCTCACGCGTCGACGACTTCCTGACATGTCTTGAAAGATAAGTGGCATAAAATAATTAAAGTGGGTCTTGCGAGACCCACTTTAATTATTTTCTACCGCTTGAAGCGATCATGCCGGAGAGAGTTTCATTGAACTCCTTGGCTGCCGCAAGCTGCTCGACTGTCAGGTGCATTCTATAACGCCAGTAGTGGCGTGAGTTCGCAGGGACATTGATGCGCTCGTCGTTCGGATTGAGGCGGCGGAGTGCACCGTCCATTGAAAGCCAATCCTGAAGAGGAAGCACTGTAAGCATTGACGGAGACCACAGATGCTGGTCAAGGATCTGGCGGCAGATCCATGGCTCGCAGAAGTACGGAGCCTCGCCCTGGTTGCCCAGGATCATCTGCCAGAACTGCTCTGTCACCTGACGGTCTTCCTCCCACCATGCACGTACAGGATTCATATCATGTGTCGAAGTTGTACAAACTGACAGATATGGGTAGTTTGCCGGATGTGCAAATGTCTCCTCTACCGACTTCGGCATGCGCTGGATCTCGAGAGAGAGGATCCTGAGGTCTGCCATCACCTGAGGTACTGTCGCAGGGATCATTCCGAGGTCCTCACCACATGCGAGCATTCCTGTCGAGTCAAGAAGTGCAGGAAGTTTCTGCATAGCCTTCTCCT
>JAEIGA010008795.1_pt1 | contig 15281 bp, 10 predicted proteins | sample 9270691 | NCBI WGS metagenome assembly JAEIGA01 (sample SAMN17057246, study PRJNA624740) | gut metagenome | biome: biome; isolation source: fecal sample | host: Bos grunniens | place: China: Xizang | collected 2019
GGCTTTTTTACATACAGCATAACCGCTTCCTTGCCGGGAAAGTTTCCGGTATTGGTGACGCTCACCTGCCAGGAAAGATTACCTGCAGGCTGCGCATCCACCCGGAAGGTGGTATAGCTCAGGCCATAACCAAAAGGATACAGCACTTTGTCCTTGCCAAAGGTTTCAAACCAGCGGTAACCCACATAAATATCTTCCCAATATTCATTTCTGTCCTTGCCGCCAAAATAAGCAGCAGAGGGATAATCTTCATATTTCACCGCAATGGTATCGCTCAAGCGTCCGGAAGGCACTGCCTTGCCGCAGAGCAGATCCGCAGCCGCATTTCCGCTTTCCATACCCGCCTGCCACAAAATCAGCACCGCTCCAAAGGAATACTCCTTCAAGAAGGAAAAATCCATCACGCTGCCGATATTCAATACCAGCACCGCATCGGGAAATTCCTTGGTAACCAGGCTGAGCATCCGCTTTTCATCCGCAGTCAGGTAGTAACTGCCGGGCTGAAGGATATTTTCCCGGTCTTCACCGGAGGATCGGCCCAAAATAATCACAGCCTGCTCCGATTCTGCCTTGGCTTGTGCCACAACCGCTTCATCCAGAGGCATTTCCGGATAATGTCTGGGCCATGCGCCCCAGGTGCCATGATCGATGGGGTTCTTTTGATCAAACTGCTCGTAACGCTCGGCCAGCGTTTCATTCAATTGCAGATCTTCACAATTGCGCAGACCCTGCAACAGATTCACAGCATAGGGCATATTCACATCGCCACCGGATCCGTAGCCGGTGTAGAAATGATTCACCTGCACACGGCCAAAAACCGACACTTTTGTGCCTTTGGCCAAGGGAAGCACCCGATTTTCCAACAGGACACTGCCCTCAGCGCTGATCCGGCGCAGGATTTCCGGCATGCCGGGGGTTACCACCTTCACGGGGTTATGATGTCCCTCACCCTGGGGAATACCACCGGTCAAAGTGATCACGAAATCAACAATTTTTTCTTTCAAGCCCATAAGTTAACCTCTTAACGAGCAAAATATTTGTCCTGCATCCGCTGAATCTGCCCCTTCATGGCCAAAAGGATGGTTTTGGCACGGGCGTCACCGGCCAGACAGCCGTTCATATAGTATCCTTCCGCACGGCAAGCCTGGTCGTGCAGAGGGAAGTAATTTTCCATTAAGAACGAAGCATATTTCATCAGTCGATAGTCACCCACCAGGCGATACGCACAATTGTTGGTATCCACCGCAATGGAATACTTCTGCTTGATGGCATCAATCAATGCCCGACGAGAATTTTCCTTCGCAAAAACGATGGTGCTTCCCAGCCTTGCGTTAGGATTATGCTCCGTAGAGCCGTGGGTATCCGTGCTGCCGACAACGGCACGGTCGACTCCCTTGGCCTTCATTTCGTAGTAAAAACCCGTTTGGAAGCCATTGTGGGCGTAATAACTTTCACCGCCCAATACTTCAAAAGCATCAAAATGGCCCTGTTCATAGATAAAGCGGGCATAGCTTTCCGGCACATGCATCACCGGACACACCCAGCAGGGATGCGGGAAAATGCCCAAGCCATCGCCTTTTTGCACCTGCTCATAGGTCCACTGCAGCACCGCATAGCTCAACCGCAGAGATTCATGCTCCAGGGGCACCTGCTGTGCACGCTGACGGATCATGGCTTCAAATTCTTCCATTTCCATAACCGCAGGGGCATGGCCATCCAGGCTGCGATAGCGAAGATCATCACCACCGGCCTCCTGATTGCAGTTGGGAGTAAGCAGACCATTGATGCTGTAGCTGCCGCCGAAATTCACATAGTGAACATCATTGAAAGGAAGATGCACCTCTTCACCGGGCACCAGAGTCAGATCCGACAGATCCTTCCAGGCCTCCATCGCCTCCAAAGAGGGATAATACCGGCGGTGATCGGTGATGGCCATAAAATCATAACCATGACCACGGTAATTTGCCGCGACTGTGGCAGGTCCTTCCTGGCCATCAGACCGGCAGGTATGTATATGCAGATCTCCACGGAACGGCAAACGGTCAGCAAGATCCGCTTCAAGCGCGTAAACCGAAAGGGGTAATTTCCGATCCGGTGCCTGCTCCACCCAAATATGGATCAAGTACTCACCTTCCGTATCATAACGGGCGGTAAAACGCAGGCAGCCATCTTCACCCACCGGCACGGCCATAAATTGTCTTCCGCTGATTTCAGGATATTGCTGCCAGTTGTCACGGTCCATTTTTTTGATTTCTACGTAGCACACCATGCCGGGCATCACTGCTACATGGGCTCCCAAAGGCTGCACCGTCACCATCTGGTCACGGCCGCAGGGAAACACCTTCGGATAAATATCGTAGTTATAAAGTTCCTGTTTCATCATGGTGTGCTACCTCAATTTCGTTAGTTTTTCAAAGAATAGTCGCCATTTTTGTGGTCTTTAAAGAATTCCTCTGCCTTTTTCATGGGATAGATGGGATTTTCACCGATCTTACCGAATTTTCTTGCCTCTTTGCAGAAAATATTGCAGTGAAGTGGTGCAGCGTCGAAGACCACATTGTCCTGCACCCAGCTGCAGCCGGGATTGGGTACAAAGTGGGGATTATCGGGCTGATCAAACTCTTCATAGAAAGCTGCCATCTGGGGATAGTGCTGCTGCCAAATATCTGACTTGTAGGGAGATTCCCACAGAAGCTTCCACATGTAGCCCTCCGGTGCGCTGCAATAGTGGAACCATGTACCATGGTAGGCGCCCTCACTGGCCCGGTTATCGTAATAGATGGGCGTATTGGCGCAATTGACGATTACATTGTCCTTCACAACAAAATCTCGACCGCCACCGAGCTGTATTGCAATGCCCGGGATATTAACCAGCACATTGCCATAGATGTTATGGCCGGAGATGGCATCATCCATGTAAATCGCGCAGGCGGTGTAATAGGGCGTGCCCAAATCATGAATGCAATTATAGCGGATTTGGGTTCCATAGTAAGTCCAGTTTTTACCGGCATAGATGGCACCACCATCTTTGGTCAGCAAACAAGCATGATGGATGTGGTTGTATTCCACCACATGATCATTACCGTGGATCCAAATCACTTCATGGGGACTGTCATACATCTCATTATGTCTGCAAATATTACCCACACCCTGGATCAGCACTGCGGGACAATAGGTTTTATTCACCTCGGACCAGCCGTGGATCAAATTGTTTTCCACAATACAATTACCCGGTGTTAATGTCTCCCGATCGCCACCGTCGAGGGTAATACCGCCGCGACCCATGGCCGTAATATGGCAGTTCGCCACCTTATTGTTGCAGCCGTTGATGATGATTGCTTCACCGGCGCTGTTACGTATCATGCCATTGCAGAATGTAATATGGTCGCCGTCCACCTCGATGGCATTGCCACGGGTACCCTGGACGATAAAACCATCAAAGGTCAGATGGGACGCACCCGCTACTTTCAATATGCACTTGGTCGTAACAGACAGCATAATCCGTTCATCGGTCAATGTTTTATTGGGATATAGGTACAGCTTCAAGGTATCACGATCCAGATACCATTCGCCGGGTGCGTCCAATTCCTCCAAAACATTGAAGAAATAGTACGGTGCGCCCTTTCTTGCGCCCCACTGGCTCACAAATCTGGAAGAAAGGATCCGCTTTTCCACATCAAAGCTGCCAATAGGCGTGGAAGCGTCTGCCCAATCATACATCCAGAAGCCGAACATCCAAACATCCTTCAGAGTTTCCCAGGAGGCGATCCGCTTTGCAAGTGCCTTATCGATTTTATAGATATCCCCCTGGGGATTTCGTACTTTGCGCCACTGGGAATCGGGGCTACCCATGTGCTCATTTTCTGTGCCACCGGAATAGAACAGCACTTTTCCGGTTTTGGCATAGGTATCGCCATTGGGCCAACGGGCGATGGTTTGTCTGCTGTCATTGACAAACAATTCACAGTGCAGCGCACCTTCCCAATCGCCATCATAATGTGCGGCTGTATGGTAAGTGCCAAACACATGGATGGGGCCGATCTGCTCCCCGGTCAGACCTATGGCATTCAGATCCACCTCAAGAACATGCTCCCGGGCAGCGGGTGCCAGGCGGCGGAGAATCTTCTCATCAGAAACTTTGCAAAATGCCTCTGCGGGAATACTGAAACCGCCATCGATGGTCACTTCTCCGCCGTGTGCCTTGTAGATCACGGGGCAATTTTCCGTGCCGCCATCCTGCCGCTCAAACAGCACCTGCTGCACCTGGTAATTACCTGCGCATACAGCCACGGTAACAGAACTTTTATTGGACTTATCCATTTCCCGCACCGCTTTTTTTGCCCGCTCAAAGGTCAAAAAAGGTGCATTTTTGCTGCCGTCACCCTGGTCATTACCGTCAGGTGCGATGTAAAAATCTGCTTCAAACTCCGTAAATTCCGGTTTCCGATAGCCACCCAAAGAAACCTTGGGAGAAGGCGCGCTTTTTTTGCAGAAATAGCGTTTAAGGTGGGTATTGTAGATATACAAAAGCGGAGCCGGGGTAGGAATCAGCGGCTTATAGGCCAGATAAATCACCGGCACAGCCACCACAAGGGCACAGATGCCCAAAGGTAACGCTATCAGAAAGGCCACCAACACGCATACAAGGCTGCCTGATAACACATGGGCAAAATGAATTTTTCTTTTCTTCATATCAAGACCTCAATATTCCACACTTATATGGCCAGAGGCCGGAACATCCATCATTTTAAAGCCATCTTTTTGGGTATACACCAGCAAATGGCCTTCATCAGCCAGCTGTAACTCCAGATGGCCCTGTCCAACCTGCAAATCCTGCACCGCCGCGCCACAATTGAGTTTTTCGGTCAAACCAATGACGGCGAATCCGTGCTCAATCTTGCTGATGGTGATAATATCCCATTGCATACCCTCCAGGCACACCTCCATAGCACCATCCAGGGGCAGTACCATGGTTTTTCCGGTCTTATGGCTGTAAAGCGCATACATGCCTTCTGCATTTCCAACCACATCACGGGGGGAAACACGAACCCTCTGCAGCTGCCCGCCATAGGAGAACACACCTACCACGCTGTTATAAACATTGTGGTTAAAAATCTTATAAAGGTTCTTACCGGCGCAGGGATCTGTAAACAGGCAATCCAGTGTGGGCATTGCCACATCCCGTGCCAGCAAGGTCTTTCCGTCCCGATCCGTCAGCGAACGGATCAGATCAAAATCATGTTCGTCCACCCGGTCAGATACATACACGGGACTACCGCTGATGGCTCTGGCTGCGGCATGATAAGGGCCGTAAAGATGGGTTGTCTGGAACATATCCCAATCGCACCATACAAACTGGCTCAGCCAAATGCTGTTAACCGCATTGTGGAAAATATGGGCGCTGTGGGACTCCATTCGCTCCGGGTAAAAATCACCGGAAGAACGGGTCAGGTTGCTGTCCTTGTAATGGTAGACCATATCGCTGCCATTGGACATACAGTTGATGATCTCACCGCCAAAATGCTTCTGCACAGAGTCTTCCAGCGCCTGGCGCACCACACGGGTCACAGCAATTCCGCCGCCACGACCCTGGCCATGGGACTCCATAGAAGATTGCACATCCACCTTTACGCCAGCAACACCCTGGCTTTTGAGATAACTGTGGTAATCATCATAAAATTCGGCATATTTTTCGGGTTTTGCCAAGCCAAACTCGAAACGCTCCTGCTCCCAGCGAGCAGGATTCAGCGCCCGAATACCATCCGTATGGACAGCACTGCTCAAAGCAGGTTCATACTTTTTCATCGCCTCGGTATTGGGATCAATACCGCCCCAATAGCCGCCGATGGCGTGCCAAACGAAGAATTTTTCCACGCCGTACTCCTTGGCGATATCAACGGTATGCTTTAAGCTGGGGGCAAACTTTTCATTTGCCTGCAGGCCGGACAGTTTCCACTGACCACGGGGCTTTTCCTGGTCGGCGGTGGTCTGCCAGCCGTCATCCAAAATCAGCAATTTCGGCACAAAACCGCCTTTTTTGAAGCTTTCCAGGCCAACGGGGATATCTTCTCCCTTGACAAAATCGTAAAAAGAATCCCAGGTACACCAGCCGAACAAATTCATCATATCCGGCTTTTTCTTTTCCCAACGCAGACGGCAAGTGCCGTAACGCTGTACAAGGCTTTCTGCAGCATGGCGCACCATGGCATAAAAGTCTGTGCCATCAATCCGGTAGTAGGCACAAAATTCTTTTTTTGCGACTGCATCATCGCCGGTACGGGCAGAAATATACAGCTTGCCATCCTTGCCGTAAAAATAGGAACGGTACAGTTCAAAGGCCATGGAAAAATACACACTGTAGCTTCCATCATTATGGCGCACGGCCAGCCACTGAGTCTCCTGAGGAATCTCATCCACGGAAGACCCTGCCATAGGACGCATAAAGAAAGGTTCATCACGGAAAGAGCAGATAAACCGATCAATATCCGGAATGCTTTCCACGGAAACTTCCACCTGGGAAGCCGGCTGATCCATATGTAGCGTGCAGTATTTTCCGCCAAAGATATCGCTTTGCGTGGTAATCGTCATAATCTTTTCCTCAAATCGTCACGGTATACTCGGATCTGCCCTCCACATGGGGAACAAACACATCGTCACCGCTCTTAGTAATATGGATGTGATAGGTGCATCCACGGAATTGGCGTGTCACCCGGGCCGGCAGCATTTGCTCTGCCAGGCAGGGACGAATCCGCAGGCCATCCCACTCCGGTTTGATGCCCAGCATATACTGGGTAGCCGCCACATACATCCAGGCTGCTGTGCCGGTGAGCCAGCTCACATTGGCCAGACCGAATTTATCGCTCTCCGGGCCAAAAATATTGGAAGCGTATACATAGGGTTCTGCCTTATACCGCCACTGGCCTGCTTTCTGCTGCGCTACCATAGGCAGCAGTTGGTGATAATATTTATAGGCATGATCGGCTCTGCCCAGCATGCACTCGGCAATGATGGCCCAGGTATTGGCATGGCAGAAAACGCTGCCATTTTCGCCGCAGCCCTTGTTGTAATAGGTCAGAGGATCTTCCTTGCTGGGGTAATCCTGCATGGAAGGATGGATCTTCTTGATGCCCAGCGGCGTATCCAGCAGTTCCCTGACGCTATCCATGGCGCTTTTCTGCTTTTCGGAATCTGCCATACCGCTGATGACTGCCCAACTTTGAGCATTGAGCCAAATCTTGGCCTGGGGTTCTAACCCTGAGCCAATAAAGCGGCCATCGTCGGTGATGCAGCGGCGGAACCACTTACCATCCCAGGCAATTTCGTTGATAAGTTTCTTCTGCCGGTCGTAAACATCTCTGTAGGCCTGACCGTCTTCGCCACGAAGTTCCGCCATTTTTTCCATCATCGGCAGCACCGTACCCAGCTGCATGGAAGTCCAGATACTCTCGCCCTTGCCTTCCCGGCAGACCTTGTAGAGCATATCATTCCAGTCGGAAGACAGCATCAGCGGGAAGCCGTGGCTGCCCAGATGGGCAAGGCAGAAATCGATACTCTTTTTCAAATGCTGCCAAACAGTAGCCTTGCCGCCATCGTAAAACTCCACTTCCTCATCCAAATACGAAAGGCTGCCCTCTTCCATAACAATGTTGTATGCCGCCATCACAAGCCACAGATGGTTATCGCTGTGGATGCGTGTCACCGGCTCCCACCCTTCCGTGGGGAAGCAATAATGGTTGCAGTGACCATCCGTATACTGCTGGGTCAAAAGCAGATTCAACTTTTCTCTTGCACGGCCGGTATCAAAAGGTACCATAGAAAGGATGTCCTGGGCCGTATCGCGAACCCCCACGCCACGGAATGTACCGGTGGCATAGTAAGAAATGTTACGGGAAAACTTAAAATTCTTCTCTGCCTGGTAAGGATTCCAAATATTGATCATGGTTTGCGCATCCTGATCCGGCAACTGACACTGGAATTTGCCCAGGAAAGCATCCCACTGCGCTTTGACCGCCGCAAAAGACTGCTCAACGAAGTCTTCCTGGCGGCAATGGGCCACGGATGTCCGGATTTCTTCCTCAGTCATCGCAGTGCCCAGGAAGATATTGACGATCTTTTCCTCCCCTGCCTTCAGCTGCACATCCAGTTGAAGGGCAAAGCAGGGATCGCCGCCATACATGGTGGAATTGGTCAACTGGCCCTTTTCCACATTCTGCGGATTTTCCTCGCTGCGGTAAGCGCCCACGAATTCATCACGGTCACAATCAAATGCCGTCACCGGCACATTGGCCGCAAAATAGACCAGGGGTGTTTCCTGGGGCTTGGGCTGCATTTCCACACCATAGCGGTAAACGAGAACATCATCCATATGGTAACAAGCCAGCTGATGCTTATTGTAGCACTGCCACTGCAGCTCCCGCATAAATTCCATCATACCCAGCTCCACATAAGGAACAATCGTGAGGGTTCTGTCGGTTTGCGCCTTCAGCTTTAAATTCCAAATGAGGGCATTTTCATAAGGGCCGACAGAGTAGGTAGAAATCGCCTGCAGGCCATTTTTCTCCGCCTCAAAGCGGGTATAGCCCATGCCATGTGCCGCCTGCCAGGTATCAGGTTTACACTTGCAAGGCTCGCTGGTCGGACACCAGGTATTTTCGCCATCGATGATGTAGGTATAAAAACCACTGCGGTCGGTTGGCACATGAAAAAATTTATAATGATTGATACGCCAGATCTGCGGGGATTTGTAGAAGGCTACACCGCCGCCCGCCTGGCTCATCATGGTGTGGAATGTGCCATTGGACAGATAATTCATCCAGGGTGTGGGAGTATTGTATTGAGAAACAACAAATTCTCGCTTTTCGTTGTCAAAATGATACATATCATTCATCCTTTTTCAAATCACAAATCCGCAAGGGCATCCAATTCCGACAATGCGTTCTGCACAAATCTGGGGAAAGATTTCTTAAACCGCTGATTTTTCCAGTTATTTCTCGCCTGGATGCGGGTCAGCAGAGCGCATTTCAGCTCATCCGCAGGAACATTCTTCCTGGGACGGATATTTTTCAATTCCACCGTAACCGGCGTGTTGCCAACCGTAACGGCGATCTCCTCCGTCTGCACGTCACGGAATTTGATATACATCGTTCTTTGGGCAGGCAGTATGCCCCGGGAATCCGCAGGGGGCGTAATGGTCAGGCGCAAGGTGTCCGCACGCTGCTCCAGGTCAAAAACAGTAATGGCAGACTTTCCATCTTCAAATGCTATGGTCTCGCCATCGTCTTCATACAGCTCAAAATGTCCGTTGCCCCTCCAGATATGGATTTCCAACGGCTGAGAAACAGACAAATCATTGGTATCACAGCTGCGGTACATGGGCACGATGCTGCCTTCCCGGGCCAAAACGGGAATGGAATCCATATCCCGGTACAGCTTCACCCAACGGCCACCGTTGTAAATGCGTCCATTGAAAATGTCCGTCCAGCGGCCTTCCGGCAGCCAGGTATCGACGCAGGCCAAATTCAAACGCTTATCCGCAGGCTGAGTGATCGGACTGACCATCAGTTGAGAACCAAACAAATACTGGTTCTTCGCTTCGTAGGCGTCGGAGCAGTCGTACTCATAATACATGGGCATACAGATGGGGACACCATCGGTATGGGTTCTGTAATTGGCACTGTACAGAAAAGGAATCAGCCGATGGCGCAGCCGCAAAAACTGCTCTGCCACAGTCTGCACCACAAAGCTCCTCTTCCAGGGTTCTTTGCCCATGTAATCAGAGCAGGTGGAATGAAGCCGGTTCACAGGGCTGAACACGCCATACTGGAGCCAGCGCAGATACAGCTCATCATCCTGCACGCCGAACTGATGTCCACCGATATCGTGACTCCACCAAGTGTAGCCGGCGTTGGCGGCATTGTTTGTGAAGTAAGGCTGGAAATCGAGGCTTTCCCAAGTGCAGTGCGTATCACCGGAGAAACCAAGAGGATAGCGGTGGCTGCCAAGCCCTGCGTATCGGGAAAGAATCAATGGTCTTGTCTGTCCCCTGCCGCGGTCCAAGGTGTGGTAGTGGTTCAGCGCCCATAAAGGGTCCAGCCCTGGAATATTGGAGGTCTTACCCTGCTGCCAATCCAGCCACCAGAAGTCAACACCTTCTTCCTCAAAGCAGTGATGCGCAACGTCAAAGTAGGCTTCCATGAACTTAGTGTCTGCCACATCGAATGGGATCAATTCCTTGCTTTTCGGATCTTTACCCATTTTTTCGCAGAATTTTTCATAACAATCCTCAAAAAAGCGGATACCTTGGGACGGATGGACATTCAGCGTTACTTTAAAGCCTTGCTCATGCAGCCGGTCCAGCAGGGCGCTATGATTGGGAAATAGTTCGGTATTCCATGAATAACCTGTCCAACCGGGCATAAACCGGTTAAAAAACTGTTCTTGCTTGGATCGTGCCGCACCGGGCATCGCATCTTGACCAAACCGCCCGATTACGTCTGTCCAATGCCAGTCCATGTCGATGGTTGCCACCGTAATGGGGATCTTGCGGTCAAGGAATTTCTGCATCAGCGAGAGATATTCTTCTTGCGTATATGCCCGATACCGGCTCCACCAGTTCCCAAGTGCAAACTTGGGAATCAGAGGCACTTTTCCGGTAAGGGAAAAGAAATCCTTCAAACAGCGTTTATAGTCATGCCCATAAGCGAAGTAATATAAATCGGAGCAATCATTTCGGGGCAGGATGCTGCCGTCCTGCGCTAAAATCAGGGATTTGCTGTCATCCATAACCGCTACACCGGAACGGGACAGGATACCTTTTTCGAGCCGAATACTGCCGTTGACATTATCGAGGGTTCGTGCTGTGCCCAGCAGATTTCCCTTTTCAAAATCGTTGACGATTGTACCGTCAGACAGCAAAATCTGCTGCATGACTGTGCTGCGGACATCAATTGTAAAAACTGTTTCGTCGGTGGTAAGTACCAGCTTTCCGTCTTTTATTTGGTAGTCGAAATTTACATCTGAAAAACGACGGTTCCAGACGGTTTGAGTGGGCTCATCGGTATGATTTCCCTTCTCCAACCGCAGTAAGCAAGGGGTCAATACCGTCACACGCAGATCTGCACCCACGCGAATGGACTTCGCGGCTTTTCCGTGGGCCTCAAAAGAAAAACGATTCATACAAACGCCTCCTTGTATACCATTATAGCAAAAACCACCCCGGTGTAAAGGGTGGTTTTCTCTGTGCATTTCATTTTTGAAAGTAGGTGCCGGTGGCGGAAACGCATAGCTTCCCGTATTGCCACAGCTCGGCAATCATGCGAATCAGGCTCTTGGTGACAGATAAGGTGCGGACAACCACCTCTGCCTCCTCGCAAGGTGCAATGGGGCGGTGAAAGGAAACCTGCATCTCGATGCAAGGGGTGGTTCCCTCCCCTTTTTTGACACAATGGGCAACCAAGCTCATGGCCTGATCCAAAATGGTGGTGCTCATGCCGCCGTGAAGGGCACCGAACGTGTTTCGCATCCAATATTGGGTGGTGCAGCGAAAAGTGGCACTGTCATCGGTGAGGGAAACCAGCGTAAAGGGGATCAATTCACAAATTGCTCCCGGCGCAAGCTCATGAAATGAGGCGATCCGCCCCTCGATTTGCTCTCTGGTCACAGCAGCCGTACCCCTGCTTCCTCGCAGACTGCCATGGTATCGTGATCCCAAACGCTGGACTGTACCTCACCAATGTGGGCGCAGTTCATCATCAGCATACAAAGACGGGACTGACCCACACCGCCGCCGATGGTCAAAGGCAGTTCATTGTTTAGAAGCATCTTATGGAAGGGCAGATTCCGACGGTCGTCGCAACCGCTGATGGTCAGCTGGCGATCCAGCGCTTCGGCATCCACACGAATGCCCATGGAGGAAATTTCCAATGCTCGTTGCAGCACATCGTCCCAGAAGAAAATATCGCAGTTCAGGCTCCAGTCGTCATAGTCCGGCGCTCTGCCGTCGTGACGCTGGCCGGAACGAAGCTTTCCGCCGATCTGCATGATGCAGGCAGTGGGATGCTCTTTAACGAAGGCGTTCTCTCGCTGAGAACCGGATAAATCAGGATACATGTCCTCCAATTCCTGAGTGGTGACGAAGGAAACCTCCCGGTCGATCTTCACATGAAGCTGAGGATAGCGAACCTGCAGACGGTCATTGGTGTTGCAGATGGCCCGGACAATGGCATTGACGATCAGCTTCAGGTAATCGAGATTCCGGTTTTCCCGGGTAATAACCTTCTCCCAGTCCCACTGGTCAACGTAAATGGAGTGGATATTATCCAGCTCTTCGTCACGGCGAATGGCGTTCATATCGGTGTAAAGTCCGTTTCCGACACTAAAGTTATACCGCTTTAACGCAAGGCGCTTCCATTTTGCCAGAGAGTGCACAACCTGCGCATCGGCTCCCACAGCAGGAATGTCAAAGGAAACGGCCCGTTCATAGCCGTTCAGATTATCGTTCAGACCGGATTCCTCGGTCACAAACAGTGGCGCAGACACACGCTTCAAGTTCAGCGCAGAGGAAAATTCATCCTGAAAGGTCTGCTTGATGTATGCAATGGCACGCTGGGTATCATATGCATCCAAAGTCGGATGATACCCAGCGGGGATATAAGATTTACTCATGAAATGAACCATCCTTTCCGATGGAAATGATATGTCCTATTTTACTGATTTTTCATCCAAAATCAAGTGCGCAGAGGAAATATGTTTGTCTGCACAGAAAAGACACCCGCTGGGCGGGTGTCTTTGTGAATTCTTATGCCAGTGCAATGGCTTCAATTTCGCACAGCACGTTCTTAGGAAGTGTCTTCACGGCAACGCAGCTTCTGGCAGGCTTACTGGTAAAATACTTGGCATAAACCTCGTTGAATGCTGCAAAATCAGCCATGTCAGCAAGGAAGCAGGTGGTTTTGATCACCTTGTCCATGCTACTGCCGGCGGCTTCAACGATCGCGGCCAAATTCTGGCAGCTCTGCTCCGTCTGGGCTGCGATGCCTGCGGGAATCTCACCTGTGGCAGGGTCAATGGGGATCTGGCCGGAGGTAAACACAAAGCCGTTTACAACGTAACCCTGAGCGTAGGGTCCGATGGCACCGGGGGCGTTAATGGTTTCAATTCGATTCATGTTCTGACTCTCCTTAACCCAACTTGGAGGCGAAATCCGCCATCACCTTGGGGATATCAATACCCTGAGGGCAGACGAACTTGCACTTACCGCAGGCGACGCAGTCCGCGGGACCGGGGGCGGCGGGTTTCTCCGTACCGCCGTCAGAGAGTGCGTTGTACAGCTTGATGACTTCGGGAATCGGAATGGTCATGGGGCAATGCTCCACACAGTAGCTGCAGGCGGTGCAGGGAACCGTATTCTTTGCGATCATTGCTGCGGCAATATCCATAACAGCCTTAAATTCGGTGGTATTCAAGGGTTTTTCTGTCTGGAAGGTTTCGATATTCTGCTGCAGCTGCTCCATGTTGGACATACCGGACAGCACCATAGTCACGCCTTCGATACCCTGCAGGAACCGGAATGCCCATTCGGGGGTGGAGGCATCAGGACGCAGTTCAACCAGCTTTGCGGCATGCGCATCAGCAAGATTTACCAGCCGACCGCCACGAACAGGCTCCATGACCCAGATGGGAACACGATACTCGTTCAGCAGCGCTACTTTTTCCTTGGCGTTCTGATATTCCCAGTCCAGCCAGTTCAGCTGAATCTGGCAGAACTCCAAGTCTTTACCGTGCGTGTCCAGAAGTTTGCGGATGCTGGCAATGCTGCCGTGGCTGGAAAAGCCCAGATGACGGATCCGACCTGCCTTCTTCTGTTCCAGAAGATAAGGGATCACGCCATACTTCTCGTCGAGATAGCCCGGAAGGTTATTATCGGTAACGCTGTGCAGCAGATAGAAGTCAAAATACTCTGTCTGACACTTCTCCAGCTGACGCTCAAAAATCTTTGCGGGATCAGACAGGGTATCGGGGCTGAATCCCGGGAATTTAGAGGCAAGGAAATAGGTTTCTCTGGGGTAATTACTCAGAATCTTACCCATGACGCTCTCGGAGTTTCCACTATGGTACATCCAAGCGGTGTCAAAGTAGTTAATGCCGTGATCGAAGGCATAGCGCACCATGTCAGCGGTTGCGTTTTCGTCAATGACCGCATCCTGACCGTCTACAGTGGGCAGGCGCATACAGCCAAGACCCAGCGCAGAGAGTTTCAGGTCTTGAAAATCCTTGTAAATCATAAATAATCCTCCTTCATTTTTGCAAGGATATCCCGATCCGCAGGGCAGAATGTATAATCATCTATTTCTGCCACAGTCAGCCATCGGATATCGTTGTGTTCTAATTTCTGAGGTGTACCCTCTTTAATACGAGCGTTAAACAGAATCAAACGCACGGTCAGATCCGGGTACTCATGGACAAGTTCCATGTAAATATCATCAACGGCGATGGTCACAGCCAATTCTTCCTGACATTCCCGAATGAGGGCCTCTTCCCTGCTCTCCCCGGGCTCCACCTTGCCGCCGACGAACTCCCAAAGAAGGCCTCTGGCCTTATGCGCCGGACGCTGACAGGCGAGAAATCGATCCCCATCCCAAATCAGTGCCGCAACAACTTCCGTCATCTGAACCGCCCCTTCAATTTAATAAGAATATTATAGATTTAGCGCCGTAAAAAGTCAATGCAAAAAGGCTGCCCCATACGGAGCAGCCTTGCGGATTACAGGAAAATATACTTCAGCACGAACAGCAGCGCCAGAACGTACATCAGAGGGGTAACCTTCTTTGCCTTGCCGGTGACTACATTCAGCACAACGTAGGAGATGATGCCAAGGCAGATACCTTCGGAAATGCTGTAGAACAGAGGCATTGCCAGAATGGTCAGGTAAGCGGGGATAGCTTCGGTCAGATTGTCGTCGGAGAAGCTGATCTCAGTGACGGAGCTGACCATCAGGAAACCGACCATGATCAGCGCGGGAGCGGTGGCGAAGGAAGGAATGGTGGTGAACAGGGGTGCAAACAGGGTGGCCAGCAGGAACAAAACGCCTGTAACAATCGCGCTCAGACCGGTACGGCCACCTGCGCTGACACCGGAAGCAGACTCCACAAAAGTGGTCACGGTGGAGGTGCCCAGCACGGCGCCTGCGGTGGTGCCGATGGCATCAGCCATGAGGGCGGGCTTGATTTTGGGAAGTCTACCCTCAGCGTCCAGCATGTTGGCCTTGGTTGCGACACCGATCA
>JAEIGA010008796.1_pt1 | contig 15281 bp, 11 predicted proteins | sample 9270691 | NCBI WGS metagenome assembly JAEIGA01 (sample SAMN17057246, study PRJNA624740) | gut metagenome | biome: biome; isolation source: fecal sample | host: Bos grunniens | place: China: Xizang | collected 2019
GCCATGGAGGTGCCACTCATGACGCCATACTGGCCATCGGTAAGGGTGGAATAGATATTGCCGCCATAACCGGTGATATCCGGCTCCAGCTTCAAGTCGGGGGTAACGCCGATACTGGAGAAATCACTCATCTGGCCAGCCATGGGGCTGTACACCGGCAGCATATCATAGGAACCGGCCAGCACCAGCGTACCCACGCCATCCTCGCCTGCAGCCTCTGCCAGAATGGCGCCGTCCGCCTTCGTGATGAACGCATTGGGCAGCACACCGGCATCCAGCATATTGACCAGCACGCCGTCGACATTGTCATAGACAATACAAATGAGCGCACCGGCTTCATAGGCATTTCTCTGCTTGGACAGGAAGTCCAGGCCACCACGCTCAACCACGGCAACTCTGCCTTCCATATCCAGACCCTCGTAATCGGATGCTTCACCGGCGCCGGGAACCATGACATAGTCAAAGGTCTGGCCACCGTAATTGAGAACGATGGGGTAAACGCCTACATCATTGTAGCCAATCTTGTGTTCGCCCACGGTAAAGTAATTGAGGCGGGTCTGCACATTCTCGATGGAAGCTACCGTGGTAGCGCCGATATAAGTACCGGGGCTGCCCACAAGGCCGATGTCAGGATCGCAGGTCAGGTTCAGGTTGGTGCCGTAGTTACTGCCGTAACCGAAAGAATAATCGTTGCCGGCAGTAATGGTAGCGATCATATCACTGCTGAGGATCTGGGAGAAAATCGCATCGATGGCTTCACCCTCGGAGGAGAAGCCGGCGGGAGAACCCAGACTCAGGTTCATTGCGTCTACATTCAGGCGGAAGCAGTCTTCCACGGCTGCCAGAATGTCATCAAAGTAAGCGCCGCCGTTGAGGCCGAACACCTTCATGACCAGCAGCTGGGCCTCAGGTGCCACGCCTACCACATCGGTGGTGGGAATGTCATTGGCAGCGGCAATACCCGCAACATGGGTGCCGTGGTCAATGATCATGTCATTATCATGGGTCACATCCAGGCTTTCATCCACATAGTTGAAGCCAAAGGGGACCTTCGCACTGTGGTACACCGCTTCCGCAGTCAGATTGCTGCCGTAGAGTTCGTAGGCATTCAGACTGGTCAGCACGGACTCCAGCTCAGAGAGCGTCAGGGAGGTATCCGTCAAAACGGGCGCATCCACGAAGGAGGGATGGTCCACATCCAGACCCGTATCGATGATGGCGATCCGCATACCCTCACCGTGATAGCCCAGTGTCTGCCAGGTCTGTGCAGCGCCGGCCAGGTCGGTAGCGGAGTCCGTATGGGGTTGTGCGTCAGCATTGGTCACATCCGCAGGCAGATCGTAGCAAGGTGCCACAAAAGCAGACTTAACGCCCCGGATCTGGCGAATGGCTTCCAGGCTGCCATAAGGAACCACAACGGCCAAGCCGCTGATAGCCACATTGTAGCGGTACTTTTCGGTCACCCGCTCCTTGCCACCGGCAGCGGCAGCGATCTTTGCCATAACAAGATCCTGGCCGCGCGTGATCGTCTTTACGGCAGACTGGGTATAAACAGTGTTTGCGATCTGCTCCGTGGTGAAGCCGCGTTGGAGAAGACCCTCTTCTTCCAGGACGACGATGACCTTGACCATTTCATTTTCATCGTAGATCAGCTGTTCAATTTCCTCATTACCGCTCATAGCCAGCAGCTGCTTCAGATCCACATCCATACCCAGGATCTTCTGGATCTGCACAGCGGCTGCCGCAGCGGCATCGGGCTTGTTCTGCTGCAGAGCCGCCACATACTCTGCCAAAGGAGAGCGGATGGCCTCGATCTTGCGATCGTCGCCCTGGAGGGCGGAAAGCAGCGTCTTATAAGACTGTTCGTCTGCGTCCTGGGTAATTGCCAGGGTGGTCATGGGCAGCACGCTCAACAGCAGGCACACGACCAGCAGCAGAGAAAGGAAACGATTCAATTTTTTCATACGTTGTCCCTCCTCTTATTCTGTGCCATCAACACGGCAAAGCCACCGGCAGAAGCGGCGGCCAGACAAACTGCCAAAATGATCATCGCACTGTCGCCGGTATCCACATTGTCTTCCCGCAGCTTCAGCGCTGCCATTGCGTCATTGAGCGCCTGTGCGGCAGCATCCACCTCAGCCTGGGTCGCATTGGGATCGTCCAGCACTTCCTTGGCCTCCTGCAGTGCATCCTCAACGGCAGCAAAACTCTTTTCCGTATACTCGGACTTGTCCAGGCCTTCTGCCTTCGCAATGGCCTGTTCCAGAGCAGCGGTATCCAGCCCGGCGGTCACGGTTGCGCCCGCAACATCCACCAATTCACCATCGGCATAAATGCCGTCACTTTCGGCGGCAACGGTAGTTACCTGGGAAACCTCGCCAACAGCCCGGAACCGAATCGTCAGCATCAGGGTCTTCTCCCCTGTAAGCTGGCTGCCGACCCATGCAAAGGCCACCGTGCCGGCGGTCTGATCGTTGACGCTGCTCATAGCGTAAGCGCCGGAGGTCGTCACACCCACGAGGACAAAAGCTTCGGCATCATAGCCAACGGCAAAACGTCCGTTGGTCACGCCGTCACAGTCCTGAAGGAAAACGGTAACGACCGTTTCTCCTTCTCTGGTCGCTGCTTGCAAATGCAGGGCCGGGAGGCTATCCGTTTCTGTGGCAAATGCCGTTGTCGAAAGGAGCAACAGCATAACCAGCACCAGAAGGGTTGCATAAATTCTTCTTTTCACGTAATCTCTGCCTTTCTTCTTGTTTTCTGGGGAGCAGCACCTTCAATAGATCCCGGAGAAAGTAGAAGGTGTTTTCCTGGATAAGCAATTATTTTTCCGGTGCAGGGCAGCAAGCCTGACGCACCGGAACGCAGTTGCACAGCTTGAACCGTCAAAAAAACGCCGTTGTTAACCCGGCATTTCAAGAGCATCTTTATAACGGCTACATCTGTGTTTCTGCATCCTGCCTATTATAGCACACAATAGCCATTCATAGCAAGTTCATATTTTGTACAATTCATATAACCATTATTGTGCAAAACGCCATTTTTAGTATACTTTACACATTCCTGCATGCCTCCTCCCGCAAGGATGGGCAATCACGGGACAAAACATAGGGCAGCATGGTTTTTACGCTTTTACAAAAACAGTTTATACTTTTCAGACCACAAAACAAAAGAAAAAGTCCTGAAATCTTGCGATTTCAGGACTTTTTATGGTTGCGGAGGCAGGACTCGAACCTACGACCTCCGGGTTATGAGAAAACGCCCGGTTGTCACTCTCATTCCATTCCTGTCCCAAAAGTTCCTAGTTTTACATGAAAATTAGTTTTCTCCAAACATTTATTTTCCTCATCGTACCACACGATCCCACCATTTCCCATAGCGGTTGGTGTCATCCGTTGGTGTCAAACCGCGCAGCATACATCTGCTTTTAAAAAACTAATGAGCAACTCACCGCGTCGGGTTTTAAACGGAATAGCACACCAATCTCCGGGTTCAGTACACTGTAATGCAAAATAACACGTAATTATATGGGCATGAGCATTGTGTTTTGCCATGCACTCAAGCTGTAAGTACTGCCTCCATGAATGCAAGTCTATTGTTACCGTGTCGGCATTCTGCCATCAGAACCATATAGCTATACATAGCAACCATTCATTGCCCTTACCCATATTATTATACCTTATTCTGTTGGCAAATTGACTCGTAATCTATGCTACAAAATCGAACAGTAGATGATACAGAGTAATAAGTTCTCCATCCAGCGTCCTGATATGTGTCGTTTTATACTGGGAATCTCTTGTCCCAAATACTCTAGTTAGATTGGTGCGAGGATTTATCGTTGCTATTTCTTTGCTAAGATCGTCTACAATTTCTGAAATATTCCCCGTCAAGACATAGCCAATCATTGCAGAAACTGTGGATCTGGAACCATATCTTCCACTGGTATAATTGTTTACTCCAGTCGAGACATATCGCTTAATATGCTTATTATCATGGTCGTATAGATTTTTACACTCTGCGCCAAAATAGCCCTCGTCTTTACTCCATGCTCTAAAGCAAAAGTCGATAGCCGGAGATTGTCCTCGGTTTTTTGCTAGCGTGTCATCTTCATATTGGACGGTAGGACTAAGACGAACAGATATTCTCGACGCTCTGTTTTCTTGGTGCCACCTTTCATTGACTCTAAGATACCACTCCTGAGTAATGGAATTTTCATTCATGTCCGAAGTAATTACATTCTCAGTACGCAAATCGTCATATCCCTGCCACATAACAGACAGCACTTCAACAACACCATTTTTACCTATTCTCTTTGCAAGATCGACAGGCATTGGATTCGATGCCGATATGTTACGAATACTACTCATTTTCATTCCTCCACACACGCATGATATCTGCATATATATCGTCTGCATCACGACATGCTGATGAATAGTTCCAATATCTTGCTTGATTTGGCTTGACGATGCAAATGCTGTTTTTACCGTAGACACGTACATTGCGTTTAACAAACACACTTCCGGAGCGTCCTTCTAGTAACTGACCATCCAATCTTTCTAGGAGTTTGTCCATATCGTCCTTATTATTACTCATACAAAACTCAGGCTTCATTGCTGATGAGAAATCCAACTCAGCAACCACCAAAGGAGCTGCACTTCGATAAACACAACACGACGCCGAAAAACTGTTTCCAAGTGTATTTCTCAGAACCTCTTGAAGTACTGCGTTGTAAGAACTCAATAGCGTATCGTTTGGACGCATCAGTGCTGTCGATTTTTCCTTTTTACAGTAGAAATCATAGACATAGTCTATTGCATTATCAATGAGTGCCACTTCGTATGGATATAAGCGATACTCGCGATACACAAAATCATCAACTCGACTCAAGTCAGAGGCATAGCTAAATGTATCAAAAATTCTTTCCGCCTCAGATAGAGATTGCTCGCTTGGGGTAGGTATGGGTGTATCAAGAATATCTCCCGCTTCAAGTTCATCCCGCTCCACAAGCCATCTGCGATTAGTCATCATCTGGTAATAAGAGAATACCTTCGAGCAGATTATTAAACAGCAATACTTTAGAATTTTGTCATTTCCATGCACTCCAAGAAAACTATGATTAAATACAGCATCGAAATCTAGGACATCTGCAAAAAAACGTGCTCCCTTATGGCTTTGCTTAATAATCAAATGCGGAGCTTTGAAGATGGAACGCTTTGTTTCAACAGTACATTCCATCTGGTTATCCTGCATTTTAGGCAGGCATTCTAGATTACTTGCTTGAGGAACAAAGGTTCTTGCATTCAAGACCGGCATTCCCAGAAAATCCGTACATGTTTTTTTCCGGTTTCCTAGTTTATAACCCTCCGCATAAACCATGCTATTTGCATCAAATAACATACGAAATGTTGTTCCTTGTGTTTGCATAACCTGGATAAGATCCAAGTCTCTAGGGGAACCCCACATTGCAATTTTCCATATTAAGTCGTTGTCTATAAGTTCTCTCGGAATGCGACATATGTTGTTGGGTTCTATCAAAAAACTACGCTTATCCTCTATTGTATAAAGAGGTTTCGGAGTACAATAAAAGATAGGATCAGCATTTAATTTATCACCTTTTCGATAAATCACTCCAACCGCAGGACTTACTGCATGTTCGAATAGAACCCATCTAAACGCAGAATAATTAATTACTACAGAGACATCAAAGTGGCTAAAGAAAGCTTTCCTAAATTGACGGGCAGTATCAGATCGGTTAAAAAGGAATGATTTACTTGGAAGCAGCAAACATATCGTTCCATTTGGACATACCTCACCCGCACGCCAAGCAAATGCTTGAGCAATTTGCTTATCACTAACCTTTAATTTATTGCTTTTTATATAGCCCTGAGCTGCCGGTGAGAGCTTGCTTTCCCATGGAGGGTTGCCAATAACGACAGAATAATCATTCTTCTCAAACTCACAATCCCGATCAAAAAAATCATTATGGAATAAATTATTTTGTAGCAAATGCGGGAAATGCATATCATTCCAAATTGTTCTTGGATCGAGAAAGTCACACATGGCAAGGCTTAAACTGAACGACGCAATCCGAATTGCTTCCTTGTTGCAATCCACGCCAAAAATGCATGACTGCATAATTTGTATTAAGCTTTTTGGCTGAATGCTTGCAGGTCTGTTAGTAAAAATCCAACGTCCCACTAAGCGTCTATATGCTTCTACCAAGAAAATACCAGAGCCGCAAGACGGATCAAGTACTTTTTGCACTGTATAGCTGCCTTCCCAGGGCAAAACTTCATCCATCAGCATCTCAACCAAATGATACGGCGTATAATATGTGCCATTATCTTTGTCTGGATCAGTTTCTGCCAGATGGAAAAATAATTCGTAAATACTACTAATTAGCTGAATGGGTATTGCATTGAAAGAATAAAGAGTCCACAGTACAGTTTGTTGAGTCGCAAGGTCGCTTTTTCCAAGTAAAAATTGTTGCAATTCAGACAAGTCTTCCTGGCAAATAATTGTCTTCTCATTATCATTTACGGGGAATATATCACCATTGAACTTGCACTCTAATTCCAGAAACAGACTATAGGTTGCGTCATGGCTCTCTAATACATCGGTGTATGACTTTGCTCCCGGTAGGAATTTGTCAAAAAAGTCTGAAGGAAAAACCGATTTGTTATTAGAATCTGTTCTTTCTTCAAGATACTTAATCAGGATTGAGCGACCCAGGAGGCTGTGCACAATTTCGCATCGTTGTTGATCACTTATTTGTCTGCCAGGAACTCTCCTTTTGATATTATTCAAAAGAGTCTTTCGAATAGCCTTGAGATTATCCATAAGCGTCATATCCACGCGAGTGTTAATATTAAAACGCTTACGATTCACCTCCCAAAATCTACCTGTTTCAATTTGTGTTCGGTGAAATTGCTGTAGCTGTTTGCGTTGGGCTTCAAGCTCGCTGACTATCGAAATCCTTTCGAATAATCCTACGCTATTGTCATAAGTACCATCCTCTCCACGTAAGGCCGGAGGTTCGTAATTGTTATAGACTAAGAGCTGATCAGGCAAGACGATAAAAAGCAAGGGAGCTTCGCCACTATTCCAAGCTAAGCGATGTAGCTCTGCTATTTTTGCGGGATCATAGGAATCCATCGCAGAAAAGTAGATCAACGGAATTTTGGGGATTCCTTCAGAATCACGAAGAAAGTATACTGCATCAACATTCAGTTTTTCCTTTGCTTGTAAAAAAAAGTAGTCCTGAAAGACTGTAATCTTCCCATCAGTATTATCCGTTAAGCCGTTGCTATAATTCATATCTAGGGCTTGGAAGATACTTCCCAAACTATATTCCATTTTCTTCTCTCCTTATATGGAATACACCATCAGCATTTTTTGGATTGGTTTTCTGTGCACAGTTACCACAGCTTATGCAATATGAATTGTGTTCTTCATAATAATTGCTTTGATTCCTCATTCCTAATATGTTAGCATTAATACAAGATGATTTCAAAAATGTCCTGATGCCCTTCTTGTTCAAGTAATCGACAAAGGGCAACAGTTCTTTAGTGCTCGTAGCATTTAGTTGCTCATAACTATTGCAATCAAGGTGTTTCAATTCAGTGGCTTCATAATCGATCAACTTTTTTAGAACGGGATTACGAGACATCTTTTCGGCAATCTTCGCATCCCAATACAGTACGCCTACCGTACAAAAATCAATACTATATGCTAATAGCATATCAGAAATCTGCTCAATCTCGGCACCTGTTATTGTCGAAAAAAATGGTTTCAACAGCACATTAGTTGGGACTCCACGGTGATGGAAGTACGCACATGTCTCTAAGCGTTCAGTTGGACTTGATGTAAAAGGCTCAATAGTCCTCCAGCACTGGATAGATGTAATAGTTGTAGAATACAGTAGCTGTTTTGGATAGCGAATAGCACTTATTATTTCTTCAATATGTTCATTCCTTAAACTATTTTTGCTCATGATTTGAACCGGGTTTCCCCAGGAAAGCACTGCTTTTATCATGTCTACAGAATGTCGTGCTAAATCATCGTAACCCTTAGGAAAAATATCTCCCCATGCTCCAATTGAGATAATAGTACCATTTTCTCCAAGAACAAAACCAGGCTGACTTTTTGCTTCCCCAAAGATATCTGCTTCTGTCAACTGGTTTTTCCGAGGTGTTTTATAACCGTGTATACACAAATAGCAATAACCACACGCCCCATTACATCCTAAGATAGGACTAACAAAAAGACGACCGTCATTTAAATTGGGCAAAAGCACATCTGAGGTCTTCATACTGTGTTGCTCCATAATTCTTCAAAATATTCGCAAAAATACTTTGCGCCTTCCGCATGTCTATTGAACCTATATGTTATGGTTTGCTGGCTTGTTTTCGCCTGATATGGTCCTGTAAAAACAGTACCATCAATATTGAAATAAAAGTCATGCGGATAATGATCATACATTCTCAACTCAACCTGACCATCATATGTTTGGTATTTCTTCAACTCAGTTATCCACACGACCAAAGACTCAATTGTTGCTTTAGTAGACCCTACAGAAAGCCCCTCGGTTTTATCTATTTCTGACAGAACATCACTATTAGGATTAATTGTCAATACTCTTAGCGACATACCAGCTGCTACTCGCTGAGCTATAACTTTCCCTTGAGCATCCCTAAAACCTTTTAGGCCCATAGCACAAATATCGAGGCTATTCGCCCTTTTAAGTACTTTATTGGTAAATGCATTTATTTCAGCGCGTTGCTTATATATACCTCCTATCCCCCAACGCTCAACCATCACCGTCATTCGATTTTGATTAATTAAATACTGTGAACTTAATCCCGTAACGATTGCACTTGCCAGCATAGATGTTCCTACGCTTACAATAATCACGGAAAACGTCTTATCCATCCCCACTAAAATGCCAACCAAAATTAACAAAGCACCTATAAGGCCAACTACTAAATTAAGCAATTTAGCATTCCAATATTTAGGATCCAATGTTTTTCCCATTTATTCCACCTACCACATAAACTACGTTTTTAAGATTCGACCTTTATTAATTCAACTTCAACGTCCTGCTCTATTCTCTTGATATACCCAGTGTCCACCGTAATAACAATTTATGAATTTTACGTCAGCAACAAGACCGCATAAATACGGGTGGCTGTAGCAAATAAATGGATGCTAACTTGCCCGGCAGCCCTGCACTTTCCACCACTAAATCAGCGCCATACTGGTAATCTAAAAAAGAGGAGTATTCAAAATCAGTTCCATTTTACAATTTTATTATACCGCAATTTCTACCAAAATGCAACACCTCGCTCATTCCATCAATCTAAGTTCCTGCACATTACAATTTTATTTTTTGCCTAATGGAGGATATTGAAATATGGGATAAAATTGTATATAATGTTGGTGGAGGTGTGTTTATGTCGGATAACAACAATAAAAAAATCGCTTCACATCTGCTCCCATTGCAGGAAAAATGGATTAACATGAGTCCTAAGGAAATTCGTCGCTTGTTTGGGTACTACATTATTATCCTTTCCATTTCCCTTTTAGGGTTGGTCTTCTCAATTGTCTACCATTATGATTTATCGAAAAATGGTTTTACCGAATCGCAGGGGATCCTGGCATTCGCTTTTCCGGGCGGTGTTCTAGGTGCATCGATATACTACATTCGCAAGCTATATAAGTCATGCATACAAGGCATCGTAGTCGACAATTCAAAAGATACTAGCACAGAGGCACAACTGCGAAAAATTGGCGCAAAGATGTATTTTTACCTTCGCCCCCTTATTAGCGGAATCCTTGCAATTATCGTAAGTATTGCTATAATCGCAGGTTTCTTTGTCATCAACAATCAACCCTCCATCAATAACGAAAAATTCTTTCTTTTTATAGCGTTGATTTCTTTCTACATTGGCTTCTGCAACGGGAAAATAATCATCAAGATGGAGCAGCATAGTAATGAAGCAATCGATTCTGTCCTCAAGGAGCAAAAAGATGGCACGCAGCACTAATGATCACCAGTTGAGAATTGAAGAACTAGAAAAGTTGGCAGCCGAGGTCTTATCGCTAAAGAAGCAACACCGTCAGCGTAGACCAATTGTGATAGAATTCTGCGGTAGCCCAAAGGCGGGCAAGACCTCATGCATTAATTCCCTCAATATATTTCTGAAAAGAAATGGATTCAAAACGACAATATTAAGTGAGCGTGCTGGTTTTAGCCCTATAAGTGACAAGTATAACCCTGTGTTCAATGTTTGGACATGTACTTCCGCAATTAACGAAATCAACCAAAAAATGGATCAAGCACAGCACGGCGAGGAAATTGATGTTATTATTTCTGACAGAGGAATATTCGACGCCTTATGTTGGTTTAAATGGCTAAAATCCCAACACCATATGAATCAAAGAGAATATACTGTTTTGACCAAATTTGCCACCCTATACCGTTGGCAAAAAACATTGATTTAGTGTATGTTTTTATGGTTTCCCCAGAGGTCTCCATAGAAAGAGAATATGCGAATCTATTGACGAATAAGCGCGGTAGCATCATGTGTGAGGGTGTCTTAGCGCAATATCTTAATTCTGTGAAAGAAATAATAGATGAGTATGGAAAAGATTTTCGATCTATCTATCAAATAGAAACAACAAACAAAGCACAGCATGACGTTAGCTATGAAGTCACAAGTAAGACATTACAGTTGTTAAAAAACATGCTCATTGAGAAAGTAGGCTATGTTGATAGAGAAATACTTTCTCTCCAAGACGGTTTTAACGATATAAATACACTTTTACCTGCTCTGAATCGATATGCATTTGACAGCCGAGATATAGTAGAACGAAACCTGGATGCGATTCAACCGATACCGATTGCTGTATTTTTAACCCCGAATGAGGATAAGATTTTGTGCTTAAAGAAGACAAAAAGCAGCACATCAGCGGCATCGCCTGAAAGAGGAAGGTTACTTTTCTATGCAGGTGGACATACCCGGATTGAGGATGAGTTTTCCGTTGCAAAGTGTGATTTCATCAAAACCGCTAAAAATACACTGGAACGGGAAATGTTTGAAGAATTAGGAATTTCGATTTCTTTGGAGGATGAGGATGCGCCCTTCTGTCTATATACTCCACATTATAGCGAAAAGAGCAAGCAGCACCTTGCAGTTGGATGGATTATACATCTGACACCAGAAACAAAGTTAAACTTGGATTCTTACGAACTAGTACAAAAGAAGGGGACAAGCAAGAGTGGCAGTTTCCTTACTTTTTCTGAGGTCGAGAAGGCTTTTTTCGAAAACAAAAACATTTATTTGGAGAGTTGGAGCAAAGAAATACTTGTAAAGTATTTTAGGAATCGTTTTTCAGATCACTTTATTGATAGCATAGAACAAGAAACCGACTATCATCAATGCTCCATGTTTGACAACGAATAATTATTGTTGCATGTTTGCCAAAAAGTGCTATATCCGCTGTACAGCTGTTAATTAATCTACAATTTTTATTCGTTATGTGCAATTAATTATTTAGATCTACTGATATGCTCAGCCACCTTCGTTTTTTCGAAGGTGGCTTTTTTATCTTCGTCACAAAAGGGATCAATCAAATGGACAAATGCAAAATCACCGCCATCGCCAACCAAAAGGGAAGCGTTGGCAAAATAACCACCACAGTGAATCTGGGATTAGGAGTGGCCTGTGAAGGCGAATGCATACTTCTGGTGGATTGAGATCCCCTAGAGTAGCCTGACCATTGACAGAGGCATTCCCAACCGAGATGCCCTAAAAGGCCATTGGAAACGCCATGCTGGCAGAAGCCACCGACCTGGATATATCCATCATTCACCACAGAAAAGGTATCGCTCCGCTCCTCACCAACATCGAACTATCCAATAAAAGGTGTCACTATACAGCGCCATAAGCCCGGAGATATTGCAAAGCTACCACCCAAAACAACGCCTGAAAGCCGCCGCAACTCGACAGCTTTCGGGTTCGCATGTTCATTTGGCACTACCTTGCAGAATGTCTGATATCCTCATATGGATTAGATCTTGTCTACAGCAAAGGCTACTTTTCTAATGATATGATCATCACTTTTTTGTCCACGTCTTTTTAGTAGCTTCGACTATGCATTTGAATGCATTTTTGTGAACTCTCATTCTTCTACCGTCACGAACACGGAGCGCAGTTCTGTTAGATAAACTATCATCAGGCTCATCTTGATGTTGGAAATATAGCATCGCCAGTTCAGTAGTCAATAAGTTTTTATAACACGGAAGTATGCTATCAAGAATCAAATCTTGCAGTTCTTCCTTTGTAAATCTCGGTGACTTATCCAGGAACCTTTGACCGTATGTGTTCACCATGATGATGCCTTCGCACAATTTTTCATCATTTCCGGAAAAGGCTACTTTAGCTGCCACAATCGATCCAGTACAGTTATGACTATGATCTTTGTCAGAATAAAGATATCTCTGCATACTATGGGCCACCGATTTATCGTTGTAGAACAGTGTCGCTACGTTATTATTTCCCATATAGTGGAATGTAGAGTCGTTAGTTTCGGCAAAATCATTTAGATCCGCCCGGAACTTCGATCCCTTTCCTGTAACCCATCTCCAGCTCCTGTCATATTTACCCGCACTAGAATAAGTATACCGGTAAATAAAAGATGCATCTAAGTCCTTAATTGGAATTCCGGTAATCTCTCCTATTGCTCTTCCAAATCCCCACGTAATTTCTCGAATCTGATCAAAAATGTTGTAAGGTACATCTGCAGCTGTCAACATACCTCTTTCTAATCCATTATGATGGGCATTTCTCAGTTGTACATTTTTATTCTTATGGATCTCAAACAAGCTATTATATGCGTGTTTGGCCGCAAGATTTTCGAAGCGTATATCTGCTTCTTTCTGTTCTTTAACCCACATAACGAATTGAATGATCAAATTCATTACTGCTATGCCCAGTAAAAAGGCCACCGCACCTGTTATTTCATTTGGCGGCTTTAATTCCCACGTCTCACCAAAATTAACCATAGACAAAATCAGAGGAATCAAAAATGGCATAACAACATTTATCAAGAATCTAGCAACTTGTTTCTTCCTTATGAATCGAAGAATATGCCTGCGATATTTGACAAATATGCAGGTCAATACTAACGCAATTAGAATTCCTATTAAGACGGTATTAGTGACGCATAACTTCTTCATTTATCTCTCTCCATTCTTCACTTAGTTCAATTTGGCAAAATACTCTCCAATCATCGTGAATACATCATAGATGTTATCATTCTTTATATGTAACAACACAACAAAAAGGTGACATATTTCTCAAAAACTTTTATTTCTTTTGAGATTGGCTATATATTGATACTTTTTAGGAGGAGAAACCTTAATCATTTTACACACCCGTTTTCTGTGCATGAACACACTCAAATGAGTTGCTAAAAAAACCAGTAAAAATAGATACTTCATGTGTAGTTCCGATATTCTGCCCTTAAAAACATATCGAAGCGAAAAGGCAATCATTTTAATAAGATCGAAAGCACTCAAGACCTCGTCATTTATCATTCCCCGGACACTCTATCATTCATATTAGCCACCTTCATTTTGAAGGTGGCTTTTTTAATCATCATCACAAAGGAGCGCGATCAAATGAACAACTGTAAAATCATCGCTATCGCCAACCAAAAGGGCGGCGTTGGCAAAACAACCACCACAGTGAATTTGGGTGTGGGACTAGCCCGTGAGGGCAAGCGCGTGCTGCTGGTGGATGGAGATCCCCAGGGCAGCTTGACCATTGCCATGGGAATTCCCAACCCGGACGCCCTAGCAGAAACCCTTGGAAGCGCTATGCTCGCAGAGATTGGGGATATGGATATTCCTGTCGACTACGGTATCATCCGTCACAAAGAGCATGTGGATCTGCTTCCCGGTAATATCGAATTGTCCGGTGTAGAAGTAATGCTTGTCAATGCGTTGAGCCGGGAAACGGTTATGCGAAATGTTCTGCAACGGCTGAAGGACAACTACGACTACATCATCATTGACTGCATGCCGTCCCTGGGTCTTATGACCATCAATTCCCTGGTGGCCGCAGACGGGGTCATTATCCCCTCCCAGCCAAACTATTTGTCCACCAAGGGTCTGAACCTGTTGCTGCGCTCCATCAGCTGTGTGCGAAGGCAGATCAATCACCAGCTGAATATTGACGGCATTCTGTTCACCATGGTAGACAGTCGCACCAACAATGCCCGGTCCATCATTTCTGCCATGCGTACCACCGTAGGCGATCAGATCAAGGTCTTCGGAACCGAGATTCCCAGATCTGTTCGGGCAGTTGAAGCATCGGAAGCCGGCAAGAGCATCTTCGCTCATGACCGGCAAGGCAAGGTGGCCCAGGCGTACAAATCACTTACAAAGGAGGTAGCGAACATTGGCAGAGAAACCTATCGATCTCGGTCTGACGGCGCTCGATGAGCTATTCATGACCGATGCCCAACGGCAGGAAAACAAGCTGCCCCGCATCCGGGATATTCCCCTGGATCAAATCGACGATATGCCCAACTATCCCTACAAAGTCCGCATGGACGAGGACATGGAGGTCCTGACCGAAAGTGTCCGCAAATATGGAATTATTACGCCCGTCATTCTTCGCAAGAAGGAGGACGGGCGTTTTGAATGTGCGGCAGGCCATCGCCGCAGAAAGGCAGCGGAACTTGCAGGCCATACCACTATCCGTGCTGAAGTCCGCGAAATGACCCGGGATGAAGCCATCATCCTTATGGTGGACTCCAATCTGCAGAGAACCACCATTCTGCCAAGTGAAAAGGCATTTTCATACAAAATGCGTCTGGAAGCCATGAAACGGCAAGCTGGTAGACCTGCTAAAGAAAATGCGTCGCCACTGGCGACTAATTTTCCTCAAGGACGTTCCGATGTAGAACTTGGAGAGGCTGTGGGCGAAAGCAAAGACCAAGTGCGTCGTTACATCCGCCTTACCAACCTTGTCCCTGCACTACTGGACATGGTGGACGAAGGGCGGATTGCTTTTCGCCCTGCCGTGGAACTGTCCTATTTGACGGAACAGGAACAGCGGGATCTGCTGGAAACCATCTCATATGAAGATGCCACACCATCTCTAGCCCAGGCCATCAAGATGAAGGATTTTTCCAAAGCAGGCAAGCTCAACGCAGATGTGATTCTTTCCATTATGTGTGAGCGAAAACCCAATCAGGCAGAGAAGATCAGC